>Ga0105052_10005334_pt1 | contig 13609 bp, 10 predicted proteins | sample FRY03_FD_78094 | JGI IMG/M metagenome (GOLD analysis project Ga0105052, IMG submission 78094) | Freshwater microbial communities from Lake Fryxell liftoff mats and glacier meltwater in Antarctica - FRY-03 | ecosystem: Environmental > Aquatic > Freshwater > Ice > Glacier meltwater ... | reverse complement strand
GCCACAACGACGCGGATCTGATGTCCGCCTTGCTCTACACTCGGCATTGTGTGTAAGCGGCTGTACGGCGTGCGTGACTAGTGGGACACTAGGTCGGAGGGGGCGTGATGGGGCTTTTCAAGAAGAAGCAGCAGAGTTCGGATGATGATGTTGCGCCTGATGATCCGGATGCGATGATCAAACTTGGTTTGCTCGCCCATGAGGCGGGTGACCTGGAGGGTGCACGCGCCTGGTGGGAGAAGGCCGCCACACTCGGTAATCCGGAGGCGATGAAGAATCTTGGTGTGCACGCCGATGAGGCGGGGGATCTGGATGCGGCACGCGCCTGGTACGAGCAGGCCGCCACACTCGATCAACCGGATGCGATGACGAATCTTGGATCGCTCGCCCAACAGGCGGGTGACTTGGATGCTGCACGCGCTTGGTGGGAGCAGGCCGCAAAGCTCGATGATCCGGATGCCATGTTCAATCTTGGATCGCTCGCCCGTGAGGCGGGTGATCTGGATGCGGCACGCGCCTGGCTCGAGCGGGCCGCCACGCTCGGTCATTCGCAGGCGATGACCGTTCTTGGTGTGCTCGCCGAAGAGGCGGGTGATGAGGATGCTGCACGAGCGTGGTACGAGCAGGCCGCCAAACTCGATGATCCGGATGCGATGACTAATCTTGGTTTGCTCGCCCAACAGGCGTGTGACTTGGATGCTGCACGCGCGTGGTACGAGCAGGCCGCCAAACTCGATCATCCGGAGGCGATGATCAAACTTGGTTTGCTCGCCCAACAGGCGGGTGATCTGGATGCTGCATGCGTCTGGTACGAGAAGGCCGCCAAACTCGGTCATCCGGATGCGATGTTCTATCTCGGCAATATCAGTAGGAGCCGTGGCGACAAAGCGAAGGCGCGTGATTGGTGGGAGCAGGCCGTATCGCTCGGCGAGACAGATTCGCTTCTAAACCTCGGGAACCTCTCGGAAGAGGAGGGAGACATCGAGCAGGCTCGCAGCTGGTTTCAACGGGCCCATGATGCCGGCGACAAGAAGGCGCTCTTCAATCTCGGAAACCTCGAGGGAAGCGCCGGCAACGAGGGTGAGATGCGCAAGACCCTGCTCGCGGCCGCATCAGCCGGAAATGGCCTCTCGATGTTTAATCTCGGCTGGTTTGAGGAGCAGGCGGGCAATCACGACAGTGCCCGCGAAGCCTATGAGAAGGCTGCTCTGGCGGGAGTCCCGGAAGCGATGTTCAACCTCGGCAATAACGCCCGCAATGCCGGTGATTTCACGGCCGCACGTCACTGGTGGAACATGGGAATGGACGCTGGAGACAGTCGCGCCGCGTCCATGCTGGGCAAGCTTGAGCAGGGCGATTTCAACCTCAACCTCCTCATGGCCGCAACGCAACAGGACGATGACGCGAACGACCCCGAGCCTCCCGAAATCCCCGAACCAGATCTGGATCGTGCTGTTGAAGTGTTCGAACGGGCCGGGCAACTCGGTGAGGCTGGCGCATACGGCTTTCTCGCCAAGATCGCCATGGATCGCAGCAATGCCGCTGATCAGGAGCGGTATATCCATGTTGGATTGGCGGCAAGTGCTGGCCTATTCACTCTTCTGGACGTCGAGGAGATTGCAAGGAACCAGCCTGAGAGCTACGTCATTCCTCCCCGGGAGGCGCGCGAGCGAATCCACGTTGCTCAGAGTGTGAAGTTGGTCTGGAGCGACGGAGAGTTCGCCGAGCGCATGTGGACAGTGATACTCGTCGCATCACCTGATCGCTACATCGGCTACCTCGACAACGATCCGGTCAACATGAGCATCAAACATGGCACCCTTGTCGAATTCGGGCCGGAGCACATCCTTGAACTGCCACCAACTGACGAGGAGAGCCGTACCTCCTTTGAGAAGGCTCTCGAGGCGGGCGAAAACGCACCGCTGATTCCCGGCAGCATAACTCGGGCCGAGTTCGAAACTGTCCAAGCACGCGCAGAAGCAGGTGACATCGAAGCCATCCTCACGTGCGTGGCTCTGGCGAACGAATCGGGTGACCTGGCTGCTGCACGCGCGTGGTACGAGAAGGCCGCCAGACTCGATCATCCGCAGGCGATGTTCAATCTTGGAGTGCTCGCCAAAGAGGCGGGTGACCTGGATGCTGCACGCGCGTGGTGGGAGAAGGCCGCCAACCTCAATCATCCGGAGGCGATGATCCTTCTTGGTTTGCTCGCCAAAGAGGCGGGTGACCTGGATGCGGCACGCGCGTGGCTCGTGAAGGCCGCCAACCTCAATCATCCGCAGGCGATGATCCTTCTTGGTTGGCTCGCCAAAGAGGCGGGTGACCTGGATGCTGCACGCGCCTGGCTCGTGAAGGCCGCCAACCTCGATCAACCGGAGGCGATGATCCTTCTTGGTTTGCTCGCCAAAGAGGCGGGTGACCTGGATGGTGCACGCACCTGGTACGAGCAGGCCGCCAACCTCAATCATCCGCAGGCGCTGTTCAATCTTGGTTGGCTCGCCAAAGAGGCGGGTGATCTGGATGCTGCACGCGCGTGGTACGAGCAGGCCGCCAACCTCGATTATCCGGAGGCGATGTTCAATCTTGGAGTGCTCGCCGAAGAGGCGGGTGACCTGGATGGTGCACGCACCTGGTACGAGCAGGCCGCCAAACTCGATCAACCGCAGGCGATGGATAGGCTTGGAGTGCTCGCCCAAGAGGCGGGTGATCTGGATGCTGCGCGCGCGTGGTGGGAGCAGGCCGCCACACTCGATCATCCGGATGCGATGAATAATCTTGGAGTGCTCGCCTATGAGGCGGGGGATCTGGATGCTGCACGCGACTGGTACGAGAGGGCAGCCAAGTTGGGTCATGAGGACGCCGCAGCGAATCTCGCAGAGTTGGATGTGGGCACGCGCGGTGGGGATGCCAATGCCGAGTAGTGCGTCGAATCTCCCCGCGGTGCCTGGTGGCGACGCGTTCTACATCGATTTTGAAGGCGAGCAGAACGGCGCACCGGTTCTTCTCGGGGTGCTCGGACAAAGCGAGGCGTTGGGAGACTCGGCCGACTTTCGACAGTTCGTGTTTGATCCGGACCTTCAGCGGGTGGGTACGTCTCGCTCCACAAGTCATGGACCGTGTGTCTCCACAACTGCTGTGGATGCTCTCCGTGCGTTACGCAACGCGGTTGAAGCGACCGGCCGGCCTGTTGTCGCGTGGTCGAGCTATGAGCAGTCGGCGATTCTCGAGCTTCTTGCCGGGACGACAGAGACCTCATTTTGGGACGGGCGCATGGTTGATGCGAAGGCGCTGGCCAAAAAGTGGAAGCGACGCAACCATCGTGATGTTGTCTTCCCACTGACGCGTGGCTCAGGCCGGCACGCCCTTCGCCACTACCAGAAGCTGATCGACTATCGCCTCCCTCCGACGCAACAGGGAGGCAACACCGGGCAACGCATCCGTGCGGTCCGTGACGCGGTACAGAAGCGAGGAGACTACGCGTCGCTCACACCGACGCAGAAACGTAAGTGGAGTTCGCTACTGGAACACAACTGGCACGACTGCAACGGCATGCGTGAATTGATGCTCGTCGTGGCGCGCGACACATAAAGCAATCAGCCCGCCGTGCGGGAAACAGATTCCGTGCTGCTGAGACGGACACGTTTGGCCTCGCCGGTCGTCTCCTGGCTGGCGTAGACATCGCCCAGACGGTCCATTGCTTGATCGTCTCCGAGATCGGCAGCCTGTGCGAAGAAACGAGTTGCCGGGAGCTTGCCGCCAGCCTCGTACGCGAGACCGCCGAGTTCATAGAGCGCTGCGGCGCCCGGATCGTCAGTCATTACCAATCGCTCCAACGCGGATGATTGAGAAACTCCCGAACCGGTTCGGTCAGTTCAATGGCGGCGATATCTTGGATCTGTATCGAGATTCCTCAAGTTCCGTTTAGGTACCAGCCACGCGTTCGCCACCGTTGTCGCTCAACCAACGCTGCGGCATGTGTGCCTCGCCGATCTGGGCAGATCTGAAGTCGGCATCGGCAACCTCCGCGTAGCGATCGGCGGTCACGAGAAATTCTTCAATCTGGTCTGCTCGCTTACGGTAACCATCGTCGCCGTCACCACCTGTGAGTTCGTCGAGCTCGTTGATCATCAGAAGCGCCTCAGCCTGGTCGCCATCGCGACGACTCTCGATGAACTCTGCAGCGGTGAGCACGGCAGTTCGGAAGTCGGCGCCGTTGAGATGGGCGCCGCTGAAATCAGCATTCACGAGTACTGCACCCGAAAAATCAGCCCCGGCCAGCTCAGCGTTGGTGAAGTCGACGCCGATCAGCGAGGCGTTGATGAACGACGCACCGCTCAGGTCGAGTCCGACAAACGACGATCCATCCAAGGTTGCGTGTCTGAAGATGCCTCCGCGAACCGGGATGTCGGCGAAGTCGCGGTCCATCATCACGCGGTTCGTGAAGTTGCCGTTCGACAACTCGACGTCCCAATTCGCGTTGAACTGCAGCGCGCCGTCCGCGTCGGCCCCGGCCAAGTCGACATCGTCGAGCGACGAGCCCATGAAGTCGGCGTCGCGAATCGATGCTTCCCGGAACACGGCGTCGGTAAGGACGGTGTATCGGAACAACGCGCGAGCTGCGTTCGCGTTCGTGAAGTCGGCACCACGGGCGTTGGCGTGTGTGAAGTCCGCTGCGTTGAGAATCGCGCCGGTCAGGTTCGTGCCGGTGAGATTGGCGCCGGTGAAATTCGCTCGCGTTAGCGTCGAATTCGACAAGTCCGCGTCGGCTAAGTTGGCGTTACGGAAATTCGCTCGAGAGAGATCTTGGCCGGAGAAGTCAAGATCCCGGAGATCCATGCCGGCGTAGTCCGGGTCGGGTTTCGGAACCTCCTGATACCGGAACACCGCCCCTGCGTGCCCCACCTCGGCTGCTTTCTCTAGCCAGTGTCCAGCCATCAAGTCATCACCGCGCTCTAGCGCCATCGACTCGAGATCGAGCATCGCCAGAACCTCACCGAGATTGGCGGCTCGCTCCAGCCACTGCGATGCCTGGCCGACGTCCCCTCGCGTCCACGCCAAGAGTCCGAGTTCGCTCATCGCCTCCGCATTGCCGCTCTCCGCATGCTGCAGCAGCTCGTCTTCGCCGCGTCCAGCTATGGATGTGCGCGCACCGCTGTCCGTTGCCACGCGGTCGGACACCAACTTGCGCACGACATCGTCTTCGTCTTTGGAGAGAAGCTTGAGCAGATCGTCATCGAGACGGCCAAGGCCGTAGCGCGCGAGTCCCCGGCGCGCCGTAAACACGGGGCTTTGCGCCAACTCCCGAATGGCTTCGTCCGACAGGATCGCGGATTGTCGTGCCAACGTCCGCGGCACGCTGATCGAGCGGTGCTTGGCGAGGGCGACCTGCCGATCCGGCGACATGCTGGTCACGACGTCGGTGTTGTCCGCAAGCGCGGCCAACAGGCGCTCATCGCGGGTGCGTAGAACCCTGTCGACGTCGCCGTCGTCCATCTCCGTCGAGGCGCGAATCCCATCGATCTTCGCTGCAAGCTCGGCCCGGCGCACACGAATGGCTTCGGGAAGATTGTCTTCATCAGGTGTCCAGATCCGCGATACGAGAGCTCGCACGACGGAGTCAGAATCTTCGCTGAGCGTCGCGAGTACGTCTTCGGGTAGCAACTCGCCGGCGTTGTGCAGGAGGTCTCGACGAGCCGTGAAGATCGGGCTTTCTGCGAGCGCGCTGCGCGCCTCGTCGCTCAATGCCGCTGAGTGTCTGGCCAGGGCTCGCGGAACTTCGACCGAACGATGCCGTGCAAGCTGCACCTGCGACACTGCGTCGAGGGCCGCGACGGCGTCATCGTCGTCCAAGAACTTGAGCAGGTCGGCCCGGGGCTTCGCGGCGAATCCCTCGCCTGCGTGACGACGCGTCCGTTTTTTCGTGGCCGACTTGGTCGGCTCGTTCTCTCCTCGAGCTTCACGAACCAGTTTTCGGACGGCGCCGTCCTCGTCTTCGGCGAGCGCATCGAGCAGATCCGGCGGCAGCGCGGCTCCGCCGTTCTTCACCAACTCGCGACGGGCCGTGAAGATCGTGCTCTTCGCCAGCTCGCGCTGGGTCTCCGCGTGCAGCACGGCGGCGTGGCGGGCGAGGCTTCGGGGCACGTCGACCGAGCGATGACGGGCAAGCGCGAGCTGGTGGTCGACGCTCAGCGATTCAACGACCGCCGCGTCGCTCAGAAGATCCACCAGGTCGTCGGTCTTGCCGGCCGAGATACGTTGTGCAATCGCCTGTTCATCCATCGCGGTCATCGCTCTGTCTCCTTGTCATTGAGTGCGGCGAGGATTTCTTCTGCGCCGTCTTCGCCCTTGTCGCGCGCCTGCTCGGCAAACGAGCGCGCCAACGCCAGCTCACCGATCTCCATGAGCCAGGTGGCCGTGTCGCTCAGAGGTAGTGGGTCTTCGCAGTGCGCGCCGCGCTCCAGCAATTCGACCGCCACGTCGATCAGTTCGCCCTCACGAACAGCCAACATCGCCAGAACGAGCGCCGAACGTCCGTGGCCCGCAATGACGGCGCGTTCAAGGAAAAGGCGACCTTGGTCGAGATCGTTCTCACCGATGTAAAACCCCGCGAGGCTGGCCATGGAGTAGCGATCGCCGCCTTCGGCGCCGCGTAGCCACAGTTGTGCGGCGGTCTCCATATCGCCAAGCTCCTCGTGGAGGTCGCCCAGCAAGTCGAGAGACGCTGGGTCTCCGGCTTGGGCTCCCATCTCGAGGAACGAGCGACGACTGGCTGGGTTGTCGGTTTTCTGGTAGTAGTACGCCATCCATCGCATCGCGTCGACATCGCCCGCATCGGCGCGGGCGGCCATCTCGCCGACCTGCGCTTCGAGTTCCTGCAGTCGATCGTCTTCGCGTTCGATCATTTCGTCGAGATAGTCGATGTGTTCTTGGGCCCGCTCATCGCCCAACTCGTGGGCCTGCATCATCAGTGCTCGCGCCTGCCGGTATCTGCCGTGCTCGAACTCTAAATAGCTGAGTTTCCCGAGGCAGTCCGTGACACCCTCTTTGGCACCGCGCTCCAACCACGCTCGCTGAGTTTCGGTATCGCCGGCGCGTTTTGCAAAGTCCGCGATTGCAGCTGCTGCGTAGAAGGAGCCCGCGGAAAAGGCGCGCTCCAGCCACTTGACGGCTTCCTGCGGATCCTCACCAGCTTCGGCGGTTGCGGCGAGGGAGTACATGGAAGCGGTGTTTCCGAGTTGCGCCGCACGCTGCCAGGCTGACATCGCGGCAGCCGCATTGCCCTCCTCCTCTTCGATGCCACCGAGGAGATCGAGACAGACGTTGTCGTTTTGTGCGACCCCTCGTTCGATCCACTGTCGGCGCTCGGCGGCATTGTCGTCGGCAGCAGCAAACGAGACGCATTGGCGGATCGCGTCGATCTCTCCAGCTTCGGCCGCCGCCACGATTTCTAGGTAAGCATCTCGCGTCACGCCGCCCGGTGTTTGTTCAACCCGGGTTGAATTGCCTTGCTCCTCGCGCAACGCGTTCATCTCATCGGGGGTAGCGGCGTTCATGACGTGCTCGGGACCGAACTCGATCACGGTCCCTTCCTTGATGGTCAGCAGATCGGGGTCGTTGTCGAGCACGCCAAGGTACCGGTCGTCGACGCGGGCAAGGACCGTCGTCCACATGCGTTCGATGCCTTCGTCGCCTTGGTACATCAGCTTGGCGAAATCGTCGATAGCGAGGCTCTCGCGACGCTCGCGCGGGGGAATGCGGAACTGCTCCGGCCGTTCCTCGGCAATTTCCTCGGCGTTGACGACGTGGACGATCTCGGCCGCAGCTTCGCGGCCTCGCTCCAGAGCAGCGAGACACGCAGCGTAATCACCGCGCTCATGCTCCACGCGAGCGACGAATCCATACCCAGCCGGCTCGCCGAGCTCGCCGGCCCGTGTGTACGCGCGAACCGCGGCATCGGCATCCGCTTCCCGGGCGCCGACAGCCGTCAGCAGTGATCCTCGTCCCTCTTCAATCTTTCCCACTAGGAGCGCGCCGGCGGCCTCTCCAGCATCGCTCGCCATGGTCAGCCACCGGAGTGCCTCGTCGAGAGCCTCATTCGCCGGCTGGGCCTCCAGCGTTATCTCGGCCTCACCCCAGTGCTGGAAGGCGTAGTGTTCCGCCGCACGGCGCGCGTTATTCCCAAGGTTGTACATCGCGGTGGGGCTGCCCGCATCTGCCGCGCGACGATAGACAGCGTCGGCCTCGTCTTGGTTTCCGGCCTCCTCGAGGATCCAGCCGAGCGTGACCAACGCATCCTGGTTGCCGGTGGCGACCGTCCGTTCGCACCACACTTGCGCCTGCTCCAGATCGCCCACACCGATGAACGTACCCACGAGTTGGTACATCGCCTCCGCATCGCCCTTCTCGGCAGCGGCCATCAAGTTGCCCACTGCTGAGTCGCTATCGCCGAGACGCGACTGGATGACACCAACCGCGCGTTGACAGTCAGAGTCATCAAGGTCTGCGCCACGCTGATACCACTCGCGTGCCTGTTCCAGCTCGCCACGATACTCATGGAAGATTCCGATGTCGTACATCGCATGGGTGTTGTCCTGGTCGGCGGCTGCGTGGAAGAGGCTCATTGCCCGCTCGACATTGCCGTCTTCCCGCTCGAGGACGCCCAGCTCTCGCATGGCGGACGGGTGCTCAAACTCGTCAACGCCGCGTTCAAAGATGCCTCGCCCACGGTCGCGATCGCCTTGATCGACCGCGTCCAGCCCCATGTATAAGAGGGCATCCGGATGACCGAGTTCGACCGCTCGGGCCATCCAAGAACTGAATCCTTCCGTGTTGTTGGCATTCAGGTCCAGGCGAGCGAGAAAATACGCGGCGTCAGCTGAACCACGATCGGATGCCGTCAACATGTGCTTTCGAGCTAAATCGTTGTCAGCGCGAGACGACGCCCACAAGCCAAACCAGTACTCCGCGTCGGCGCTTCCGAGAGCAGAGGCTCGCTTAAACAACGCCTCGGCCTCATCTGCGTTGTCTGCCTCGAACGCGTGGCGTCCCAGCAGTTCGAGCGCCGGCACATAATCGAGTTTCGCTGCCTCATCCAGCCAGCGCGCTTCGGTTTCAGCGTCGTCGTTCCGAAATGCAGAGCCCGCCAAGAGAAACATCGCCTCAGCGTTTCCGAGGGCGGCTGCACGCTCAAGGATCGGGCGCACCGTTTCGGGTTCAGTTGCATCGTCTTCGTATGCGTACGCTCGCCCGAGCGCAACCATCGCCGGCGTGATGCCGTTGGCGATGAAGGGCGCCAAGTATTCCTGGAGCGCCTCCACGCCGCTTGTGACGTGGAGCAGCGTTGCGTACGCCGCAAGTGCGGCTTCATCGCCCGAATCAGCATCCGCCTTGGCCTTCTGGGCGGCTTCGCTATCAAGCCAGGAACGCATGTCAGACGATTCTTCTTGCTCCGCCGACGATTCGTCCGCAGTGGTCTCTGTTTCCCGCCGCCTGAATAGCCCCATATGTTCCTCCGACCCGAACTACGTTTGACATATAGAAGTCGAGATTCTCGTCAGTTCACTTACGCCGTGACGACTAGAGTACAAAAGAGGATGGTCCGTGGCAATGGTGTCCTTTGGCGCCAAATTCGCTCGTATTGACGCGCAACGAGTCCGTGCCCGCTGCGTCGGTCCCACGAGCCCGTAACCTGGTCCGGGTCCTGGTGCGCATGGGGGGCATCGGCTCTGGACCCCAGTCGGCAAGAAGCGTACGCTCCGCGTAAGCGGATGGCGAAGGGGGCGACAAAGCCGCATGAGCGATAAGGGGGATCTTGAACGTCGCGCTGCGAAGGGCGATGCGGAAGCGATGGCTAATCTTGGTTTGCTCGCTCATGAGGCCGGTGATGAGGATGCTGCACGCGCATGGTGGGAGCAGGCCGCCACACTCGATGATCCGGATGCCATGTACCGTCTTGGAGTGCTCGCCCGACAGGCGGGGGACATGGATGTTGCACGCGCGTGGTGGGAGCAGGCCGCCACACTCGATGATCCGGATGCCATGTTCAAACTTGGAGCGCTCGCCAAAGAGGCGGGTGACATGGATGCTGCACGCGCCTGGTACGAGAAGGCCGCCAAACTCGACAATCCGGATGCCATGTTCCATCTTGGAGTGCTCGCCCGACAGGCGGGGGATCTGGATGCGGCACGCGCCTGGTGCGAGCAGGCCGCCACACTCGATCAACCGGATGCGATGATCAACCTTGGAGTGCTCGCCGATGAGGAGGGTGATCTGGATGCGGCACGCACCTGGTGCGAGCAGGCCGCCAAACTCGGTCATCCGGATGCCATGTTCCGTCTTGGTTTGCTCGCCTATGAGGAGGGTGATGAGGATGCGGCACGCACCTGGTACGAGCAGGCCGCCAAACTCGACAATCCGGATGCGATGTTCTTTCTTGGTTTGCTCGCCGAAGAGGCGGGTGACATGGCTGTTGCACGCGTCTGGTACGAGCAGGCCGCAGCACTCGGCAACACGGATGCGATCGAGGCATTGCTGCGGGAGTTGGGTTAGCGCTCGGATCAGTATGGACGATTCGCTTTTCAACAACACGGGCGGTCCGATTGATGAGGACGACGGGTGGGACCTCGCGTGAACGACGCTGACATCCGTGACCGCCTCCACGCCGAGTTCGACAAGGACGGCATCCCGTGGGTCGACGAGATCAACGTCAAGGACTGCCGCGTGGACATGGTCGCGATGATCGATGACGTGCTGACTGGAATCGAGATCAAGTCGGACAAGGACACGCTGAAGCGCCTCGTCAAGCAGTACGCGCTCTACGACCACCGGTTCCGCCAGGTACTCGTCGTAACGGAGCCGCGACACGTCGAGGGCGTGCGCGCGACCGTCGGCGATCGCTGCGGGATCTGGGTCTGCGAGGAGCAGGAGAACGGGTTCTTCCTGCGGACACGGTCGAGGAAGTTCGGCACGCGCAAGCCGCGGCCACGGGCAAAGGCGCACTCGGCGCGGATCGTCTACGGCCTGCGTCGCCTGGAGCTCTTGCAGGCGCTCGGGCTCGACGAGACGTCGGCAATGCCAAAGAGCGAGGCCGCTGAGCGCGTCACGAGGGAACTATCGACAGAGGCGATTGAGCGCGTTGCGATCGAGGCGTGGCAGCGGCGCAAGACCACTGGTGAGTGAAGTGATTCTGGCGCACGCACCAAGCTCCCCGTGTAGTGAACCACCCGACAATACCCCTCCGCACACGCGTCCGATTCAATACGCTGCGTAAGCCAAATGCCGTGTGGGTCGACTCTAGGGTGAACCCGCCTAGGAGGTGGCGCAATGGGGCTTTTCGAGAAGCCGCAGCAGAGTTCGGATGATGCTGTCGCGTCTGATGATCCGGAAGCGATGAATAACCTTGGCAGGCTCGCCTATCAGGCGGGTGATCTGGAGGGTGCACGCGCCTGGTGGGAGAAGGCCGCCAAACTCGATCATCCGGAGGCGATGACTAATCTTGGCGTGCTCGCCAAAGAGGCAGGTGACATGGATGTTGTACGCGTCAGAAAGGAGCCAGCATGGGTCTAATAACGACTGCAGATATGCGGGCATGGTACGCGGCCTTCCGTGTAGCCAGCATCAAACACAAGGGAGATGATGCCGCGCGCATCGCAGCCCAAAACGCTGCCACACAGGTGCTCATGGATGCGTGGGAAGTCGCCTTTGACAAGGCGGAGGGACACTGGCCGGATCGGGATGCTGCACGCGTCTGCTACGAGCAGGCCGCCAACCCCGATGATCCGGATGCCATGTTCAATCTTGGAATGCTCACCCAAGATGCGGGTGGCCTGGATGCTGCACGCACCTGGCTCGAGCAGGCCGCCACACTCGGTAATCAGGAGGCGATGACCCTTCTTGGTGTGCTCGCCAAAGATGCGGGTGATCTGGATGCGGCACGCGCCTGGTGGGAGCAGGCCGCCAACCTCGCTGATCCACAGGCGATGTTCAATCTTGGTTTGCTCGCCAAAGAGGCGGGTGACTTGGATGCGGCACGCACCTGGTACGAGCAGGCAGCCACACTCGGTAATCAGGACGCGATGTTCCTTCTTGGTGGGCTCGCCAAAGAGGCGGGTGACTTGGATGCTGCACGCGCCTGGTGGGAGCAGGCCGCCAACCCCGATGATTCGTATGCCATGTTCAATCTTGGAGCGCTCGCCGAAGAGATGGGTGATCTGGATGCTGCACGCACGTGGTACGAGCAGGCCGCCAAACTCGATCAAAGCGCGCGAGAAAGGAGCCGCATGGATTACGTTGTGATGGGAACCAAGCCAAACTATTACGTCCTGTATCGCGCCTACGGCTTTGAGGCTGACGAGTTGACCCCGGGGGCCGACTCTTGGAAACGGTCGCGACGAGGTATGGGCTACGAACTAGCGGTTGAGAATGATCAGCGGCTGACCGAGTCCGGCGCTGCTGTGCTGGCGGCTAGTTGGGGCGTCCCCCTGATGTTCAGGAATGGCCTAGTGCCGCCACCAATTAAACGCAAGAATCCCAGCGTGAACGAGAACCTACGCGGTGACCTCGGCGACTACACGATTGTGAATCCAGAGACACCGCCGGATACCGAGCCTTCCTGATGAGCACGATGGAGCTGACCGGATGAGTCGCATCTATGTCACCAGCGGGTCTCATCGGCGCCTCTTGTGGGAGGACGGCGTCGAGCACAAGACCGAGGACAAAGATATCCGCATCTGTGCCTATCTCTTCGACTTCCACAACATGAGGATGGCCTCAAGCTGACACGCGCACTCGCGATGACGCCGGACATCAACTTCTATCGGTATCGCGTCAACTTCAGCCTCGAAGCAACAGCGTGATACTTACCGACTAGGACAATGAGAGCAGGCAACAACAGCATGGCGGACTACACAGACACCATCGACCTCGCAACGCGCATCCATGCAGGCCAGAAAGACAAGGCTGGCAAGCCGTACATCGAACACGTCAGCCGCGTCGCCGAAGCGGTCCGGGCTGCGGGCGGCAGCGAGGCGCAAGTCGTAGCCGCATACCTGCACGACGCAATCGAGGACACGCTCGAGACAGCCCAATCGCTTCGCGCCAGCGGCGTCTCCGCCGAGGCAATCACACTGATTGACGTCCTGACACGCAGAGAGGGAGAAGACCACACGACCTACATCGCTCGCGTGGTGCTGACCCCGGATGCGATACCGATCAAGGTCGCTGACACGCGAGACAACCTCTTGGAGGAGCGGCTCGCGCTACTCGATCCTGAGACACGGGCACGGCTCGTCACGAAGTACCAGCACGCACTCGTTCAGCTCGGAGTACGACCCGTCGACGCGTGAACACACGCATGGCGCTTGATCGAAGTGCATGCCACGCCCCCAGCCGGGCTTGCCGCCCAGCGCTCTCTAAGCCGCGTCCACGCCACTCAATAACTCGGAACGCTGCCGCCTGTCCTGGCAGGTCAGCAAACAAAAACAGACGCTATGGAACCCGGGCTATTCAGTGTGTAAGCGGCTGCACGGCGCGCGCGACTACGAGTGGAACACTAGGTCGGAGGCGGCGCAATGGGACTCTTCAAGAAGCAGCAGCAGGGTTCGGATGGTGC
>Ga0105052_10005333_pt1 | contig 13610 bp, 15 predicted proteins | sample FRY03_FD_78094 | JGI IMG/M metagenome (GOLD analysis project Ga0105052, IMG submission 78094) | Freshwater microbial communities from Lake Fryxell liftoff mats and glacier meltwater in Antarctica - FRY-03 | ecosystem: Environmental > Aquatic > Freshwater > Ice > Glacier meltwater ... | reverse complement strand
TTGGTTTTAGAACATATTAAAAAAGTAAAAGAGTTTCGTGAAGCGAGTGTCGCTCCTTCAACTCAAAAATTTTCTTCAACGCCTGCGCTATTTAGAGACAAGCAGACACCGAAAACATATATACTAGTTCCGAGCACTTCTTCTGAAAATCGAAAATATATTCCGTTAGGTTTTTTCTCTGAAAAAGATATTGCAAATAATAGTTGTCATATTGTCCCAAACGGAGAACTCTATCATTTCGGAGTATTACACTCATTTATGCATATGGCTTGGGTTTCTTATACCTGTGGTCGCCTAAAAAGCGATTTTAGATATTCAAAAGATATTGTTTATAATAACTTTCCTTGGCCGGAAAATTCAACAGAAGAGCATAAGAAGAAGGTTGAAGAAAAAGCCCAAGCTGTACTAGATGCTTGATTAAAATTCCCAAACAGCTCACTCGCAGATTTGTACGATCCAAATACAATGCCACCAGAGCTTGTAAAAGCTCATGATGAGCTAGACAGGGCAGTAGATGCCTGCTACGGAAGAAATTTCATTTCAAAAGAAGACCGAATAGAATTCCTCTTTGATTTATATAAAAAATATACAAATTTTAAATAATATGAAAATTGATTGTACTATAAATTTAATAGATTTATTAACATTGATATCTTCAATTGTTATAGCAATTATTGGTATTTGTTTATCAAAAAAAATATCTGCAAAACAAAAATTTGAACATGAGAAAAATATATATTCTGAAATTGGTAAAATCCTTAAATTTGGTAAAAGTTTCATACTTCTAGATGTTAAAAAAGAGCATAAAGAAGACTCTCATAATAAAAGCTATAGAAAACAAAAAGCTCAATTTTACGATGTTATGCCTGCGGTCGGCTTGCGTTGTATTTTAAGAGGAAGTGATGAAAAGATTCCTATAGCAACTATTCCTTTTGAATGGATCGAATATATAAGACTATATGATAGCGAAGACTATAAGCCAATAATTGTTTGTAAATTTAAAGGACATAAATGGTATGCGAACTTTAAATCACCATTTATAAAAATAGATTATTTTTATAAAAATAATAATTATAACGAAGACCAGCCAGAAATTTTTAGATATACATCCTTTAAGAGTAAAATTTAAATAATAAAAGTCCTCTTTGAAACCTGCAAACTAATGAAAGAAATTGATAAGATGTAATAATTTATGATTTTAAAATCTGGAATAATAAGTTCAGTAGAATTAGATAATAGAGTTATTGAAACTTTATTAAATTTTTATCCTGAGGAAAAACTTTCTGAACACAAGGTATTTAAAAATGCTTTTAGTAAAGGATCAATAACATTTAATGAGTTAAAAGACATTAGTGAAAAAATTCACCTCCCATGGCAAATGTTTTTGTTGAATCTCAATAATCTAAAAAAAGAGCTTGAAAATATTGAGGCTAATAGGTTAGACAAATTTCCTAAAAATCTTCTTGTAATACATAAACGAAAAGGTAAGGGAGAGATAACCTCAAAAAGAATTATTGACAGACAAATTAGAATACAGTCTTTTGTAACATCGCAGTTACCTGATAGTTTTGTTTGTAATTTTTCAGGTTCTTTAAAGTCAAAAAATGTCCAAGATGCTGTGAATTATATAATCAATTATTTAAGTATAGATCTTGAACATTTTAGGACAAGAGATTCTGCTGAAAAATCAAAGAATTATCTTATTGAAAAAGTGCAATCACAGGGAAATATCAATGTATCTCAAGGAGTAAGAACAAACGGTATTTTACCTGAAATAAAAAATACTTTCGAATTGTTTAAAAGTACCAGTGGTTTTGTGGTCAAAGATAAAAAAATACCCTTTATTTTTTTGCCGAGCGAAATAAATCCTGATGAGAATCATTTTAGGCAAATATATACGTTGTTGTATTTATTAGTAGTTATCGGTATGGAAGAATATTCTCATGCTATTGAAAGCTATTCATTCAAAAAAGTAAAAGATGATAAAAAATTTCGTCACATGAATGACATTGTATCGGAAATTCTATTACCAAGATCGGTTACGGATAACCTTGCTACAGAAGATATTAATAAAAACTTGGTTAATAGACTCAAAGAACAATATAAAATATCCTATACCGCAATCTTGTTTGTGTTACGTCTTAGGAAAAAAATAGATAAGGATATTCAAGAGTCGCTAACTCTTCCTCAGAAAGAGCCTAGCCTTTTCATAGGGGTAAAAAAGTGGTTTGCTCACCCACATATTTCTACATCTGTAAAAAAGTTTTGTGGGGATATAGCTTTTAATAAAGTTAATACCGCTATAAAAAATAATGCAATCTACCCGAATCAGGCCCAGATGATTATTTTTGGTCGATTTAGAAAGGATAAGTGGAATGACTACAAGACAAAAATATGAAAATTATAGACACAAATATTTTGAATAAATTTGCAAAAGGAGAAATATTACTTGATTTGTCTGAAGAATTTTATCTTACTGAAGATCTCAGAAATGAAATTGATAATTTAGGATCTATATCTTCTGAATACGATACTAAAATTAAAAGCATGAAGTTTTCTAATATAGAAGACTATCATTATTTTAATGAGGCCATCTATCTAGAAAACTATAAGAAATTTATAAATAAACACAATAAGATCGTATCTTTTTATGGACTAAAAGGCTTAGCTGATATATCAATCCTTGCATGCATAGAAATGATGGTCAAACCTACGAATCCCACGTTATTTGATACAAATAGATCTATAGAAGTTTCTACTCATGATAGCAATCTAAAAGATGCTCTCAAAGAAGAATTTGATGGTAAAATTACAATTAATGATCCAATAAAACAGTAAGAATTAAAGGTGTCAGTCATCTTTATCTCCCACTGAAAATGTAACCTGAAAACAGCCACCTTCGCCTATTAATTTTTTAGGGAGAAAATGGTAGAATGGGGTCAGCTACTATCTATACAAATAAACAATAGAGTAGTTGTGAAATGAAGACTAGGAAAAGGTGACTGAACCCTTTAATCCGCCGTATGGAGAGAGCAGGAATTCTGCATTCTGGGTGCAGGCGAAAACGTTCGAGTGGACATGGATGCAAGAAATGAGACGAGAATGGACTATTCTTTTTTAGTATTTAAAAGCAAATGTATGAAAAATAACGATTATCAAAATATATTATTACAATCTTTACCTGAATCATATAAAATATGGTTCGATGAGGAAAAGAAATATCTTGAAAAGAATATTAACAAAAATGCAAAAGTTCTAGAAATTGGGTCTGGAGATGGGCGAAGTATATTTGATCTCATTGCTATAACAAAAAATATTACCGGAATTGATCATAACCAAAAAGCAATTCGTAAAGCACGTCAACGATTTCCTGAGCATTCTTCCATTGTTTTTATAAAAACTGATGCAGAAAAATTACCTTTTAAAGAAAGTGATTTTGATTATGTAATCTGTATGTGTAGTTTTATGAATTTTGGGAATAAAAAAGAAAAGATTCTTTCGGAAATGAAGCGCGTATTGAAGCCAGCAGGTAAAATAATAATAAGTACTTTTTCTCAAAATGCATTACCAGAAAGAATGAAAGTATACGAAAAGTTAAATGCTCCTATAAAAGAAGTTTCCCCAAATGGCACTGTTATTTTTGATGAAAGTTTCGGTGATAATATTTCTGAACAATTCACTAAAGAAGAACTTATTAGAATTTTTAATCAAGCAAAACTACAGGTTGTAGATATAGCAGAATGTAATATTGCATATTTATGTTTGCTTAGTAAATAATTATTGTTCGCGCTTTTGATTAAAGGGGTCAGGCGCCATTGTCTCTCGCCACATTACCAGCGCCATATATATATTGATTTCAATGAAGGCGAATGATAAAATACAGTATATGTATACCGCTGTGATCGAAATTCCAAAAAACTGCGATCGGAGGATTCATTGGGGGAATCGACCAGAAAATAGGGGTACCTTTGAGGATCTAGGCCCGCTTTACGATGTGATTCCGGTAAACGATGGCAAGATGCCAATGGCATATGGTTTTCTCAAAGGTACTGTCGGCACCGATGGCGAGGGTGACGAAGTTGATGTCCTTATTTTCTCCAACAAAGAATTCAAGACGGGAGATGAAGCCACAGTCACGCTTTTTGGAATTTTAAAACGAGAAGACGGAGATCATAAAGTTCTTGCACATGATGACACGGTTTCATACGATTCGTTTCAGAACCTAGACCCGAAATTGCAAAAAGTTACACTGGATTTTCATGGATCCAAACACAAGATAACTTCCATCGAAGAGAAAGCGGTTGCAGAAGAATATGTAAAGGCGACAGTAGTTCAGGGAAAATAAGGATAGCCACTATTTAATTTTATATAACAAATAGCACATGCTCAGGTAAAAGAGGTTAGTCACCTTTAATTCCCGCTAAGAATGTATTCTGAAAACAGCCACCTCCATCCACTAATTTTTTAGGAAAAGAAAACAGCCACCAAACATTAAATTTTTAAGTAGAAAATGGTAGAATAAGGGCATTTCTTGGGGTGTTCGAAACCCGAAGTTAAGTCAAAAGTTACATCTTGTACTCGAGAAGGGTTATACTGTATACTTTAATTTATGAAAATAGGAACGTGGAATTTAAGATTTCTTTTTAATAACGGAACCCGACTTTATTCTGGAGTTGAAACAGAATTTACAAAAGAGTTTGTCGAAAAAAGATTTAAGTATTTTGCAGAACAATTTGATTTGCTAGATTGCGATATTTTATTTTTACAAGAAGTTGGAGATGAGACTGCTTTGCAGAAAATAGTTTCTCAAACAAAAAATAATTATTCATATTTTGTTGCAAAACCTGATAAATATGGAACCGGAAATGCTGTAATTTATAAAAGCGGTTTGAAATGTAAATGTGAATCTTTCTCTACAAATACTGTACTGCCTGTTTTTAATGAAGGAGATGTTGATGCAATGAGTAACAGGATATATTCTCGTAGAGATTACGTGAAGCTTGAAACAAAAATAAATACTGAAACAATAGTAATGTTAGGGTTGCATATTAAAGCACGTTTTCTAATTTATAAAAATGGAAATAGTTTCCCAGATGATGCCGAGCAAGATTCTCAAGTTCTAGCTGCTGATGGTGTAATTAGGTCTGAGATATTTAGATTAAATCAGGCAAAAAAAGTTAGAGAAATTGCGAGTAGTATTTTGAGTAAAGAAAATACTCACTTAATTATTTTGGGCGATTTTAATGCAGAGCAAAATTTTGAGATACTAAAAATAATTTTAGGTAAGATTAAAAACAGAAAAGATTCACTTGAAATAATAACTGTAGATTCAAGAATTGACCACATATTAATTTCAGATTTTCTTAAAGGAAAAATATCAGAGGTGAAGATTGTCACTAAACTTAAAGGTTCTGGAGACTGCGATTCTATTGAAAGTGACCATGCTCCAGTAACTGCTCGACTACAGTTCTAGCTGGGTAAAAGAGGTCAGCCACCCTTAATTCCCACTGAGAATTTATTCTGAAAACAGCCACCAAAAACTATCATAGGGAAATAGGGAACAGCCACCCTTGCCTATTAATTTTTTAGGCAGAAAAAGGTAGAATTAAAGTATGAAAAAATTTCTTCTTATTATCAATGGTCCGATGTGTGCAGGTAAAAGCACTATTACAAAATTATTTCTTCAAAAGGAGAATGTTTTTAGAGGTTCATCAGATAATATTAAATGGCTAATAAGTAACTATTCTGCTGAGAATAAAGAACACCGAACTATTTCAAAAAAGATAACATTCTCTGCAATTGAAAGCGCTATAGATTCTGGACTTTCTGTAGTTGTGGATGGAGGGTTTGGCGACTATAAAGATAAATACAAGGAAATTGCTTCTCGATATGGTTATACATATACAAGTGTGAATATAGAAGCTCCTCTTGAAATTTTGGAACAGCGTTTCCTCGAGAGAGTAGTATCTGCGAAACGAGATGATAGTAAAACTATAAGCGTTACTACGATTGAAGGTTTCCATTCACGATATGATTGGTATCACTCAAGTAATAAAGATAATGAAGCGGCCACTTTTGATTCAAGCAAAAAAACTGCTGAAGAAATCTCAATAGAAATTGAAAAACTTATAGACTCACAAGGGATTAAAAGTTAAAGGAAAAAAGAGGTCAGTCACCTTTAATTCCCACTGAGGATTTATTCTGAAAACAACCACCTTCAACCATTAATTTTTTAGGTAGAAAATGGTAGAATAAGAATATATGAATCTTGAACAACTCAAAAAACCAGAAGATATTGCTCTTGAAAAATTAATAACTTTAGGGAAGAAATTAAAAGAATTAGGTTTGACTCCATGCGAAAGGTTTTTCAATACTGAAACACTAAAAAAACCTACAGCAATAGCTGTCTTCGGGTGTCGAACACCCGAAGTTACGAGTTTGGTGGTTCAGAACTAAGCTATTTACAAAAGATTTATTTATGATATACTGCAATTAAGGGTCATTGGTAGGCAACTTCGCACATCAATAAAAAGCTCTTTAAAACAAAATCATGAAAAAAGTTGCACCAAGCGGTGATCAGTCCCGTGCTTTCTATGCGACGATTATATCTCGCATGGATGAGAATGCACTGAATTTAATTGATAGGGATAAACTTCAAAAGGCTATTGATAATCCAGCAGGATTGATTCATAGTCTGACCAACTTTATCAATAATGATATGCATCATTTAAGTGGACCATTAATTATTAGATTAAGTGATGAACCTTTTATTAGACCATCCGAGGGCGTAGTAAAGGTCAGTCACCATGTATCTATGAAGGACATTAAATTTAAGGATAATAAAATCCAATTAATAACTTTGATGAAACCTGGCAAACATTTTTCTGGTGATGCATACAAAAAACTTCTGGATGAAGACCAGACTATTACAGCTTTGACCGCCAAAGTAGTTGAGTTTTTTGAAGAATATCAGTACGATACGGATGTAGCAGAATTTTTAAATCCTTATAAAAAACATAGATTATACCAATTTATCACCAAATTCAAAGCAGGAAATGGTCGAGAGTGGATAACATTTTTGTACTGGGACTCGGACAAGGTTTGCTGGTGTATTGGAGAAGATACGTCTATTGATAACTGGACTATAAATGGTTACGCTTTTGTTAAGTCAGAGTTATATTAAATTTTTAAAGCCATCTCTCAAGGGTGGTTTTTTTTATAAAAAAATACACATTTAGAATTAAATGGGTCAGTCACCTTTAATTCTTGCTAAGAATTTATTCTGAAAATAGACATCAACTCTAGGATTTTTTTTATAAGTTCCTAATTCTTAGTTTCTAGATTTTTGTAAGGTGATTCTAACTTTTTTCTTGATACTTCAACATTTTTAATCATAACAACAGAGTATATTTGGGCGGTGTTAGCTATGGTGTTTACGTTATTTTTATTATAAAAAGCGATAGATTCTCCTTCTGTGAAAGGTATGTTGTCAGCTGTTTTGGTTAGTTGCTTTTCTGAATTTAAGTCTCCTGTGAAATACTTGCTCCTGTATTTGTTTAGTATTTCTGTATTTTTTAATATGCCCATTACTGTAAATGGACTAAATTCTACTCCTTCCTTTTTTAATTTTCCATAAAAATTGGCAGCTTGGATTTCCCCTAGATTACCCTTGTTGTCTTCAATGTATTGGTCGAGTACAAGACCAAAAAGTACGAGCTGCTCTTCGTTTTTTTCATTTCTATCTTTGTCTAGGATTTCTTTGATTTCCTTTCCAGCTACCGATGATGCTTCTTTTTTGTTTAATGGTCCGATCAGTTGTGGCAACATTTCCAAGTACTCTTGATGTGTTTTTGTGATTTGAATTATTTCTTCTTGGTCTCTTGAGCTTTTTACTTGCACTAAATAAAGTGTCTCTACTATACCTTCTTTGTTTTCTACTGCACCGATAAGGTCTACTTTATATCGAGCGTCGAATTGGTCGTTGGTTGCAATCCAAGTTTCGTTGTTTGGATGATCTGTCCGCATTTTTGCTTCTAAAGCAACGTATGCCTCTTTGCAACTTTCTACTCCGCGCAATATTCCTGCTACTTGCAACTGTATTTCTTCTGAGTTGCCTTTGATTTCTTCGGCTAAAGTTTTTTTAATCGTAATTTCTATTTTATCTAACGGGATGTTGTGTTGGTTGATTATTCTAAGAAGAATATTTTGTAGTTGTGCTTCCGGTAACCGGAGAACTCGTTTGTTCTGGCCTTCTCCTTGAATAGTCGAACTTATCCTTTTTTTGGCTTCTTGTTTGTCTCGTTCAGCGATATTATGTAAGTAATGTTTTATGGCTACTCGTATCTTTTCGCTAGCAGGGGTTTTTTCGGCTTGAGGCTCTTCAACAACAGGAGTAACACCAGAAAATGCCGGAGCGTTATTTTCTCCTTTTCCAAAAATAAGTCTAAATTCATTCTCTGCTCTCATAGTATATATTATATCATCTTTTAGAATCATAGGGAAAAGGGGGACGGCCCTCATCCATTAATTTTTTAGGCACAAAAATGCTAGAATAAAGACATGAATACTTACTCGTTAGACATTCTCGGTTTGTTTATATTTATTGCTGGCTTTGTTATAGGTCTTGGTGCGGTGACAGTCATAGACCTGCATGGGTTTTTGGGTAGAAAGTCTTCGTACTGGACGCTGGCCACGACTCGTACTCATAAGGTGACCAAGCCACTCATCTGGATCGGAATTGGGCTCACCATCATCGGCGGGATTATTTTTTATAGAAATGAAGCCTTTGGCGATACTCAATTATTCCAAGCAATAATTGCCGGGATTTTGATTTTGAATGGTTTATTTTTATCTTTTAAAGTAAGTCCTTTTCTTTTAGAAAGAGAGAGGCAAAATAAGTCAGATGAGCTACTTCCATCATCTTGGCAGAAGAAAATAACAGCGAGCTTTGTTGTGTCGTTTTTGGGCTGGTGGGGAGGCCTGCTGTTGCTTGTTGTTTATATTGTTGCAAACCATACTTCATAGTTTTTATACCAAGCTTTTAATTTTTGGAATAGTGACGGCGGGCGAGTGAACAACGATATGCATAAATTAGATGCTAATCATACTTAATCTATTCAGAAATACAATTAGCAGTTAATTGAGGGTTAAATAGTGGCTGTTTTAATTTTTTAATAGAATAGCTCCGCTTTCAGGCGGAGCTATTTTCGGTTTTAGTCCTTCTTTCTTTCCTTTTCCAGTTTAATTTTGCAAATATGATAGCGACTGTCTCTATCATATCCTTCACTGTTATATACGGACAGTATCCATTCCGTATGGCCAGCTTTTTTCATTTGCCTTTGGAGTTTTTGACGAAGTATTTCAACCTCTTTTTTAACAAGATCTTCAAGCCTATGAAAGGCCCAGCCATTATGGTTGTCTTGTTTATGAAAATCTTTTAACTCAAAACAGAGACGGGAATGTTCATCCTCACTAAAGATACTTTCTTCCATCGTACCCACAAAATCTTTCCCCATTTTGTTTACGATATCCGAGACGTGTTTCTTTCGAAGAAGGTTTTCTGTCAACTCCTCTTCTTCGTAAGCGTGTTTTATTTGCTCAAGAGTTCTCATGTTGTGTACTTTTTAAACATTATAGACAATCATAACCTTTTATGATAAAAATAGACTATTAGTATTAGTTTTTTAGAATATTTTATTATATATGTTGTTAAATAAGGATTTTAACTAGATTAAATAAATATATTTTCGTCTAAAATAGTAGACACTATGAAAAATAAGAAGCAAAAATTAATGGATATTATGGGATTCTCGGACAAGAAAGCTATTGTTTATCTGACACTTTTGGAGTCTGGCGAAGCCCAAGTAACGTACCTCGCTCGTAAATGCGGCCTAAAAAGAACGACAGTCTACAACATCCTTCCTGAGCTAAAGGACGAGGGCTTGATCAAGACGACCAAACAGAGTGGCCGAACCCTTTATTATGTTGACGACACCAGAGACCTTGAGCGCATAATCGAAATGAAATCCAAGAGTCTACAGGAATTGCTGCCGGAACTTAAAAGGGTCCAGAATATATTAAGTGTGAAGCCGAAGATTGTGCTCTATGAGGGCGAAGGCGGGATGAAACAGCTTTATCAAGAAATCATCGATTCGGTTTCTCCTGGCGACAAGATCTTTACCTACATCGGTCTCGAAAACTTCGATAATCTCATTTCCGCTGAAGTTTCGGGCGATTATATAAATCAAAGGATTGCCAAAAAAGTCGTGAATAGGGTAATTGCCTCACCAAGTGAAAAGTCAGAACAGATTTTCGGATCCTCTCAAGAAGAACTCCGGGAAATGAAGATCGCGAAAGGCGTAACAGAGGTTTTCAGTTCAGATATGAAGATCTTTGGCAACAAAGTTGCGTTCCTTTCTTATAAGGAAAATTTCTTCTCGGTAGTTTTAGAGAGTCGAGAGATTTCTATCATGCTTAGGAGCGCTTTCAACATCATGTGGAATTCCTTAGAGTAAGAAGAAAAAGAATCAGTCACCTTTAATTCCCACTGAGAATGTATCCTGAAAACAGACACCAACAACTATCATGGGGAAATGGGGGACTCAAGTAACCCTTCTCTAGTAATTTAATACAATAACTCCATACCAGCTTTTAATTTTTGGAATAGTGACGGCGGGCGAGTGAACAACGATATACATAAATTAGATGCTAATCATGATGGCGAGGCTTGCGAAAGTTTGCCCTAATAAGTAACAAAAAGACCCTAATATGAATAGGGCTTTTTTGTTAACATTACTATTGCTATTACTCAGGCATTAGCACTGTGTCGATCACGTGAATGACACCATTTGTACATTCTACGTCAGGAGTTACAACTGTTGCATCGTTGATTTTTACACCATTTGAGGCGTCGATTGCAACGTCTTGTCCTTGCAATGTCTTCGCTGAAGTCATGTTTACAACTTCACCTGACATTACTTTTCCTGCCACTACGTGGTATGTAAGGATAGAAGTAAGTTTTGCGTGGTCTGCTAGAACTGCGTCTAAGGTTTCTTTTGGAATTTTAGCAAACGCTGCATCTGTTGGTGCAAACACAGTAAAAGGACCTTCTCCTTTTAGGGTATCTATTAGACCCGCTGCTGTTAGTGCTGCTGCTAGAGTGTTAAAGCTTCCGTTAGCTACTGCTGTATCTATTATATTATTCATATTTTTTTTAAGAGTTATTTGTAAATTAATTTTGTTAATTATCGACTACTCTTATTGTAGCACATTTATGCCTTATTGTTAAATAATAATTAGAACATATAATTTTTACTACTATAATAAATTTATATTTTTTTATATTAAAACTAATTTAAATATAAAATATTCTTATAAAGTATGCTTGTTTAAAAGGGTAAGACACCTTTGGTTTCAGATACCAAAAACCAGCAACACTTTGAGGGTGTTTACTGCAGGGATTATGTATTTGCGAAATGCGGGGGACTAAAGCTTGGTGAAGAAATACTTGAAAAATGCTATCATAAAAATATAAAAAAACCTTTAATCATCATCGCAAAACTCGTATTGGCTTGATTGGCCTACGGTCTGATGTGATATCATTAAAATAAACTAAAAAATAATTAATATAAATATGAAAGCAGCTTTAGTACTCGATAATCAACTATTAGAACACCACCCAGCACTGACCGATAAGAGTGTCGAGTGTGTTGTCATGATTGAAGCTCAAGACTTGTATAAAAAACTGCCGTACCATAGCCACAAGATTGTGCTCTTGTTGGCATCGATGCGTAATTTTCGCGCTCACGTTGAGAAAAAAGGTAAAAAAATAATCTACGCATCACTTGGCGAAACACCACACTTTGCTCAATCATTAAAAAAAATTATCAAGGAAAATAATATCAAGACTCTGTCATGGATGAAGTCGTCTGATGCCGAGCCAAATCAAACACTTGCCGAACTAGCAAGGGAACTCAAGATTGACCATGAAATCTATCCGAACGAAATGTTTGTAACTCCAGAATCCGAGCTCCTCGAGTGGTTTCATCTTCATAAATCGCCGGTAATGGAAAATTTCTATCACTGGCAACGCGAGCGTACCGGAATCTTGATGAAGGACAACAAACCTGTGGGAGGGCGATGGAACTACGACGCCGATAATCGTCAGCCCCTTCCTAAAAACGGTCTAGAAATCCCTACGGTGTCTTTCCCAGTTCACGATACTATTACCAAACAAGCGATAAAAGATGTACAAGCCTATTTCCCAAATCACCCTGGTAATGCGAGCGATTTTTGGCTTCCGGTGAGCCATCATGAAGCAAAGCGCTGGCTCAAGTCATTTATCAGTGAACGATTTTCACAGTTTGGACCGTACGAGGACGCAATGAAGTTAGACGAACCATTTTTATTCCATAGCGTGCTGTCACCACTTATTAATTGCGGTCTATTGTCTGTTAAGCAGGTGCTAGACTCTGCGCTAAGTGCCTATGAATCCAAGAATATTGATATCAGATCAGTAGAAGGTTTCGTTCGCCAGCTGATAGGGTGGCGTGAATATATGTATGGAATATATCTCACCAAACCTGAGATGATTTCGGAAAACTATTTTGACTTTCATAAACAGCTAGAAGATTGGTGGTATAACACGGACTGCTTGAAGGAGGATTTACCTCCACCAGTACTCAGCGCACTCCGTACCGTTCATACCTACGGCTACAATCATCATATTGAGCGACTGATGGTTTTGGGTAACTGGTTCTTGCTGAATGAATACGACCCAAAGTCAGTCTACCGCTGGTTCCTTTCAATGTATGTCGATGCCTATGAGTGGGTTATGGTGCCAAATGTTATGGGTATGAGTCAGTATGCTGATGGGGGCAAAACGGCGACCAAACCCTACATTTCTGGAGGCAATTATTTACAGAAAATGGGTCACTGGTGGCCAAATGCGGTGGAGGCAAAAGACAGTGCGTTTACGACGCTCTATTGGCAATTCTTACAGAATAATTATAAAAAGTTACAGTCAAATTTTCGAATGTCGTTGGCACTCAAGCAAGCGGTGCTACGTTCAAAAAAGTTTTAAATAAATAGGGTACAGCCAAACTCAACCATTAACTTTTTAGGCACAAAAATGGTAGAATAGGGTCAGCTACTATGTATACAAATAAACAATATAGTAGTCATTAAATGAAAACTAAAAAAAGGTGACTGACCCCTTTAATCTCTTTTTTGAATAAGGAATGCAAAAAAAAGATTTTCTTTTATTTTATATAGGGGAGTAAGGATCGATTTTTACTACATACTTCCGCAAAAATAACGCTAATCAATTTTGGTTTTTCGTAGTAAAAAGGGTATAATTTATATACTTTAATCGCATAAAAAAAATTATGAAAAACTCTTTTGAAACAAATTTTATACCTCAAACTGTCGAAAAAACTCCTTTTGCAGAAACACCTGCTCAGAATTTTTTTGCACATTGGTGCGAAATCAACGACTCAATCGTCCCACGGTTTATTGATAGAGATAAATGGGAGCAAAGAGGTACGCTAGGAATACTAGAAAAAAATGAGGATGGAAAGCAATCTCTTTTCTTGCCACATGATCTCCATCTG
>Ga0105052_10005330_pt1 | contig 13614 bp, 10 predicted proteins | sample FRY03_FD_78094 | JGI IMG/M metagenome (GOLD analysis project Ga0105052, IMG submission 78094) | Freshwater microbial communities from Lake Fryxell liftoff mats and glacier meltwater in Antarctica - FRY-03 | ecosystem: Environmental > Aquatic > Freshwater > Ice > Glacier meltwater ... | reverse complement strand
GGGTGCGGGTGCGGGCGTTGCAGGTGCAGGTGCAGGTGCAGGTGCAGGTGCAGGTGCAGGTGCAGGTGCAGGTGCAGGTGCAGGCGTTGCAGGTGCGGGTGTTGCAGGTGCGGGCGTTGCAGGTGCGGGCGTTGCCGCCTGCTCCATTTGCTTCAGGAAAGTAGGGGAACCGGGGACTACGATGGCAGTCACATCCGCCTTTGGCACGGCCTTTACGAGAGACTCGAGCGCGGCGTCCACCTTGGCCTGATCAACAAGGGCGCCCTGGGCACTCTCGATCTCCTCGAGATTCGCCCAGCGTTGTGCCGTGACCTCCGGAGTGAAGTCACCCATGTAGGCGCGGTCTTCGACCGACTGATGACCGGCAAAGCCCAAAAGAATCAGGGCAAGGAAGCCGAAGACCGCAAAAATCCCCAGAGTCCCGAGGACCAATTTCGGCTTTGAACAGCACTTGTTGCTAGAATCACTCATGAAATACGTTTTTCGGCGCTTTGCGATCAGTTTACGACGTTAAGGGACTCGTCGAGACGCGGATCGCGGCAGGGGAAAAGACTGGCCGAGGAAAGTTGTTTGAGAAGGAAGAATCCGAAGATGCCGGCGATGCTGACAAAGGCAAGGATATCAAAAACCCAGGCGCCGGGAATCGTCATGGAGATATTGCTCTCGCCTAGATGGGCGGTGAGGGACGGCCCACGCTCGGGGATGATAATCCAGTAAAGGTCGAGCGCATGCATGACGAGGTTCCAGGCGGCCACGCCGGAGAGGATCATGGGCAGTTTCTTCACCTTCTGCACGAGGAGGATGGTGAAGGGCACAAAGAAGTGACCGATGACAAGGAAGGCAATCGTGTAGCTATTCCAGAGACCGGTATTCCGCGTGAGGTAGAACTTCGTCTCCTCGGTGATGTTTGCATACCAGATGAGGAAGAACTGCGAAAAGGCGATGTAAGCCCAGAAAATCACGAAGGCGAGCATCAGCTTACCCATGAGGTGGTAATGCTCCAGGGTGACGACATTCTTTAGGTATCCCGCCCTCCGGAGCAGGGTCACAAGGATGATAAGAACGCCCATCGAGTTCAACGCCGCTCCGGCAAAGAGGTAAACCCCCCACATCGTCGAGAACCAGGTGTAGTCCAGGGCCATGAGCCAGTCGAAGACGAGGAACGTCCACGCCGTCGCAAAGAAAGGCAGGAACCCGCAGCTGCCGCGACGCATCCAGCGGAACCACTTGGGATCACCGTCTTTGTCGAGTTGGATCGACCAACCCCGCAGGATGTAGGCGATCGCGGTAAGAACCACAAAATAGAAAATCTGACGCAACCACCAGAAGGTTTCATTGAGGTAGCCCCTCTTCGCGAAGAGGAGTGCACCACCTTCAAGAAAGTGCTTGTCCACGAGAGTGGCGTGCGCACCCTCGGACGTGAGATCTTCCTTCGCGAGCTTCGCGGCCTTCACGTCCAGAATTTGAATATTTTTTTCCAGATGGGCACGATGCCCGGCGCTGGGAGATGCCAAATCAGCGAGGTCTTTTTTCGCAGTCTCCACAGCTGCCTGCGCTCCGGCGATGACCGCAGTCCGCTCGATAATGTAGGCATCCTTCTCCTTGGCCGCCGCCTCGTTGGAAGTTGCAAGGACTTCCGCCCTCTTCGGGAACCACTCCCAGAGAGCGTCACGGAAGCCAAAGAAAGAGAAGAAAAGCGGAATCGCGAGGATCAGGATAAACGGAATCAGACTCGCAAGATTCTCCATGAGACGGCGAACTACCGTGCCCCACCCCGAGTTGGTTGCATGGTGCAAAAGAGTCCAGAAAAGTCCACCCACGGCAAGTGAGAGGAAAAAGATGACCGCGAAAAGCCAACTGTAACCCATCGCCCCGGCCTTCTCGGGCATGACGACACTGAGGATGAAAAACAGCGCCAATCCGCCGAATCCCACTGCAAAACACACGAGCTTGAGCAGGGCCGGGGATTTGAAAAATTCCCCGTCCTTGTAGTCGTCGCCGTCTTTAATTCCCGCCATAAGTCTTCCGAGTAGTAAAATGAGTTCAGTTTCCGGCTGCTGCCTGGAGCCCGCGCAGATACGCCGTAATCGCCCAGCGGTCACGAACCGAGGTCACCCCGTTGTAGGGGCCCATGAGCCCTTTGCCGTGGGTGATCGTCCAGAAAATCTGTCCATCAGGCATCTCCTTGACCCTCGCGTCGATGAGATTAGCGGTCGGGGGAAGGGCCCAATACTTCGAAACTACGCCGACACCGTTACCCGAATCGCCGTGGCAGGGGGTGCAGGTGATCTGGTAGCGCTCCCTCCCACGAGCGAGGAAGGCCTCGTCCATCGTGAGTTCGGCCGGAAAACCCTTCCCGTAAAAATCACCAAAAAGGCCAGTGTTGAGGTAATCCGTACCACTGCTGTAATCAAGATTGGTCCGACCGACGGCACCTTCGGTGATGGGGAAATTGAACCCGATCGGCTCGGTTCCCTCGACCGGGACCTGGGCACCCTGACCGCTCTCGAAGAAGTCACTCGGCTTCTGCGCCTTCACCTTGTACTGATTGTCCATGTCGGGGAACAGCATGAAGGGCGGTGAAGAGAACTTCTCGCCACGAGGTCCCAGGGCGTAGACCATTGCCACGACCGCGATTGCTAAAATTAGAAAAAACCAACGCATTCCAGTTTCCGGTTCAGTAATTCACTTCTTCGATTTTACCGGCACCAATTTCCTCGAGTAGCTCCTTCGTCTTCTCGCGCTTGAATTTGGGATCACGGGACTCAATCACCATCAGAAATCCGTCGTTCGAGAACTTCGAAAAGAGACTCGAGTTGAAAAGCGGGTGATTCCAGCGCGGCAGCATGATTATACTCAGCAAACCGAAGAGCGTCGCGAAGGCGGCCAGCAGAATGGTCAACTCGAACGTCACCGGGAAAAAAGCGGGCAGGGTGAAGACGTTGATCGGCTTGTCCTGCACCACGGTCGGGTAGAGGCTCACCTGAGTGAAGAACTGGAGGAAGAGCGCCACCGAAGATCCGGTAATCCCGCCGACCAGGACGATCGCCGAGAGCCAGCTCTTGCCGAGTCCCATGGCATGGTCCATCCCGTGTATTGGGTAGGGTGTGTGGACATCCCACCGGCGGAAGCCGGCGTCCCTGACTTTCTCAGCGGCGTGATAGAGATCCGTCGCGGAGGAAAACTCGGCGACGTAGCCGAAAAGCTCGCTGGAACTGGATGTTGTGTTACTCACTGGTTTTGAAGGTGAAGATTATCCTGCTTATTTGCCCGCGCCGCGACGCTTCTCACGAAGCCGCTTCCAATCGTGATAGTGCGGGTCCGACTCGGGCAGGACCCCTTTGACCTCGCTCACCGCGATGATGGGGAGGAAGCGGATGAAGATGAGGAAGAGCATGAAGAACATGCCGAAGCTGCCCGCGAACATGAGCTTTTCCACCCACGACGCCGAATAGTAGCCCCACTGCCCGGGAAGGAAATCCCTCGCCAGGGAGGTCGGAATGATGACAAAACGCTCGAACCACATCCCGAAGTTCACAAAATTCACGATGATGAAGACCATCCAGAGATTGTGACGAGCCCAGTGGAACCAGAAGACCTGCGGGGCGATCACGTTGCAGAAGAACATACAGTAGTAAGCCCAGGTGTAGGGACCCGAGAGGATCCGCATGTGGAAGGCATCGCCCTCGAACTTGTTCGCCGCATAGTAGCTGATGAACAGCTCCATGATGTAGGCGTAGCCGACGATCGTCCCGGTGAGGAGGATGATCTTCGCCATGTTGTCAACGTGCTTTCCGGTGATGAGATCCTCGAGCCCGTAGAGCTTACGGATCGGGAGCATCAGGGTGAGCACCATCGCAAAACCGCCGAAAATAGCGCCGGCCACGAAATAGGGCGGGAAAATGGTGGTGTGCCAACCCGGAACGACGGAGGTGGCGAAGTCAAAGGACACGACCGAGTGGACCGAGAGCACGAGGGGCGTGGAGAGAGCGGCGAGGATGAGATAGGCCATCTCGTAGTGATGCCACTGGCGGTTCCCGCCGCGCCAGCCGAGGGCGAAGAACCCGTAGAGCTTCTTGGCGATACCCTTGCCCCGGTCACGCAGAGTCGCGAGGTCGGGAATGAGACCGATGTACCAGAAGATCACCGAGACGATGAAGTAAGTCGAGACCGCGAAGACATCCCAGAGAAGCGGGCTCTTGAAATTCTGCCAGATCGCGTTCGAGTTCGGCACCGGTGCGAGGAACCACACCATCCAGAAACGACCGACGTGGAAGCCGGGGAAGATCCCGGCGCACATCACCGCAATCAGCGTCATCGCCTCGGAGGCCCGGTTCACCGAAGTCCGCCACTTTTGGCGCGTGAGGAAGAGAATCGCGGAAATCAGGGTTCCCGCGTGACCGATCCCGATCCAGAAAACGAAGTTTACAATGTCCCAGCCCCACGCAACCGGATGGTTCATGCCCCAGACCCCGACACCCGTCGAGACGAGGTAGACGAGGCTGAAAACGAGACAGAGGAAGAGCAACACCGATGGCACAAAAAGCACCCACCAGATGAAAGGCTGCCGGTTCTCCACGATCCCGCAGATGCGCTCGGTGATCCAACCGAGAGATCGGTTGTTGAGCACAAGCGGCTCGCGAACGACCCCTTCTGCCTCAGTGGGGTGAACTGCCGTGTTCGCTGTATTCGTATCTGCCATGGTCAGTCAAAGACTCAAAATTAGTGCATCTTCGAGGTCACGGTGCCCACCATCTCCGCGCCCGGCATCTTCGGGTTCGGATTTTTGATGCGAGCGAGGTAGCTCGTCCTCGGACGGGTGCCGATATACTTCAAAAGGTCGTAGTTGCGAGGGTTTTTCTTCACCGCGAGGATTTTGTCCCCCTCGGCCTTGAGATTCCCGAAGGTGATCGCGCCGGCACCGCAGGCGTCCTGACAGGCGACGGTGAAGGAGTTGGCCTTCACCTGGATGTCGGCCGAGTCACGTGCGGCCGTCTTGGCTCCGATCTTCGCGGCATTGATCCGCTGGACGCAGTAAGTACACTTCTCAATGACCCCGCGCATACGCACCGTGACGTTCGGATTCTTGAGGAGACGCTGCGTCGTCGTCGCTGCACCAGACGCGGGAGCAAGCGGCCCGAGTTCGAGCTGATCGAGAGGGCGTTTGTTGTAATCGTAGTAATTGAAACGGCGCGCCGTGTAGGGGCAGTTGTTCGCGCAGTAACGGGTCCCGATGCAGCGATTGTAAGTCATCGCATTAAGACCGTCACCGGTATGAACTGTCGCATTGACCGGGCAAACGGTTTCACAGGGAGCGCTCTCGCACTGCTGGCAGGCGACCGGTTGGGAAATCATCTCGACCTGGTCATCGTCAATGGTGCGGCGACCGGGAGTATCCTTGGTGGATTCTGCTCCAGTGAGGTAATCAAGGGCACCGCCGCGCTGGGAGATGATCTCTTTGTCTTTCGGGCTCGTGAAGTACCGATCCATGCGGATCCAGTGCATCTCACGACCGTTGATGACCTGCTCCTTGCCAACAATCGGGATGTTGTTCTCGGACTGACAGGCAATAACACAGGCGTTGCACCCGATGCAGGTATTGAGGTCCACCGTCATCGCCCACTGGTGATTGGGATCGACACGGAACTCGTGGCCGGGGATGGGACTGATGAGCGGGGTGGCATTCTCCTGATTCCCCATGTAGTCCGGCCCTTCGTAGAGAGAAACGTTCTCCGGGATATGGGAATCCATCCCTTGATACTGGGCAAAGTCAGGCTCTTCCTTGAGCATGTCGACGGTGCCTTCGCGGGCAATGGCCCGACCTTCCATGCTGTAATGCTCTGCCGTGAGCGCGAGCGGATACTTCGTCCCGATCTTGCGAACGAGAGCACTAGTGACAAAATAGGGCTGCGCCGTGGTAAGGAGCGGGTAGGCATTGAAACCCACTCCTTTGCTCACCGTAGCGGTGGCAAGATCACCGTAGTAGCCGAGCGCGAGACTCACAACGAAGTCGGCCTGTCCGGGCGAACGCAGCACGGGTGCCTTCACCCGACGGTCACCGACCGTCAATTCGACGAGATCTCCATCCTCAAGACCGAGCTCGGCTGCGGACGAGAAGCTCATGAGAGCGGCATTGTCCCACGTCAGCTTGGTGATGGGATCGGGAGCTTCCTGCATCCATCCGTTGTTGGCGAAACGACCATCGTAGACCGCGCTGCTGGAAGTGAGCGTCACCTCGAGGCCGTTCGCATGAGGGAAATCCGCAAGGGGTGCTTTGGAAAGCGCCTCCGCTTGCGCGCCGGGATCGCCCGAGAAGGCGCCGGCAGCGAGCTTGCCCTCCCTTGCGTACCCGTCTCGAAGAGCGAGGGACCAATCGATCCCGCCGATCGCAGCGAAAGTCTTCTTCACCCGGTCGAGGAGGGCGTTGCCGGAGGCATCCTCTTGAAGCAGGGAAAGGAGGAAGCGCCCCTCGGAGACACCACCCCAGAGAGGGTTGATCATCGGCTGCTGCACCGAGTAGACACCTGAGAGACTGTAATGATCACCCCATGACTCGAGGAAATGCGCTCCCGGGATATGCCAGGTCGAGAGCTTCGTCGTTTCGTTGGAACGATAGCCGAGCTGGACGAGATTCTTCAGCTTGGCGAGTTTCGTCGCAACAGCCAGATTCGAGGGCGCGTCGTAAGCGACATCCCCCTCATTCAGAACAAAAAGCGTCTCGATCTCCCCTGCTTCCACAGCGGAGGAAAGGGCCGAGATACCCTCGTAACTCGCCAACTTGTGATCGACCAGAGAAATGAGCGGGCCGTAGGCGCCGAGAGCCCGGTTCAGCGCCGCCACGAGGACATGGGCCGCCTTGGGCTGCCGGCCGCCAAGAAGGATGACCGAAGTCCCCTTTTGCGCGACAAGATCGACCGCGCATTCACGAATCCAGTCCTGCTTGAAAACCACCGGGACGAGTCGTGAGACCACCGCATCCGCGAGAGAGACCAGAGCCGCATCGCCAAGCGCAGCACCCACTTCCTTCGCGAGCATCGCCGCTACCGGGAGAACCTGCGACGCCGCGATACGATACCGATGATCCGCCTGCCCACCGGTCAGGGTGAAGGCGGACTCCACGGAATAAAGACGACTCGGTCCGCCCTCGCGATCAGGGTTGCGGGTCGCAGAATATTCAGTGAGGGAATCCTCACCGACCGGCTCATTGCCAAGGAAATCACAGTCGAGGGAAAGAATGCGGGTAGCCCCCGAGAGGTTCACCACCGGGAGCGCCGTCGCCCCATAGAGATCGGTCTCAGCCGCACGAGCGCCAACCGGACTGAGCGCCTCATACGAAAACAACCGCATCCCCGGGTAGGCCTTGACCACCTCATCGAGAAGAACACGGCGTGTTGGGGAGGTCGAATCCGAGATCAGCATGCCGACCTTGGCCCCCGACTTAGACTCGCGGAAAGGCAGCAGGAACGATTCCTCAAAATCCGCCCGAGTGGTCTCGGCGGACTTTTTCAGGTATCCTTTCGAGCGATCCTGATCATAGAGGTCGAGAATCGAAGCCTGTGTAAAGGCAGTGGACCCGCCGTTGACCCCCGGGTGGAGGCGATTCCCGTCCACTTTGGTCGGGCGACCTTCGAACGTTGTCACCACGAGGGGATCACAACCCAGGCCGCCGAGCCGGGGTTTCGCCGTCGAATAATAGAGGAATTTACCGGGGACGATCCACTCCACGTGGTCGTTGAAAGGCACTAGATGCTCGAGCGGACGACTGCACGAGACCCCAAAACCCGCCAGCGCGGTCGAGGCCCCCATCAGCTTCACAAAGCTGCGGCGGGAAGTTTCATCGAACTCCAACTCCTGAGCGCCCTGGGGAAATTCCCGCTCGAGCCAACCCTTAAACTCGCCCGAACCCTCGAGTTCGCCGAGACTCCGCCAATGGATTCGGGACGCTTCTTCCTCAGCTGGATGATGCCACTTTCGCTTCATTCGAATTTCGTATTTCTCGTCGTTCCGGTCCGGAATCAATGGTGACAGGCCGCGCAATCCTGCGGAGCGTGCACGCCCCAGGCCTTCTGCAAATGGATCCCGATGAGTTCCTGGCTCCACTCCTTGCCCTCGTCCGCTTTTTTCAAGTCGTCGGCCCCCGTGCCGGTTTTGCCGGAGAGGTAGGCGTAAAAAGCATCGGGCTCCAGGTCCTCGGGCTTCCAGCCCAGGTTGGTGATCTGATCAAGCGGGCGGAGTGCCTCCTCGGGATTGCGGTGACAATCGAGACAGAAGGACATGCTCAGAGATTTCGCATGGTAGACGACCGGCATCTCGTCGACGCGCCCGTGACACTCCACACAACTCACCCCGCGGTTGACGTGGGCGGAGTGATTGAAATGGGCGTAATCCGGCACCTTGTGGATCTGCACCCACTCGATGGGCTTACCCGTGTAATTTTCGTAATTCTCATCCATCGCCTGGCGGAGAGGCTCGAGCTTGGGCGAATCGGACTTCACCTTGCCGGGACCATGGCAATTCCAGCAGACCTGCGCGGCGGGAATGTTCGAATGAGCCGAGTTCTCCACATGCGTGTGGCAATATCGGCAGTCCATCCCGAGTTGCCCGGCGTGGAGGCTGTGATCAAAGGGAATCGGCTGCTGCGGCATGTAACCGACGCGAGTGTATTTCGGCGTCCAGGAATACCAGGCGACGGCGATAACACAGGTTCCGAGGGCGCTCACGCACACCAGAACTTTGATCGCAAGGAGGTTTGTCCAACGTGGAAAAATGTTGCCCATCTCGTGAAGAAGACCTCCAATTAATCGCTTGTGAAATATTTCACAAGCGTTTTTTTGGGCGAAATTTGACGTTTTGAGGCGCCGATTTCCTCCCCGGGGGAACTTCGGGGCGCAAGCGGAATTTTCCGGCGGTTTCGACGACGTAAATCGGACCAGGGCTCTTCCCCGAGCCGGCGACAATGCCGCGCAACTCCCCTTACTGACCGCACGTCACCTCACGGACGGAACTCGCTGACCTGGCCGTTGTAAGGATTGACCTGGAGGCAGAAATAGTTGTCCGGATCGTCGCTCAGCAGCGCACCCTCACCCTGAACGAGGGTGATGTACCAGGTGTCACCACCCTGAGTGCGGAAGGGAAGATCGGTCGATCCATCCGGGCGAAAACGGAAGGCTACATAAGAAGTGCTCTGAGGCACCCCTCCAGACCCAGTAGGGGCACTGGCGTTTCCCGGTGTGGGTGACCCGAAACCGAACTTCTTGTCCTTGTTCGAAGTGTTCTCCTGAGGATCAAGAACGGTACTTAACGATTCGTGAACCGCGACTGGTGCCTTTATCTTAAAAAAGTTACTGATTGGCGCGAGCTCCCCCTGCATATTATATTGGTATAATTGGTATGACCGAAAGGCTTCTTCCGGCTGCGCATTGGAGAGGTCGGCTGATCGGAAAAACCTGACTTCAACATCCGCGTTCTTCGAAATCGCGATTTGCTGGGCGTAGGTCAACTGGTTCCGGAGGACAGTCCCCTCCCCGGTCAACGAGTTCGAAGTAATGAGACTGAAAAGATTGGGCGCAGCAAAAGCCAGCAGCAGCCCTACCACCCCGAGAACGACCATTAGTTCAATGAGCGAGAACGCTCCTTTATTATTTTCCACTTTCCTTTTCATGATCAAAAAACTGTGTTGGAATCATCAAATACTCCACTTGGAACTACGAAGCATTACCAACGAACTAAAAACCTTATGACTAATACCATTGTCATTGAGCTCCCTGGACATTACCTCAATATCTTCGTCATACTTCCGGCTGTCCTCAAAGCGATTATTGAATGGAGAAGTAAATTCCGCAGGCGGAGTTTGCCCATTTTCGTATCGAACCGCAGCAGCCTCATCAATAGCAATCATTGTCACCCGCACGAGGGGTGGAATCTGTTGAGCGTAGGCTTCAAAGCCAACTCCCTTGGGTGTATTGGAGTCAAATTCGTATTCTGGAGCAATCTTACTGAATGTATCCCCTCGGGCGCCGCCGACACTCTCCAACGAGTCCCGGGGAGAAACGAATAAGGAAATGATATTCTCGGCAAGCGGGTTTAAATGGTCTTCAAAGCTTCCCTCGCCAACACCTCCAGCCTGGCGATACCACTGATCAAAAACCTGCGGCACCCCTTCCGCCCGCTCGAGCTGTCCATCATCGAAAATCTGGTTTGACTCTGCCGGGGGTCGAAACTCCATCAACCGAAACCGAAACCTTTCATCAGTTTTCACAAACGAAGGCTTGAACCGTTTATCACCTCCAAATGCAACGAAGTAGCCTCGCCCGTTAAAGAGGTTATTCAAATTCCGATATTCAGTTGAAAACCCCAAAGGCGCTTGAAAGAAGACCGCATGCCCCACCGGAGCCTGCGCTCCGGTCACATTCAAGTCGGCCGCCTTCATCGTCGCGAAATGAAGCTCACTCGTCCTGAAGTAGCCGTCGTAGACGCCATCGCCATCCTCGTCCTTAAGATCCCAGTAGGTGTTGAGCGATGCCTGCCCGATGTTCTTCGTCATCACATCAAAGGCAACCCTCGCCTCCCTGAACTGCGAGATCCGACTCTCGGAAAAGCGCCAGCTCTTCTGGATCTGCTCCAGGAGAACAGTCAACATCAGCATGAGTACCGACAGAATACCCATCGCTACCATCAACTCGATCAGCGAAAAACCGCGTTTTTTCGTATTTGTTAGTCTCTTCATATTACGGTCTATAGTCACGTCCCATTTTCACAACCATCGATTGATACGCCTCGATCAGGGGAAAGTTTTTTTCCAGACCAAAGTCAAAATCTGTTCCCAACCCGGCAACCGGAGCAACCTCCACAATGACAGGCCGTATGCTATCATTTACGGTATTGCTATCAAATCCCACTCCACCAAAAGAAGCGCCTCCAACGGACTTAGGGAAAGATGAACCATTCCTCGGAATCGATATCCGCGCCGTGTAGATGTGCGTGAAGCTCCCTTTTTCCCTTCCGGGACTGCCGGAAGCCGGATCCATCGTATTGCTCAACTCTTCACCCTGGCTGTCGTAATAAAATTCCTCGCCATCGTAAGCGTCAATCAATGAAGCACCCACAGAGTCATCAAAGGGAGTTAACTGAATCTCGTTAAGGAGTTGCTGATGAATGCGGCCCATGATTGCCTGATCACCGGCTTCTCTCATCGTGTTCATGCCCTGAGGTATCAGACCGAGGAGCGTAACCAAAGCTACCGCAGCTATCGCCATGGCAATCGTCACCTCGATGAGACTAAAGCCGCACTCGCGATTTTCGTATTTTTGAATTTTCATAATGACGCCTGAGTTTGATTCAATAGCGAATCAGGGAGCAAAACGTTTCGGATTCACGACCCGGAACTGGTAAAACCTGTCAATGGCTTCGATAGGGTTATTGCCCCCGAATTCCTCAGCGTAATCAATAATATCCTCTGAATTGGGTTCCACGTAACGCTCAACCATCGAAGACCCCCGATACTCGGCCTGCACCGTGTCAACACCCGGGCGCCAGAGCCCATAATCGCTGTCGCTATCACGACGGGTTTGCTTGAGAACCTGCGCTCGGTAGTGAACCAGATAGGTATTTGACTTAGTGGTTACCCGGGTCTGGATGTTCGTGTAAGGCCGCTCCCTTGAGTTGTCGCCGACAAGGGAGTGATCTTCCCAGTACTTACCGCCATCCTCCATTTGCGCGACGGTAGGCGTGTAGGTCCCGATGCCCCCCTTGTTCCCGCGTCCGAGGCGCTTGCTTGCCTCTTCCGGGACCAGATGAATCTCACAAATTTCACTCGAGGACTTAAACATCTTTCGTCCTTTGTCGAACCGCTCCTCGAACTGCTCCAGCGTGGTATGCTCCACAATTGCAGCACGCAGTCGTTTCCCCTGAAGAGCGCCCCCATAGGGGTTGTCTCGCCAGTGATACCCCTTCCCGCGACCGTAATCGTGTTTGTAACTGGCATGCCAGGTATTCGGCACGCAGAGCATTATCTCGGAACGGAAGACGCCGCGGAGAGCCGTGTTTCGATTCACATGCAGGAAAGGGACAATCTGGTAGTTTAGGTTTATCTTCCCTCCGGTTGAGAGAGGCTCACTGATCGCATAAGGCTCCACTACAGGCATCCAGAACATATCCATGATGACATGGTCGGGCGGGGACTTCGCATCCGGGAAACCGGCTCTTCCCGGATGCGCCTTGTAACGACCGCCCTCGACATTGGGTCGGAAAAGGAGGGTCTGCCATGGATCATTTGTGGTCACCCCTGTTGGTATCGAACCAAACATTCCAGGACCGGAAACAATCCGGTTGGGGGAGAAATAGGCAGGCCCGCCGGCCTCAGCCAGATCAGGGGTGCTAAAATAGGGGAAATCTCCACGATTTCTCCGGGATTCCCAGATGTCGTTTATCCCCTGGGTGAACTTGGTCTTGAGAGAATGCACATTCCCCTCATCAGGCTTGTTGATGTAGGGTCCATCGATCATCGTTCCCGCTCCATTGTCGAAGTCCCCATAGTCTTGGACAAGAGAAGACTTCAGACTTTGGAACGGAAGAGGTATCGCGTTTCGGTAAGGGCGATCCGGCTTCTCAGTAAGATTAGGAATGATCAAATACTCTTTCTCCCCGTTCCCGGCGGTATTAAAACCCTGGATGGCGACCCCGGAAGACGTGACGAGAGAATGGGACATCGGACCACCCTTCCAACTCTTGGTGAAAATTTCGTCGCCAGGGACGATTACCTTTTTCGCAGCCGCCAGGCGTGCATCCCCGTGACTGATACCATAGGACTGCACGATATCAAAGGGCCTAACGTAAGTCGAACCGCTATCCCAATGCGCTGCAAGAAATGAGAGCCTGCCATACATACTTGCTGAAGCCCTCCCTCTACCACTGCCGACGCCTGAGCGCATCGAAGACTTCGAAGCAGCCGATGCAATCGGGTTTGCCGGTTCCGCGGTCAGACTCGCGAGTTCCAGAGCATTCGCGCTATCATGACTTAGTCCATTGAATTCGTTCACATGTCCCTGCCAGCCGGGCGAAATCACCGGCGCAGGAAACTCGAAGGGGTCGATTTTAATAGTAACATCCTGCACGAGATTGCGCTCAGGTGAATCGGGGCTCGATCCTTCGGTGTGACTCCCCTTATCAAAAATTCGAAAGTTCACGTCCCCGCCGGTGAAGGCGACATCCTTATTGGATCCGGCAATTATTTTGAACGGCACGGTGACAAGATCGTATTGGTAGGCCCGGGCCACATCTGCGGAAGAGTTTCCGACGCTACCGGCATAGTCGCGACCTAGACCTGAAAACATATTCTGGATTTGATCGTAGCCGCGGTCGATCGGCGTAAGACGGGATCTAATTCCGTTGGAAGTCGCGTTCTGACCGAACGCCTTTTTATTATTCAGTTGCCACCATACATTTCTCCTCACAAGTTGCCCAGACTCCTGCAGCGGTTGACGTGCGGAGATGGTATACCCAAAAGAAAGAAGCCCGCCCCAGGATCGAGCTCCTCCCTGCTTGTGTGGTTTCGCCCAATTGGTAGCCCAAATGTAGGTTTGGGCTGAATTTTCGAATCCAAGAAATCCGACATTC
>Ga0105052_10005326_pt1 | contig 13620 bp, 5 predicted proteins | sample FRY03_FD_78094 | JGI IMG/M metagenome (GOLD analysis project Ga0105052, IMG submission 78094) | Freshwater microbial communities from Lake Fryxell liftoff mats and glacier meltwater in Antarctica - FRY-03 | ecosystem: Environmental > Aquatic > Freshwater > Ice > Glacier meltwater ... | reverse complement strand
CGAACGAACGGAAAACAGCCCGCCCAGCAACAGGCAGGCGGCGATGGCGACGCGGCGAGTTTTCGAGAGCGGTGCTCGGGATGGAACTGTCTGATCTGAAGATGATGAATTCATGGATATGCTTTCTGAAGGATGTAGGTTCGGGAATAATCGAGCAGAACACCAGATCAGTTTGCTTCCGCTGCAGATTTTCGGCGGCGGCGAGACAACCGGGCCGGGCGACGAACCGTCAGGCCAGCGGCCAGCAGAAACGCTCCGGCAGCCGCGTAGCGGTCGAAGTCCAACGCCACATCGGGAGCCGCAAACAACTGATCGATGGCAAGGGCATCTTCCGGATCAGCCAACGCCACTTTCGGAACACTTTGTCCATCGACAGCGACGAGTACCTGTGTTCCCGCAATGAAACAGTTCGAGCCCTTGCAGGCGTCCTGCATCTTGCTGATGCCCTGCTTAATCCCAGCAGCAGCTTCATCCACTTTGCCTGCGACTTTGCCCGCCATCTTGGCGGCTTTCGTACCGAGTTTTCCGGCCGTCGCCGCTGCTCCCAACACCGGAACCATCGCTGCCAGGGAAACCGCCGCATCACCATAATTTCCTCGAGCCACATGAATCCCGGCATTCAATAAATCCGCTGCCTCGCCGAGTCCCGGTACAAGACCAGCAATATCCAGGCCGGTTTGAAAAGCGTCTAACATGATCGTCCATGTGGCGTCGTCTTCATCCCCTCCATTCGGAGTCGTCACAGGCGGCGTTCCTGTGGTCGCCTCCGTGATCGTCGAATTTGATTTGAAGTGGGTGGTTGTCGTGAAACCATCGACGAGGTTTCCCGACATGATGACCGTGTAGATCGCAGAACTGAGGATCGTCTGATCTCTGTGGAATAACCCTCCATCACCACCATCGAACGTGGCAAAGTTTTCGGCCTTTGACACACGTGAGACAATTTCATCGAATCCAGCCGTCATTGTGGCCGTGACACCAATGTTACCGGTCATCCCGACCGTGATTGTGAAGTCACCGTTGGTGGACATTGTTGTGCCCTTGCCGTCCGTCGTCGTCGATTTGTGAACGAACCCCACTGCATTGGAGCCCAGCCAACCCAACAAATTCGACGGGTAAGGCATCACAAACGTCTTCACGATTCCTGTCACTGAACCGCCACTGGCGTCAAATTTCACCTTGGCTGTCAGTGCTGGGAGTCCATTTGCATCGGTACTGATGTCAATAGAACTCTCAGAGTTTGAAGAGGAGCCTGATCCATGTCCGATTTGAACCGTATCGAACATTGACGGATGCTCGGTTTTTGAGAATACGATCTCTGAACTGCCGTTGCCGTAGTTCTTGATCTTCAGTCCGAAACCAATGTCGATTGTTGGTTCTTCCGGATCAGCATCTGGGTCTGTTGGTCCATCCGCGACCAATCGCGCAATAGCGGGAGCAGCGGAGGGCGTTGCATGATCGGCAGATGCCATCAATGCCGAGGTCAGTGCGGAACCCTGACCGTAAACCGGAACCGGCTCACTAAACCCGCCGAATTGTGCGCCGGCAGAAAAATGAAAGTCCTTCGAGCCGCCACCACCACCGCTCGCGGAAAAGGAAAGATATTCATGTCCCGCACTGCCCGTGCCGTCGGCCCCTGAAGATTCCTGAGACGCTAGTCCAATACTTTCGTTCACATCAGCACTTGTATCGGCAGCAGCAAAAAAGCCCGTGCCTCCGGAAACAGAAACATCGTCTATCGACTCTCCAAACGGCACGACCGCACTCACGATGATTGACGAACCGACAGAAGCACCCGCCCCGAAACTGAATCCGCCTGAAGCATCAACACTGGATCCGTTGCCTCCGGGTTCGACTTGTCTGTTCGCGATCAGGCCTGGTGAAAAGTTCGTGAGATTCGGGGCGGTGCTGCTGCCGGAACCTCCTGAACCTGACGTGCCGGTCGTTCCACCTTGTGACCCTTGTGACCCTTGTGACCCTTGTGACCCTTGTGACCCTTGTGACCCTTGTGACCCTTGTGACCCTTGTGACGGGGCTCCGCCCTCCGATTCTGCACCAAACGGTTTCAGAATTCCTTCCCTCTGTTTGATTCCATATCCACCTTCGACTTTGCTCCTGAACGAACGCCCTGTGCCGAAGCTCAGACTATAAACATGAGCCTGTCTGCCGTCCGGCAAAGTGATGATCTGGTCTTCAAACGAAATACTGACTTCCGCGTGCGTTTTGATCCCGGATTCAAATCCCGAATCTGTGTTCCCGCTCGCGCCGTTTGTGGTGCCATCGCCGTTATTGGAGTTAGGCGTTGCCCCAGAGACTGCGGACGTCTGGTATTGAGCGGGATCCTGACCTTCTTTTGCGCCGAATCCAAAAGTGTCCGACTTTGACCAAGTGACGATACGACGTGTGCCGTTGATAATCGTGATCGACAACGTTTCGATACCGGTCCTTTCGAATTTATCTTTTGTGCCGTCTGCTCGCTCGGATTCCTCTTCACTCGTGAATTCATTGCGACGCGTCTGAGTCACAGACCACTCTTCACTACTCACCCAATTCTGAGCCACCGTTGCCGTTGATTTGACACGCAACTCTTTCTCACCCACACCAAGTTCTGGATCGGTGGATGTTGTTTGCAAAGGCGTTTCGATCGTGTTGGTACTGGTAAAACTATCATTGCCCTGCGGCTGAACCTGAGCAAGATTGCCGAGCGAACTTTCGGCAGGCAGGCTATTGGTGGTGATCATGACACCGGTCGGAAATTCAAGGGGCGTCCATGCGGTTCGCGGATCACTTGTAGCGTTTGACGTACCTCCCGATGTTGTTCCAGTGCCAGTCGTGCCAGTCGTGCCAGTCGTGCCAGTCGTGCCAGTCGTGCCAGTCGTGCCAGTCGTGCCAGTCGTGCCAGTGCCAGTGCCAGTGCCAGTGCCAGTGCCAGTCGTGCCAGACGTCTGAAGGAGCATCATGTTGGTATAATCAGAAGCGATGCTGCCACCGCTGAAGAGCGTGCTGCTGGCACCGCTCGGTCCTGCCGTCTGACCTTGAGCGGGAACGTTCTGCTGTACAACATTTGTCGCTTGCTGTTGCCCGCTTGATGCCTGCTGCTGAGATTGCTGGTTCCAGTCCTGACTCTGCGTCGAGGCACTTTGCATTTGCTGTTGAAACGGAGCGATCAATCCGGCGATAGGGCTATTCTGAACAACGGCGTTGTAGTCTGGTTGCGAAGACATACCCGAAGTTTGTGCGACAAAACCGCTGTAACTATTCGTGAGTGTCGCCTGTTGCTGATTGACACCCGTCGATCCTGCTGCAGCCGACGCCGAGGCATTCTGCGTAAGTTGATCAGCCATAATGGCAATCGAATTGCCGGTCTCCGTGAGCAGTACGCGAATTTCGAGTCTCTCCAGACTCGCCACACGCCCCCCCCCCACTCAGCCTCCGCCGTTGCTGCCGACAGGAAGATCCCAAATGCCGCTGAACAAACAACCGAAGAGGGACTGGAATCATCCGGAACTCCTGATTATGGGTGGCAAACATCTACCTGACGTATCAAAGTAAATTTACCCTCGGGCAGGCATTTCGTATAGTCCCCCACAGCCAGAATTCTTTCGAAGTTTTCGAGATTAATTTGGGTCGTTTCGCGCTCTTCTTCCTCGCTTCAACCAAACATATTATGCAGACCTCCACCACAAGAGAAGGCTGTCGGCTCGTTCAAGATCGTCACTCAACTTTGCCACAAATTCGTGAGCCACTTGGCGATAGCTTGGTTCGGGAATGTCGGCTCGCATGGGGTGAAAAAGACGAGAGAATGCGGTACACCTGTAAAAAATGCGGCACCGAAATCTGAATTCTTTGAAAGCCATGAATAACCATGCAGGATCCTCGTATCGACAAGTTGGCTAATGTCCTCATTCACCACAGTTGCCGCTTAAAGTCCGGCCAACGGGTGCTGATCGAAGCCTTCGACCTCCCCGAACCCAATCTGATTTGCCGCCTAGTAGATGAAGCCAGTCGTATCGGTGCCATTCCAGTCGTCAACATCAAGAACAACGCCGTGCTCAGAAGCCTGTACCGTGGCGCGACGGAAGACAGCATGAAGCTGGCAGGGAAATTTGAAGCGGCTGTGATGAGCGAAATGGATGCCTACATCGGCGTGCGCGGGTCAGCAAATTCCAGCGAGTTCGCGGATGTTTCTGGAGATCGCATGGATCTGTACCAGCAGCACTGGTGGCAGCCGGTGCATGTACAAATTCGTGTGCCTAAAACGCGATGGGTCGTTCTGCGCTATCCGACTCCTTCGTTTGCTCAGGCTGCGGGGAAAAGCAGTGAGCAGTTCGAAGACTTTTTCTTTGACGTCTGCACTGCAGACTATGCAAAGATGGCCGAAGACCTGAAACCACTGAAGGCCCGCATGGAAGCGGCCGAGCAGGTTCATATCACCGCACCGGGCACTGACCTGACATTTTCAATCAAAGATATCCCTGTGATCCCGTGTGCTGGCGAATGTAATATCCCGGACGGAGAATGCTTCACCGCTCCGGTTCGAAACAGTGTCAACGGAACAATTCAATTCAACACGTCGTCCAGGTATCAAGGCACTGTGTTCGACGGCATTCGCTTTGAACTCAAGGATGGCAAGATCATCGACGCAACATGCCGCAACGCTCCGGATCGACTCAATCAAGTCCTCGATTCCGATGAAGGCGCGCGTTACATTGGAGAATGGTCCTTTGGCACCAACAATCGCATTCTGCATCCAATGCTGGATACGCTGTTCGACGAAAAAATCGGCGGCTCGTTCCACTTCACTCCCGGCAACGCCTACGACGAAGCGGACAATGGCAACCGCAGTCGAGTCCATTGGGATCTTGTTTTAATCCAACGTGCAGACTACGGCGGCGGAGAGATTTCCTTCGATGGCGAGGTGATTCGACGCGACGGATTCTTTCTACCAGCCGATTTGCAGCCACTGAATGAGGGTCTTCCGAAGTCGAGTTGACGTCGCCGGACTCGTGAGAATTCCGCAGCGTTTCTGAACATTTTATTAGGACTAGTCAGACTCATGAAACGACGAACGTTCCTTCAGACCACGATGGTGGCAACAATTGCGACTCAGCTTGGGGCCGCTGCAAAACGGTCGCCGCGCATTCTTTTACGGTCGTCATGGCAGGTCGTGAATATTGGCGACATCGCGCACACGCCGGGAGTCCTGGCGTTGATCGAAAAGCATATTCCGGAAGCGGAAGTTGTTCTCTGGGCTTCGGGAGATTTGTCTGCTGAAGTTGCGGCGATGGAACATCAGCGATTTCCACAACTTAACGTGTCCCATCATGGGATTTGCTCCCGATGGTGCCTTCGCGTGCGACCTGTGTGATGACATAAAGGCCGCTGAATTCCTCCAGGCGAATGACCTGAACGACGGCAAATTCCTGTGTTGCCTGACTCGATTACGATACACGCCGTACTGGACAATACCCCGCAAGAATCGACCTTTCGATGCCGACCGACATGCACATAACGAAGCCATGAAACAGCAAGACCATGCTCCCATCCGAGAAGCCATTGTGCGGGTCATACGCGAAACAGACCTGAAGGTGCTGCTTTGTCCAGAAGACATGACGCAAATGGCCGTTGGTAAAGAATTGCTTTAAGACAAGCTGCCAGACGACGTGAAAGCGCGTGTCGTTTGGCGGGATAAATTCTGAGAGAGGAAAGGGGGGAGGGGGGGAGGGGACGCAGCTCATTTCTGAATCAATGAGCTGCGTCCCCTGCCCCCCATCGCCTGCCCCCGATCGAATCGAGAATAGAAATGCAGCAAAAACAGGGTGGGGCCCGCGAGCCACGCAAGCGCCGACCCACCGCTGGAGTACAGGCTTTAGCCGCCTGCGTTTTTTGCCCTGGCGGGACGAGCGATTGCCATGCCGCGTCGTCGCGATTTACGCTCCCGATGAATGAGTCCAATTGCGATCGCCAGTCCGAGAAGTGCAGCGCTGGAGGGTTCCGGAACGGCAGTCGCGCTGGCCACCGTGATCGTGCCAGAGGTACTGGTGAATGGCACGAGATTGTCCGGGTAGCCCGGGTCCAGAGGATCGGCCAAAAGCTGATCTCTCAGGAATTCGGCTGACAGCACTTCAATCGAGTAACTGCCGGCAGCCACGCCCTTCAGATTCAGGCGGAAGAGCAGTTGGTCGGTACCCGAAAGCGTCACAGGAATGAAGTCGAAAGTGGCGTCATAACCAATGTACGTGTCGTCTCCAATGACGGTCCCGACACTTTGAGATGTCACAAAAGACAAACTGTTTCCGTGGAAGACATAGGTAAGATCAGTCAGTTGAGCATCCTGTTGCATCGCCGGAGGCGAAAACGTTACGCCACCAGCGGGTGAGAGACCCAGTGGTGTCAGTGTGAATTCGACCAGAAATGAATCGAGCACGTCAGAGGCATTGCTGTGAATCAGGACATCCAGCGTCCCTGAAGATCCGGCCACGAGCGGTGAAGGACTGGATGTCGCAAACGACAACATGATTGCTGCCGACGAAAACGAACTTCCGAAGCTGGCGAACGACACGATCACACTCAACACGGCGAAATTGAATTTCATGGGGGAACAACCTGAGAGGGTAGAAGATTTCGAGCGCAGCTCGCTTTGGGTCAAGGTCTTTCAACGATTGTTAGTCATCCCGGAACAGACCACCTTTCAGTTTTCGACCGACGGCACGGCTCAACAGCGACGTGTCAAAGATGTTGACAATTCCGTCCCCATTCACATCTGATTCCGCCGTTGCGGTACCCGAGGCCGAAAGCACCTGAGATTTGTCGATAGAACTGACGACGCCGTCACCATTGACATCACCCAGCAAGCGATGAAAGTACTTTTTCGACTCGAATACTCCGTCGCCGTCCATGTCAACGGCCAGTTCGTAGTAGCCATCCCCTGCGTTGGAATTCCGGTTACCTCCAATGCCCTGACTTCCGAAGTCGAAACGAATCTGATTTCCCACGACTGCGCGAGTCGGCAGACTCATTAATGAACCGTTCTGTCCGTTCAGATCAAAACGCGTCAGCTGCAGGCGATTCTGATTAATCAGATCCATCAGTCCGCTCGACTGATCAAACACGACATCCAGCGTTCTAAGAAATGATCGTTGAGTCTGTCCATCCTGAACATCGATCCCATTCAGTTCCGTCACGTTGGTAACACTGATGGTGAATATCTGCTCTGCAAATAAACCGCCCTGATCGGTGCTGCGGATTCGGACGGAATAGCTGTTCTTCACTTCGTAGTCGAAGCGGACCTTGGTTGTCAGAGTCGCTCCGTTCAACTCGAAGTCGGCATTGTCCACATCGCCGACACCAGACACCAAAGTGTAAGTGAACGTATTTGCTGCATCGGGATCCGTCGTACTGAGCGATCCGACTGGTGTACCCGGAGGCATGTTTTCCGCGACAGACGTCTGATCCAGAACCAAATCGATCGGAGCCTCATTGATGTCGGAGTACAGCGTCAGACTTGTTTCGTCATAGACGGCTTCAAAGATCCTGGTATCCGCGACCGAAAGTCCGTTGATCGCTGCGAATATTCCGCTGCGACTGGCGAAACGCAGGATCGAATAACTTTGTCCCTCCTCGGGTACGTAGCTGTTGACGAGGCGGACATTCAGTGTGCCGTCGAGCAACGCTGCGCCCGTACTTACAAGTCGGCCGAACAGTCCGCTGGTCGGCGTACCACCGATTTCCACGGTCAGTGAACCGTCGCCGTGCTGCGCGAATGCACCATTGGTCGTGACTGTGCTTGCGGTGCCGATCGACAGGGAGCCTTCGTTGGCAAATGATCCGGAGGTCGTTAATCCGGCCCCGTTGCGAAGGATCAGAACTCCTGCTGCGGCGTTGCTCGACAGGTTGGCCAATGCACTTGTGCCGGACAGTTCTCGCGTCAGACGGGCTCCAGCACCGTCAAGGATCAGTCTCGCCGAGTTGGTCGTGATGTCGGCCCCCGTAATTCGGAGCGTGCTGTTGCCAATCGCCTGCCAGGTGCCGCCCGTCAGTGTCCCGGCGAGATAGTTGCCGGAGTTGTGGACCACCAGTGTCCCACCCGCTGCTTCAAGCAGACCATTGGCAGCGTTTGTGAACACGTTGCCGGGGTTGCCCACACTGATCTGACCGCCGGCATCTGCACGAATTGTCGCCTGATTGGTGATACTTCCGGACCCGCCCATGCCAATCACACTGGAGTGTGCGTCAGCCCGATGGATCATCAGCCCCGGTCCGAAGGTGATGTGGTTGAAAGTCACGATATTGCCAAACGCGCCCTGCAGCCGAATCTCACCCTCTCCGCCCACGGTTTGATCACCGACCAGATTGAGTTGTTTGTTGGCGAGTTGCACGATTGAGCCGTTGATGAACGTCAGACCGCCTTTCACGAACGAATTATCAACGATTTGAACGAAGGCTGTTGCATCAGGTTCGCCGCTGCTGTCGCCGAGTGACAGACGGTCGAGCGTGCCAGTTGCAACCGCCAGCATCGCTCCGCCGGCTGTGACGAGCGAACCACCTCGCAGTGTTCCGCTGGCATTCAGATTCCACGAACCTGTGTCGGCATCCAACGTGAAAACCCTGCCAGTGTTGTCCAGAACGCCGACAACATTGATCGTGCCGGCAGTGCGGCTGATCGGGCCAATTCCTGCGGTTGTGAAGCTGCCGCCCAGGTTGATTGTTGAATTGTTGACAACGATCTGGCCTGTGCTGGACCATGCGGTCGTGAGACTCAGCGTTCCTCCGTCGGCGGCCAGTACACCGCCGACGCCATTGATGAATGTGCCGGCGGCCGTTGCCGTTATACGAATCCGTCCACCGGCATCAGAGCGGATTGTCGCGTGATTCGTAATGCTCCCGCCAATCATAAAGATATCCGTGCTGGCGGCATCCACACGATGCATCGTCAGTCCGGAACCAAAAGTGGTATGGCCGGACGTGTTGATCTGAGCCGCTGAGCCACCGGATGCCTTGAATCGGATCTCACCCTCGCCGCTCAGCGTCTGGCCACCAAACAGATTCATGTGTTTATTCAGCAGGAGCGATGATCCGTTGGCGAACGTCAGCCCACCGGTGACCGTGATTGAACCACCGTTGACCTGAACACTGGCGGACAACGGAATCCCACCGACCGTGGCACCAAGTGTTACGTCGTCAAAGATGGCATTCGCGGCTGTAAAGCCTGCATCACCATCCGCGATCACCGTCGCACTGCGCAGAATTCCGCCGGTCATGGTAAACGTTGCGGCGTTCTGCAACAGCAGGTTGCCGGTCACGATCAACGTGCCGCCTGACATCGTAAACGGAGCGTTGATCGTCAGGCTCTGGACGCTGTGGGTTCCGGAAAGATGTGTGACGGTGATCCCTGCGGCAACATCAATAATCACCTCATCACCCGCTGCGGGCACACGATTCAGCATGTTCTCGTCGAGCCAGTTGGCAGCCGTGTTCCAGTCTCCTGAGCTACCGATCCAGTTGATGCCGCGATCGCTGATCGTCAACGTAAAATCGACCGAATCATCCGGAGAGCCGCCGATCGTGGCGTCATCCACATGGACAGTCATGGCGTAGCTGATCTTCGTCTCAAAGTCGAGTACTGTTCCTGCTTTCAGATACAGGGTGGTTCCATCGAGTTCAAAGAAATCAGCGTCTGCTCCCGAAAGAGTCAGACTGTTTATTCCGAGACCATCATCGGTGATGATCACGTCCGCCATTTTGATTCGAGTGACCGTACTTGTGTTTTCCGGCAGAAAGAGAATCGGGTTCGCGAGCCCAAGGAGGGGAGCTTCGGTCACTACATTCGGGCCGGTTTCGAAGCCGCTGTAACTGAGCGTCCTGAGGTTCGTGCTGGTGACGCTGCCGCTGGCTTCTGAGCCGTTAATGACATAGTCCTGCGCGGACTCCAGCAGCAAATTCAGCGTATCGCCGGGCGTCGTGGTGGGGCTATTGCCGACGATGTGGACGGTGGCGTTGGCTAAAGGCTGTGCATACACGACATCGGAGCCCGTGCCGAGTGTGAGCAACATGTCGGTGATGTTGAAGAACTCCACCGACCCGCCAGGTCCAAAGAGTTTATCACCCGGCCTGGCACCAATCGTTGACGCATCCAGATGCATGGTCCTGGAAGTGGACTGTGCCGAAGCCGAAACGATCACTCTCCCGCCCCCCAGCAGAGTGGGTGTGCCTGCGTCGAAGGTGATTTTTCCGAACAGCAGGGAAAGGGACGTCAAACCCGTGCCCAGTCCAATCGATCCTGGCTGGAAGATGTCATATCCGCCGGCCCCGTTGAAAATCGTGTGCGTACCACCGGCCGCGCTGGGGGCCAGGAATGTGTCACCGCCTGGACCGGCATTGACGGTCATTTCTTCAGTCGTATTTTCAATAAGCCTGAGATCCCCGCAGAACGCGCGGGTGGCATAAATACTTCCGCTGATCCGCGAGTACGTCCAATCGCCAATATCTACCGTATTGTTGACATTGATCCGGTCGAACCCCGTCCCGCCACTGAAAATGAATTGGGTAGAGCTGTTGAGGAAGGCCAGGCTGTTGCCTCCGAAATTGAGCGTGTCGTCACCGGGACCGCCGCTTACGGCCACTGCTGTCCCGACAGAATACTCGCGGAGCGTAAACACGTCATTGCCCGAGCCACCGATGAGTGTGATCTGGTCAAGGCTGGCGGTGGTAATGGTTTCTGTCGCGAGACCACGAGCGATCTGAAGCGTGTTTGAGCCGATTGTATAGCGTTCGTCGGTGGAAAGTGCGCTGGAGTCGTAAGTGAAGGTATCGATTCCCTGATTACCGTCGATTGCCAGGTGTTCGAACGTGTATCCGCTCGGCTGGGGCACCAGCCGAAACGTGTCATTGCCTGCCCCGCCGTTGATCTTGACGGTACCGAAGGCCTGGCCGGCACTGAAGACATTAAAGAGGTTGTCGCCCGCGTTGCCGTTGTAGACTGTCGAATTGATATTGGAGAAGCCGAAGATGTTGTGATTGTCGGCGCCGAACCGGGGAGTGAAGAAGCCGCCGTTGTATCCGTGTGAGATGTCAAAGCCGGTGGCGAGCGGTTGGTTCACGTCCATGTAGTTAAAACCGCCGCCGCCATCCATCGACACACTGCCGACTCCGCCGATGGCCGCGTCGTTGATCGTAAACCTGTCGCCGCCGTCACCGCCGATGAGTGTCACCGGCAATGAAAAGAATACGGGAGTTTGAAAACCCAGTATGAAGTGGTTACTCCCGGAGCCGCCGTTGATATTCAGACTTTTACCGATCACCGTTTGAAAGGTGAATTCATCATTGCCGGTCCCCCCGAGAATACCGACTGACTCGAAATTGCTCATGGCCAGCGGAATGATGCCGCCAAACAGCACTTCTCCGTTGCGGATATCCCAGATGCGACTCGTCGCGTCGAGATGGTTGTCGAAAATGATCGTGTCATTTCCATTGCCGCCGTCGTAGTTTTGCGGCTGGAACCCAGTGAGATTGCCGCCGCCGACTATGTAAGTGTCCGGTCCGTCGTTGCCATAAGCCTCGACGTTAGGGAAAACGCCGTTGGCGATCTCGATCGTGTTGGCACCGGAACCGCAGTTGAGCACAATCCGATCGAGGTTCGAGTAGTTCAAACCCCCGAACGAGTGATTTCGTGTGACGGAAGAGGCGGTCACAGTGAAAATGGAATCCGTCGATCCTCCCTGGTCATTGAGAATGACCTTGTCCTCGAATCCAGTGCCGCCATTAAACGTGATGAGTTCACTGATCGACGCGAGGCTCCCGTTGCCCAGCGTGAGTGTGTCGGCACCGGCAGAGCCGTTGAAAATGATGGGGGCATCAATCGCTCCGCCAGTCGGCGCTATATTGACGACGTTGCCTGACGAACTGCTATTGATTGATGGTCACTGGTGAAAACGCTTTGAGACTGGTCAGATTCAAAGTACTTCCGCCTGCGTTCAATTCGATACGGAATGGTGCAACGAAACTTGATCCGGAGACATCGTCAACGCCCTGACCTGGCCTCACGACAATCTCGTCGATGAAAGGCATCGAGACAATATTGATGCCTGTGCTGGTCACCGACGAGCCGACGGTGATGATGTCGTTGCCGCCTGAGCCAATGACGTCCAGTGTATTGGTTCCGGCCTCTCCGTTGACCGTGATTTCAATGCTGGAGTGCAACGGGGAAATGCGGACAAAATCGTCTCCGTCACCTGCAAGAATCAGGATGGATGTGACACCGGATATTGGAAAGCTCGACCGCAGGACGTTGTCCGCCTGTGAGCCAGGGACCACGTTCCCCAGCGTGGCCTCGACGACAATATTCGAACCCGATTTGAAAATGTTGAAGCTGTCGTGACTGGGGAGTCCAGCAGCGGACGCGGCCCCGCCGCTAATCAGTAGTTGACCGTTCGCTTGCAGCAAGGCGTGAAAAGTACCATCGTCGGCTGCATCATTGGTGGTGTAGTCGTATGCATCGCGAAGTACGAGTGCCAGCGTGTCAGGGATAAGTTGTCGCGCACCAAAGTTATATCTGGGGTTCCCCAGGTTATCCGACCCGAAGTACGTTATTCCGTTTTCGGTGACTGTCTGGCCAGCGGCTGCCGAATGCGTTGGTCCGCCGCTGTCCACTCCCAGTGTTTGCCCATCCGCATCAGCGGAATTGTAGCTGGTAAAGAGGTACTGGATCGATGGCCCATCGAATCGCCACAGGAAACCGGGATTGGTGGTCGGTTGCCCGGTCGGACTGTTCCGCGAGCCGCCATCAGTGTCGGGGTCGGGATCACCACCTGCGTTTGTCATCGTTGAGACGCCCGAATAGCCGCCACTCCTCAACGCCAACTGGCTGTTGCCAGTCAAGCCCAAGGCATGTCCAAACTCGTGGAGTGCGACCGAGTAGAAATCGGCCTGCCCTGCAATCGGATTGACAGAACCATCAGGATTCAATGCCGGAGCCCGGCCAGAATAGGCGTTGATGGTGGTGCCCAGAAACTCCGAGTGTTCCTGGGGTGTCGGATCAAGGAACCAGCCAGCACCGTCGCCCGGATTATCGTTATCGGTGTCATCGCCGCGTCCCATTATCGCGAGGCCGGAGGTGGGTTTGCCACCCAGAACCGCAGTTGCCCTGGCACTGGCTCCCAGGTTGACTCCGGTCGTCGCCATGCTGACCGTCATCTGGTACGTGTCATTCAGCCCGGCGGCGGCAGCGAAATTGAAACTGGCGATGACGGACTGCCAGGACAACAGGGCGCTGTCGATAACATTGCGGGCCACTTCTGAGTTGGCGCCAAAGACGCTGTTGAAGCCATCGCTGTCGTTGGCGGCGCTGCCACGATTGGTCCAGCTGATTGTCGACAACATCAATCGTGATTCAAGGGAATCCACCTGTTGTGGCCGACGCTGCATGAGGATATCGGCATGGACGACGTGCCTGACTCCGCTCGCAATTCGCCGACGGCCTCGAGGTTTCCGGCAGGATTTCCATAGTTTAAGCCAAGTTGTCAGCAGCATTGCGATTCTCGCATTCGGAACGATGGCGTGTGACGTGTGACGTGTGACGTGTGACGTGTGACGTGTGACGTGTGACGTGTGACGTGTGACGTG
>Ga0105052_10005312_pt1 | contig 13636 bp, 15 predicted proteins | sample FRY03_FD_78094 | JGI IMG/M metagenome (GOLD analysis project Ga0105052, IMG submission 78094) | Freshwater microbial communities from Lake Fryxell liftoff mats and glacier meltwater in Antarctica - FRY-03 | ecosystem: Environmental > Aquatic > Freshwater > Ice > Glacier meltwater ... | reverse complement strand
GAGGTCGACGAGGTCGACGAGGAAGAAGACGAGTGACACAGCTCTTAAACAACATATCTCTAAAAGACATACCGACGGTATTACCCCTGCTAACCATGGCGGAGCAACAACAGCTGCTTAAAGAGTTAGACCACCTGGCGAAACTGAAAAAGCGGACATTACTACAGGACAAATTCTTGGCTTTTGCCAAAGAAGTATGGCCGTCGTTTATAAGCGGGCGACACCACGTTAGGATGGCGGAAGCGTTTGAGCGGGTAGTAGCCGGGACATGTAAGCGGCTGATTATATGCCTCCCTCCGCGACATACTAAGTCGGAATTCGCGTCATACCTGTTGCCAGCGTGGTTCCTTGGGAAATTCCCACATAAAAAAGTAATTCAGAGTTCTAACACAGCCGAGCTGGCGGTGGGCTTCGGACGTAAAGTGCGTAACCTGGTTGACCAGCCCGTCTATGCGGATATATTCCCGGGGGTGGGGTTGCAGTCAGATAGTAAAGCGGCTGGGCGCTGGAACACTAATAAAGGCGGGACATATTTTGCCATCGGTGTTTCGGGTACGGTTACTGGTATGGGTGCTGACCTACTCATAATCGACGACGCACATTCCGAGCAGGAGGCGGCGCTAGCGGAGATTAATCCGGGGATTTATGACAAGACGTATGAGTGGTACACCTCAGGCCCGAGGCAGCGGCTGCAACCGGGAGGGGCCATACTTATCGTCGCCACCCGCTGGTCAAAACGGGACTTAATAGGTCGGGTGCTTAAGGATGCAGTAGAGCGTGGTGGGGAGAGCTGGGAAGTAATTGAGTTCCCTGCTATTTTACCCTCAGGCAAAATGTTGTGGCCGGAGTTTTGGCCCGAAGAAGAGATGCTGGCACTAAAACAAGAACTACCCAACAGTAAGTGGATGGCGCAGTATCAGCAGAATCCGACATCCGAGGCTTCTGCTATAGTTAAGCGAGAGTGGTGGCAGACTTGGGACAAAGATGTGCCGCCTAAGTGTGAGTTTATATTGCAGAGCTGGGACACGGCCTTTGAGAAAACAAACCGGGCGGACTATTCAGCCTGCACGACGTGGGGGGTCTTTTATAAAGACGGGGCTAGAGGGGAACCACAAGCTAACATTGTGCTACTAAATGCATTTAGGGATAGACTAGAGTTCCCGGAATTAAAAGCAAAAGCAGTCCAGCAGTATAAGGAGTGGGAACCGGACTCTATAATAATTGAAAAGAAAGCCTCAGGTGCGCCCCTCATATATGAGATGCGGGCTATGGGCATACCGGTAGGGGAATTCACACCTACCAAGGGTAATGATAAGATATTTAGATGAAATGCTGTGTCGGACTTATTTGCGTCCGGGCGGGTATGGGCCCCGAACACACACTGGGCGGAAGAGGTTATCGAAGAGGTAGCGAGTTTTCCGGCGGGAGTTAACGACGACTATGTGGACTCGGTTAGTATGGCATTAATGAGATTTCGTAGGGGTGGATATGTAGGTACAGACCTTGATGAGGAGCCTGACCTACCCGATTTTAAACGCAGGACAAAAGGGTACTATTAGGAGTAGAACATGGGTAACGTAGATAAGGCAATGAATCCAGCACCATTGGGGTTAGGCGACGATGAGATTGAAGAATATGCGTCAGAACCGGTAGAGATAGAGATTGAAGACGACGACCCCGATGAGGTAACGGTACTCCTGGGGGAAGAATTTGGGGGGGAAGTATCCGATGACTTTGATGCTAACCTCGCAGAAGAGATGGAGGAGACAGACCTCCAGACGTTGTCTGGTGAGCTAGTAGAGCACTTTGATACCGATATTTCGTCACGCTCGGACTGGATACAAACTTATGTGGACGGGTTAGAGTTGCTCGGGCTTAAGATTGAGACTCGCACAGAACCTTGGGAAAATGCCTGTGGGGTGTACCACCCGGTGTTAGCAGAGGCGTTGGTTAAGTTCCAAGCGGAAACTATGATGGAGACTTTTCCAGCAGCGGGGCCCGTTAAGACAAAGATTATCGGGGAAGAAACGACAGAGAAGAAGGAAGCGGCGGAGCGCGTTCGCCAGGATATGAATTACCAGTTAACCGAGGAGATGGCGGAGTATCGCGCAGAACACGAGCGGATGTTGTGGGGCTTGGGCTTATCGGGCAACGCCTTCAAAAAGGTATATTTTGACCCCGCTAGGGGTAGGCAGGTGTCGCTATACGTCCCGGCTGAGGATGTGGTGGTACCCTATGGGGAGAGCGACCTGCAAAGTGCGGAGCGTATGACCCATGTGATGCGTAAAACAGAGAACGAGCTGGTTACGCTGCAAGCAGCGGGTTTTTATAGGGACATTGAGCTAGATGAGCCCACTAATACCTTCGATGAGATAGAGCAAAAGATAGCCGAGCAACATGGGTTTTCAGGCTCCATGGATAGCAGACACAAGCTGTTGGAGATGCATGTGCTGTTAGACCTCACAGGCTACGAGGACACTAATGATGAGGGAGAAGAAACAGGTATTGCGCTCCCATATATAGTAACAATAGAGAAATCGTCCGGGGAAGTCTTGGCTATACGCCGAAACTGGAAAGAGGACGACAAGAAAAGGGCGAAAAGAAACCATTTCGTGCATTATTCATACATTCCGGGCTTCGGGTTCTACGCATTTGGTTTAATCCACCTCATTGGCGGGTTCGCGAAGTCTGGAACCTCCCTAATTCGGCAACTAGTTGACGCAGGTACTCTTTCGAATCTCCCAGGCGGTTTTAAAACCAAGGGTTTGCGTGTAAAAGGGGACGATACCCCGATACACCCGGCGGAATGGCGGGATGTTGATGTCACTAGTGGCACAATAGCCGATAACTTGATGGCGCTGCCATATAAAGAGCCAAGTATGGTGTTGTACCAGCTGTTACAGACAATAGTAGAAGAGGGTAGACGGTTTGCAAGTGCCGCTGACATGAAGGTCAGTGATATGAGTTCGCAGTCCCCGGTGGGCACCACTCTAGCAATTTTGGAGCGGTCGCTTAAGGTAATGAGCGCGGTACAAGCGCGTATCCACTACGCCATGAAGCAGGAATTCAAGCTTTTAAAGGATATTATTCGTGATTTTACTCCAGATGAGTACACCTACGAGCCCCAAGAGGGGGAAGCGCGGATAAAAGGGGCGGACTACGACCTCGTAGAGGTGATACCAGTAAGTGACCCTAACTCCGCAACAATGGCCCAAAAGGTCGTCCAGTACCAAGCTGTATTACAATTAGCCTCCGGAGCGCCCGATTTATATGACATGCCTTTGTTACACAGGCAGATGTTGGAAGTTTTGGGGATTAAGAACGCAGAGCAGCTTGTTCCTATCGAGGATGATATGAGGTCTACCGAGCCTGTAGCTGAAAATATGAACATTATCAACGGCAAACCAGTGAAAGCCTTTATCGGACAAGACCACGAAGCGCATATACAGGTGCATATGTCAGCGATGCAAGACCCTAAGATTATGAAGATGGTGGGGCAAAGTCCTATGGCGCAACAGATAGGGGGTGCCATGCAGGTGCACATAGCGGAGCACCTAGCCTATGAGTACCGCAGACAGATAGAAGAACAAGCGGGTGTCCCATATCCAGGCCCCGAAGAAGAAATGACGGAAGAGCAGGAGTTGCAGATTTCCAGACTCGCCGCCGCCGCTGCCGTACAGCTACTACAGAAGAACCAGGCTGAGGAAGCACAAGCAGCCGCTCAGGAAGCCGCAGAAGACCCCATCGTCCAGATGCAGCAGAAGGAGCTTGCGATTAAAGAGGAAGAAAAGGACATCAAGAAACAGAAAATGGTTATTGATGCAGCGGACAAGAGGGACAAGAACGACCTTACGGAGAAGAAAATTGCGTCCACAGAGCGCATTGCGGGTATGCAGGTAGGGGCTAAAGTGGCCACCGACAAGGCTAATTTGTCCGCAAAAGAGCAGGAAGCGGGTGTAAGACTTGGGATAGACATCGCCCGAGAGAAGAAAAATGAGGGTAATAACAACGGCTGAGGAGGCTGCAAATGGCAAGAGACGCAATAGGACTCATAATAGAGAAGATAAACGAAGATATAGTGAGCTTTTCAGAAGACATCACGAGGGGCTCGGCTAGAGACTTTGCTTCATATAGGGCGCTAGCTGGGGCTATACAGGGACTGCAAAGGGCATTAGCTATTGTTCAAGCAGTGGTTAAAGAAGAGGAGGATGAGGATGAGTAAGGTAGAAAAACTACAAACGGGCATAGTGGGGCCCGATGGGGAGAGCGTTGAGGGGGATAGTAAGGAGGAGAAAGAAAACGATGTGCATGTGGCCTCCATGCTACCAGAACCCTCGGGGTACCGGATATTGTGCGCGATACCCAAACTAGAGACGGAGTATGAAGGGGGGATATTAAAGGCAGACGAGACAATCAAGGTTGAAGGTATTATGACCACCGTGTTGTTTGTATTAAAAATGGGGCCGGATTGTTATGCGGATGAGACGAGGTTCCCATCCGGGCCGTATTGTAAAGTGGGGGATTTTGTACTCGTAAGAGCCCACGCAGGTAACAAGTTAAAGATTTTTGGTAAAGAATTCAGGGTCATAAATGATGACAGCGTGGAGGGAATTGTTTCTGACCCCCGCGGCATATCGAGAGCGTAAGTATATGAAATACATACAAAAGCCTAACAAAGGAGGCACAAAATGAAAGCAGCAACTAATGAAGGGGTAGAAGAACAGGAAGAATTCGACATTGAGGTGGAGGAAGAAGGTGAGGACGCTGTTGCGGTGGAAGACGATACCCCTGAGGAGGATAAGGGTAAGTCCCCTATGCCAGAGGAGATAGTTCAGGAGTTAGAGGACGATGAGCTGGATGAGTATTCTGATAAGGTAAAACAACGCCTGAAGCAAATGAAAAAAGTGTGGCACGATGAGAGGCGGGCTAAGGAAGCGGTTCAACGAGAGCAGACGGAGAATCTTTCGGTTACTAAGAGCCTGGCTGCAGAGAATAAACACCTTAGGGAAAAGCTGAATAGTGGTGAGCGAACGCTGGTAGAAACATATACAGCAGCGGCTAATTTAGAGATGAATGCGGCAAAAAAAGCCTATAAAGAGGCCTACGACGGGGGTGATTCGGACGCTGTTGTGGAGGCTCAGCAAGCTATAGCTGCAGCTAATTATAAATTAGAACAGGTAAAAGGGTACAAACCTACTAGACAAACAGAGGCTGATGGTGTACACATAGATAATGAAAGTATAAAAAGTACTCCGCAAGCACCACCACGCCCCGACGCAAAAACCGAGGCATGGCAGAAAAATAACACTTGGTGGGGCGCGGATACTGAGATGACAGCTTTAGCGCTAGGTCGCCACCAGTCGTTAGAGAAGGAACATGGCAAGCAGTACGTAGGTACTGAGGACTACTGGGAAAACATCGACACCACAATGCGTCGGAGGTTCCCGGAATATTTTGAAGAAGCTACAGATAGTGGGGGCGGCAAGCCCACTACCCGCACCAGTAAGAAACCAGCCACTGTGGTTGCTCCGGCATCCCGAAGTACATCTCCGAAAAAGATTGTGCTAAAGCGCTCGCAGGTAGAGTTAGCTAAAAAATTGGGAATAACTAATGAGCAGTATGCTCGGGAATATGCGAAAACGCAGGAGAACTTATAATGGCTAGTAATGACACTAAAGCAACAAGACTTGACCGCGAGCTAGAAACCCGTGAAGAAACTAAACGCCCTAAAACGTGGGAACCAGCAGCTTTGCTTCCCGAACCGGATAAACAACCCGGTTACTCGTATAAATGGGTTAGGACTGCTACTTTTGGAAATGTTGATGCCCGTAATGTCTCATCTAAAATGAGAGAAGGGTGGGAACCAGTCGCCAAAGAGGAACAGCCTATGTTTTTTTCAATGACAGACGAGAACAGTAAGTTCAAGGACAACATTGAAATCGGCGGGTTATTGTTATGTAAGATACCTACTGAGTTTATGGAGCAGCGACAGAAACATTTCGCTGGTATAAATAAGGCTCAGATGGAGTCTGTCGATAACAATTTTATGCGAGAGAACGACCCTAGGATGCCTCTGTTTTCGGACAGGAAATCCAAAACGTCTTTCGGCTCGGGCAAATAACTTAACTTTTTAGGAGAAATTATTATGGCTTCTGCTGCATCTGCTTACGGGCTTAGACCTGTAAAACGGATAGATGGATTACCATATGTGGGCGCGAGGACATCGTACCTGATTAACCCCGCTGGTCAAGGTACCAATATTTATTATGGTTCAGTAGTTATACTGGGCGCTAATGGGTATGTGGCTATCTCAACGGCAACGGGCGAGGATACAACTACTAATAATCTTGGTGGTGCTAGTATTGGCGCTCTGGGTGTTTTCGTAGGGTGTTCTTACGAGAATGTGCATGGTACCCAATATTCAAATTATTACCCAACAGGGCAAACTTATAACTCTACGCCGATTACCGCGTTTGTTGTAGATGACCCCTTTGTATTGTTTCAAGCGCAGTTGGATGGTACAGGCGTTCAAACTATTATAGGTACGAACACTTTATTCCCAACTGTACAGAGTACAAGTACTGGTTCAACCCGTACGGGTATCTCTAACTCGGCGTTAGACGCTACCGTCCAAACAACTACTGGTGCTTTTCGAATCGTGGCTCATGTATCTGACCCCGGTGATGCGTATGTAGATGTATTGGTTGCGTTTAATTCACTTGCACACAGATACACTAACAGCGTTGGCTTATAGGAGAATAGATAATGGCTATTTCAAGAGCACAATTATTAAAAGAACTCCTCCCCGGCTTAAATGCTTTGTTTGGTATGGAATACAAACGATACGGTGAGGAACATAAGGAAATTTTTGACGCGGAAACGTCAGAGCGTTCCTTTGAAGAAGAAACAAAGTTGTCGGGCTTCGCGGCTGCTCCTGTCAAAGGCGAGGGTTCTGCCCTTGATTATGACAATGCGCAAGAAGCTTGGACTGCACGGTACAACCACGAAACTATTGCACTGGGTTTCTCTATAACAGAGGAAGCTATTGAGGATAACTTGTATGATTCTTTATCATCTCGTTATACGAAGGCACTAGCTCGGGCTATGGCGTACACCAAGCAGACTAAGGCTGCTACGGTTCTAAACAATGCCTTCGCGTCCTCCGGTTCAACGGGCGGCGATGGAGAAACAATGTGTAGTGCTGCACATCCTTTAGTTGGTGGTGGCACCAATTCTAACGAGGCTGGTATAGCTGTTGATTTGAATGAGACTTCCTTGGAAGCCGCGATTATTCAGATTGCTGGTTGGACAGATGAACGTGGGCTGCTGATAGCGGCTAAACCAGTTAAAATGATTATCCCCGTTAACCTAATGTTTGTAGCAACCCGTCTATTAGACTCGGACTACAGGGTTGGCACAGCGGATAATGACGTTAACGCGGTTAACAAACTGGGCGTAGTGCCCCAGGGTTACTGTGTTAATAACTTTTTAACTGACACAGACGGGTGGTTCCTTAAAACGGATGTCCCTAACGGTCTTAAGCACTTTACTCGTGCATCCATGACACAGTCTATGGAGGGAGATTTTGACACGGGTAATGTTCGCTATAAAGCTCGCGAGAGATATTCATTTGGTTGGTCTGACCCCCTTGGAATATGGGGTACCCCCGGCGGATAGTAAAAACTCTTTCGGAATTAAGCACTTAGTACCTAAAGGCCCCCTTAACTGGGGGCTTTTTTATGGGCGCTTGTGGTACTTATTAAGATGGTGTATCCCAGGTAGTGCTTATTAGATATGTTTGACTTAAACACTTATACATGCTAAATATCAATAGTTAAACTATATATCCAGTCCCCTCATGGGACGGAGTTGACAGCCTGACAAGGCTAGGAGAAAATAATATGTCTAACGTAAATTCAGGTGATGCATTCACCCACATGTCTAATCTACATTTAGGCAGTTCTACAGGCGGCGGCGGTCTCAAAGTGGGGCTGGTAACTATAGCAGCAGCCACTACAGCTTATAAGGTATTATCAAAAAACTCAGGCAAACTACACGCGTTCCCCGACCTTACGGGTGATTGCACAATAACATTACCCACAGTAGAGTACGGGTTGACGTACACCTTTATGTACACCGGCGCTGCTGCTGATGCACAGGACTGGATAATTAAGACCTCAGCAATCACTGAGCTATTCGCGGGTGGGGTTGTATTTCACGATGAGGACATCGGTGGTGCGGGTATAGAAGTATTAGCCGTTTATGCAGACTTCTCTAATGATGATACTTTTACCGTGCTTACCCCACAGGTAGGTACAACAGTAACCCTTACATCTGATGGTGTCTCTTGGCTTGTAAACGGAATGGTTATTTCGAATACAGTACCAACATTTGCGTAATAAATTCCTGGCCCTCTTAGCTGAGGGCCAATTTTAGAACAACGAGCAAGGGGAAAGAGTAATGAAGGATTTTACGATTAATGTAGATGTGGCCACAGTAGATGCCGATGGGTTGGGGGCAGTTAACTCAAGCGCGATAACTCAGATACTTATAGACGGGGCATTAGCCGCTGGGGAAGACCTAGACGGACTAGCCGCCACCAATACCAGCGCAGCAGCAGGGGCGATAACTCTTGATGGTGCGTTAGCGGAGGGTGGGAGATACACAGATAGGACGGGTATAAACCGGCACCTGTATATGTTATCCAGTGCGCATGACCAAACAGGCGCGACGTATACTATAGTGGGTACGGCCACCAACGGGGACATTATAACCGAGAATATCGCAGGGCCAGGAACAAGCCTATTTGTATTGTCTGTTCTCAGGTATCACTCAGTTACCTCTGTTACGGTAGCTTCTCCTGCAGCAAGCTCCACAATTTCTATTGGCCCAGCGGGGCATTTCACTTCCGCTGATGGCTTAGCGCACAGGCTGAGTATCCTTGGAAGCGCACATGACCAAACAGGCTCAACATTTACGATTACTGGTACCGACGCAGATGGTAAAGCGCAGACTGAAGGGGTAACAGGGCCGGGGTCGGATGCAACAGTTGAATCAACTAAATATTTTCTAACCGTTTCAAATATAGTCACCTCTCTTGGGGTGCCCTCGTCCACGGTATCTGTAGGCACAGTTGACGAAGTTGCGTCTAGTACCATCCCATTGGATTGGTACGCCACAGAAGCACCGGTGGTGCAGTTAGATGTAACCGGCACAATCAGCGTTGACGTTCAGGTTACGATACAAAACCCGTTTGAAAATAAAGCGGCTCCTTTTGATTTTGATGACCAAGAGGATTTGGCGTGGATTAATGATGCTAACTTTACTGCGGAAACAGCGGATATTATAAACCCATTATCAATGCGGGGGATAAAAGCCATGAGGATTGTAACTAATTCTTACAGCGCCGCCGCTGAGGTTCAGGTCTATGTATCACAACCCCGTAGTAGGAACTAGGAGTAAGACATGAAAAGAAACAGAATGAGTGGAGCGGCTAAGAAGTACTCTGATGGTGGTAAAGTAGCTTCGGGCTACGATGACGATGATGCCTCCGCGGACGCACTTAAGGTAAGGAGTCATTTAAGACGTGGCGCTGAGGTGGCAAAAAAACGAAACCAGGCGAATAGAGTAAGTGAGGGAGTTGCAAAAATGGTTGCGGATAACACTGCAGCTAGGGCCTCGGCTAAGAAAGCTAAGGCCAAAGCAGAAGCTATGAAGGGTAAAGCTAAAGAGGGTTCAGCCTCTGACGTAATTAACAAAGCCTTCCAAACACGTACGGTTCCGGCTTCCTTTAAGAAAGCCGGGGCCCCGGCTAAGAAAGCTGAGGCCCCGGCTAAGAAAGCTGAGGCCCCGGCTAAGAAAGCTGAGGCCCCGGCTAAGAAAGAATCTTTCGGCGCAGCGTTTAAAGCCGCGGATAAGAGTAAACCAACTTTTACGTACAACGGTAAGAGCTACTCTACGGCTTCCGCGGACGACGTTAAGAAATCGGGGTCTAAAGACTTGAGGGAACATCTGAACAAAATGAGAATGAGTGGAGCGGCTAAGAAGTACTCTGATGGTGGTAAAGTATCTCCGGGCGAAAAGGCTTATAAAGACGCTATGGAAACACGCCGTAAAGATGGACGACTTGACCTTCCAGTGAAAAAAGCTCTCAAAGATAACCCTGAAGAAGCAAAGGCGGGACAGAGTCTAACTGATAAGATTAAAGACCGGATTGAGAAAAACGAGAGCGCGGGGTAAATAGTGGCAACTACAGGTACAGCAGTATTTGACCTAGACCTCAATAACCTTGTGGAAGAGGCTTTTGAGCGGTGTGGGACAGAGTTGCGTACGGGGTATGATTTAAAGACTGCACGTAGGAGTCTTAACCTTTTGTCTATAGAGTGGGCTAATCGAGGGGTTAATCTGTGGACTATAGAAGAGGGTACGATTGCTATGGTAGCGAGCACAACCACCTACAACCTGCCCCTGGATACAGTTGATTTACTAGATACGGTAATCCGTACCGGTACGGGTACCTCGCAGTCAGACATTACAATTAAACGGATAAGCAGCACCACGTATGCGATGATTCCAGGCAAGAATACTACAGGTAGGCCTATCCAAGTATGGGTAGACCGCCAATCGGGGGCTACAGACCCTACTGATGGGGTTAAATACCCAACGGTAAATATGTGGCCTGTGCCCGACCAGAGTAATAGGTACACTTTAGTATACTGGCGATTACGTCGTATGCAGGATGTTGGGGATGGCACTACTACACAAGATGTACCCTACAGGTTCTTACCGGCTATGGTAGCGGGGCTGGCGCATTACTTATCTATGAAGATTCCAGAAGCGGTTAGCCGGATACCTATGCTGGAAGCGGATTACGAAAAACAATGGATGTTAGCAACAGGGGAAGATAGGGAAAAGGCTAGTTTACGCATCGCGCCTAAAATATTTTAATGGCCAACCAGTTCGCAGGTGGTAAGAGGGCTATAGCAGAGTGCGATAGATGTGGGTTTCAGTATCTATTAAAGACCCTCAAGGTTATAACGCTAAATGAAAGTGATACGAATTTAAGGGTCTGTAAAGTATGTTGGGAGGCAGACCACCCGCAACACCACCTTAATAGGTATGTGGTTAATGATGCGGAAGCACTAGAGGACGCAAGACCCGATAAGTCCTATGAGGAAAACAGAAATATACAGTGGGGGTGGAGGCCGGTAGGCCTGAATAACCCATACGAGTTGGTAGGGTTGACGGATGATTTAGAGGGTACCGGAGCTGTAGGCTCTGTTACCGTAACAACAACGTGAGGTTGATATGAAATATAAAGAGCCAAAAACAGTACCGGTACAGAACTCTTCGGGGTACCCCAATAATATAGCCAATACACAAACTCAGAAAATGAGGGGGACAGGCGCGGCTACTAAAGGTACAGGACATAGTAAACGGACTGCATAAGTATGAATTACACTGCTTTAGTAAAAACTATCAAGTCTTATGTAGAGAACGACTTCCCGGATACATTAGGGGCATCGGGGCTAACGACTGCAGAGCAGGTAGATACTTTTATAGACCAAGCGGAGCAGCGTGTTTATAACACGGTACAGATATTAAACCTCCGTAAGAACGTAACAGGGCCAGTAACAGTGGGTAACCAATATTTGACAGTTCCCTCCGATTGGCTGGCGTCTCACTCGATGGCGGTAAAGGACGTAACCACAGGGGCGTATTCTTTCCTCGACAATAAGGATGTGAGTTATATAAGGGAAGCCTTCCCTAACCCGACTAGTACGGGCAAGCCAACACATTTTGCTATGTTTGACGATGATACGTTTTTCCTAGCTCCGGCTCCGGACTTAGCGTATGAAATAGAGTTACATTATTTTTATTATCCGACTTCTATAGTAACGGCTTCTACTACGTGGCTAGGGGACAATTTTGATTCTGTGCTATTATATGGGGCGTTGTTAGAGGCTTACACATTTATGAAGGGTGAGGTGGATGTAATTGCGGAGTACCAGAAACGCTATGATGAGGCGTTAACGATGCTGAAACAGTTATCTGAGGGTAAAAACCGCCAGGACAACCATAGAACCAAGCAGACGAGGTACCCAGTACAATGAGTTTAGCCGCGGAATCAGAACTAACATTAGGAAATGTGCAGGTATATACATCACAAGAGGGTGGTGCGTCTCCTGAAGAGCTGACGGAGCGAGCGTTGAACAAGATTATCTATGTAGGCAATAATTCGCACCCACTGGTTGCGGAACAAGCGCAGGAATTTAAGGACAGTATCAGAGGGGTGATATTGTTTTATATCAAAGAAGCAGGTAGAGCAGAGAGGGTGAACCTAGTTAGCAAGTTTACCAAGGCTGGACATCCTGAGCTTATTAAATTATTGGACACGTAAGGAGAATTGAAAAATGGCTATAGCACAGGCGATGACGACATCATTCAAAGCAGACTTACTGCTTGGGGTGCACGATTTTAGATTAACAACCGGGGATGCGTTCAAAATCTCCATGTATACATCATCAGCAACGATTGATGCTAATACAGTGGCTTATATTGCTACTGAAGAAGTAACAAGTGGTAATTATACCGCCGGTGGTGGAGCGCTTACTAATAGTGGCGTAACAGCAACTAATACAAATGCAACCGCAGGAGTGGGATGGACTGATTTCTCAGATGTTACCTTTTCCAATGTAACCCTAACTGCACGAGGGGCGTTAATATATAACACTACCCCTTCAGCGAACAGTGCAGCAAATGTTCTGGTAGCCAATGCTTCGGTTGCGGTATTGGATTTCGGTGCGGATAAGACGGCTACCGCAGGGGACTTCACTATTGTATTCCCTACAGCGTCAAGTTCGGCTGCAATAATTCGCATAGCGTAGGAGGTCTCCCATGGCTTTTGTAATAGCTGACCGGATTAAGGAGACCACGACAACTATCGGAACAGGCACAGTCAATTTGGCTGGGGCTGAGGCCGGGTTTCAGGGGTTTGCCGCGATACCAACAGGTAGCACTACACACTATTGTATCTCTTTGGGGGCACAGTGGGAGGTGGGGCTAGGCACGTTTACTAACGCAGCCACCGATACTCTGTCCAGAGATACTATTTTCGCCAACTCCAGTGGGGATACAAACCCATTGACTCTGGCTGCGGGTTCCAAAGAAGTTTTCTGTGTGTACTCGGCTGCACGGTCTGTCGTTGTTAGTGGTACGGATATTCAGGTCTCAAATTCCGCGAAACTAGCCGTGGCTAATGGCGGAACGGGCGCGGTGACGCTTACAGACGGGGGTGTTTTATTAGGTTCTGGTACTGGTGCTGTAACCGCAATGGGAGTACTGGCCGACGGTGAAATTATTGTTGGTGATGGTACAACAGACCCGGTAGCAGAATCAGGCGCGACAGCACGAACCTCCTTAGGCGCAGCAGCTTCAGGCGCAAACACTGACATAACATCTCTTGCGGGATTAACAACTGATTTAACCGTAGCACAAGGTGGTACTGGAGCAGGGACGTTTACTGACGGTGGTGTTTTACTTGGTGCGGGTACTGGGGCTATTACAGCAATGGCGGTATTAGCTGACAGTGAAATGATTGTCGGCGACGGTACTACTGCGCCCGTAGCTGAATCTG
>Ga0105052_10005304_pt1 | contig 13656 bp, 19 predicted proteins | sample FRY03_FD_78094 | JGI IMG/M metagenome (GOLD analysis project Ga0105052, IMG submission 78094) | Freshwater microbial communities from Lake Fryxell liftoff mats and glacier meltwater in Antarctica - FRY-03 | ecosystem: Environmental > Aquatic > Freshwater > Ice > Glacier meltwater ... | reverse complement strand
TATGAGTGACCAGTAATGCCGAACGTCAAAGAAGAGGTCGCTCCTAAAAAGATGATCACACTCGGCCTACCCGATGGCCGTAATATACAGGTAGAGTACGAATCAGACGAGAAAGCGTTTGCGAAGGGGCGGGCGTTCATGAAAGCGGAAGACGAAGTCGAGTCGTACACTCAGGAGTTCGTAAACCTTCTCGACAAGATCGACCAAGAGCCTACGGAGCCTACCCCGCGCCGTATGCCGTACGTAGGGTATAACCTACGCGGAGGACCGCCGCTCTTTCCGCAAGCACGCGAGCCAACTAACGAAGCTCCTACAGAGCAGCTTAAGCACGACAACGCGGCAGCGTTGGGCGTAGACATACGTACCGGGGCACCCGGAACGGTGCGCGCCAAGGCTGCCATGTTCGACAACGTCGACCCGAATCTGGCCGCAGAGGTTCTGGACTCCTTGCTACAGAAGGAATTGTCCGACCAAGGTAGGCAGCTGCCTACCGGCATGCCCGCTCTTTTCAAAGACGAGAGCACGGGGAAGCTGGCGTACTATCGCCCTACTGGCGATGGTAAGTACAAGCCTACGCTGGTCAACCCCTACGGGCCTGACGTGGGCGACGTGCTGAGCGTAGCAGACACCCTTCTGGGAGGCGTAGTAGAGGGGGGCGCAGGGTACCTAGCCACCATTGGTACTAAGAGCCTCGTAGGCGGTACTATGGCGGCTGCGGTGGCTAACGCTGGCATCAACACCATGCGCAGAGAACTGGCTAAGGAGTTTGGCGTACCAGCGGAGCTGGCGGATAAGATCGACTCCGACTACATCTTCGGAGAGATGCTGTGGACGGCTGGCTTCGATACTGCCGGTCCTCTGGCGGCGGCTATGGTTCGTAAAGGGCGAGACGTGTACCGCCCGCTTAGTTCGGACTTCGAGTTGGCCGTTCTGAAGTCAAAGATTTCCACGATGCTCAGGCACGAGCAGGAGCTTAACAGCAGGTTAGGCACTAATATGCACGCCACTCCGGGACAGCTGACCGGCGACCCCCGCCTACTGCTGCGGGAAAGCGACGTGAGGTCGTCCGTCTTCGGGGAGAAGTCCGCTAAGCTAAACATGCAAGACTATGAGAATAGGGGGGAGATGCGCAACGCTCTGGTGGCTATCCACGACGGCGTAGTGCCCACCGGGCCTAGGCGGCACAGCGTAGACGCTGTTGGCGATGACGTCCGGGACATCATCTACAACCCTGTACGTCTGGCGGAACAAGATGTGTTCGAGCAGACGATGAGCCTTAACGACATCGTGGGTAAGGTCGATCCTACGCGCTCCGCAGAGTTCCTTAACAGGGTCAACGCCGACGTATCTACTGCGTACGACGCTGCCCGCAAGCACGAGGATACCTCGTGGGCCGCATTCAGGGCGGCTATAGGGTATGACCCAACTACTCGCCGTAGCGCCGTAACTATGGTCAACGACGGTGATGAGACGCCAATCAAGATCGCTCTGCACAACCTGCGAGAAGAAGGGCAGATGGCTCTGTCCGAAGCATTCGGCAGGGCGCAGCTTGGGTTGGCACGAGACCTCGGCCTCGGAGAGGCAGAGGATGCCACCGTCTCCCTAGCTCGTCTTACCACGCAGTGGAACGAGGCGGGTGGTCTCCCCAGACCGGACAGGCTACGGGCTAGGTCGCGGATAGACGACCAGCGTGACGCTATACGCGGCAAGGCCGCAGAGCAGGCCAACGCCCGTCTGATGTCCAGCGACCTAGACCTAGAGCAGGTGCACCGCGTTCTGTCCGACCTCAAGCGGCAACGTCGCACGATAGATCGTTCTACGGACCCTAATGGGTGGCGTGACCGAGACGTAGGTACGATGATAACGGCCATCGAGGAGCAGACACGTAACGGCTCCTTCCGCAAAGGGGCGGACGCCCTAGATGAAGAGATGGGTAGCCTTATTACGGATACCTTCCGTGTGTCCAACTCGGCTACGGTAGACCGCGCCAACTTCTTCCGTGGTGAGGCCGCTAGGGAAAAACTGTTCACCATGAAGATGGCGGACGAGGACGGTAAGGTGACTGCCGTCATGGCGGACCCCGGACAAATCTGGAAGTCCCTGTTCCAGCCTAACAGCACAGACTCCCTGCGCAATGTTATGGACGTTGTCCACGACAACCCCGAGGTCAGGACCGGCCTGCTGCGCGAGCTTCATGCGGAGTACCGTAAGCGGGCGCTTCCGACCGACGCCGAAGGCGTAGTGCGGTTCAACCAAGTAGCGCACGCGACGTTCCTCGACAGCTACGGCGACCACATCAACTTGCTTGCGGGAGAACGCTCTACGGACTTCATCCGTAACGCTGCCGACATGTCGAAGACACTGGCGCGGCGGGAGGGGAACCTACAGCGAGTTAAGATAGCGCTGAAGAACTTCTACGGAGATAAAATGAAGGACGGCGTTCCCTACGGAAGGAACATAGCCGACGACATCATAAATGGCTCGTGGACTACAGAGCAGATAAAAGGGCTGCGCTCGTCCGTGCAAGGCGCTGACCCGGACCTGTGGGCCTCGATACAGAAGCACGGCCTAGACCAGCTGCGGGACAGCATGCTCAAGGCCAGCATGTCCGAGGGCAACGTGAACGTCATGAACAAGACTCTGCTCAAGCACGGGGAGCCGCTGAAGGCTATGTACGGGGCGGGGTACGTGCACGACCTGAAGGTGCTGCGCGATTATATGGCGGCTATCGAGGGCGTGAGTAAAGCCCCCGGCAGCAAGATTGTAGGTAACCCACCTCTGCTGCTGGTAACACGATCTATCTTCGGGCCACTAGACCCCATACAGCGCAGGATTAGCGCAGGTAGGACGGTGCACGAGGCGCTTAAGCGCAACGCCGCATACAACATGATGGCCGACCCGGCGCTACTGAACAAGTACGTGAAGCTCGGTGCGTTCAAGCCTACGGACTATGCGTTCCTCGTGGGGCTGATGGAGTTGGGAGTTGCCTTTTACGACATGCCAGAGGAGACACAGGCGGTGGCTAACAGGGTTGCCAAGAAGCGCATAGACGTCGGGTACCCTAACCCGCAGCAAGCGCTGGATAACGTGAACGCTGTTCGTTCAGGCAAAGCCAAGTAACCTTGTATATACAAGGCTAAGGAGTACTTATAAACATACCTAAGACGTTCGCCGTGGTAAACCGCAAGTGGGCGGTTAAGCTGGTTACCAACGCTCAGATGCTGGCGCTGATGGCCAGCAGATACCCGAAGGAATCCTGGAACGACGTAGACATACTGGGCGTGACGGTGAGGGCCACGCGCACGATCTACCTGAACACCACCATGAACACCACGACGGAGGAGCTGGAGCACACGTTCCTGCACGAGCTGGGGCACGCGATGCTGTACGCCAACGGCGTATTGGGAGAGCACAATGAGGAACTGGTGGAGAGACTGTCTGGCTTTCTGCACCAGTATGAAATCACAAAGAGAGGAGAGCTTAACCGTGGACTGGAGAGCGGCGCTTAGGGCGCAACTGGTAAGGCACGAGGGGCTGCGGGAGAAGCCGTACGTTGATACTACGGGGCACCTCACCATCGGTGTGGGGCGCAACTTGTACGACAGGGGCATATCTCCAGACGAGGCTATGTACCTTATGGAGAACGACATCGAGGACGCGGAAGATACCGCACGCGGGTTGGTGTTTAACTTCGAGGGGTTGAGTGCGGTGCGTAAACAAGCGCTGGTTAACCTAGCGTTTAATCTAGGCCACCAGCGAATGAGTCAGTTTAAGAAGATGCTAGGCGCCTTAGAGCACGAGGACTTTAAGGCGGCAGCCTCCCACCTGCTTGACAGTAAGTACGCCAAGCAAGTGAAAGGCCGCGCTCATGAGCTAGCTAGGATGCTTGAGAGGGGGGTTTAGTAGGCGTTGGCGCTACCTTACGGCGCACAGCAGCCATGATGTGTTGTATGTCATCTCGGTTAAGGAACGTCCTGCACCACTGGTTTGCGGGCTCTGTTCCGTTTTTTCGGGCTATCGCTATGTACCTGTCGGCCCACATATCCAGCATCTTCTGGTGTACCCCCGCTCTCGGCAGAACCTCCTGCTCCTGTTCGCTCATCGTCCAATCCCCGCATAGCCGCTAAGGCGGCTTTTATTTTTGTGTGCTGCTTGAGTAGTACAGCCATGAAGTCAGTACGTTCATTAATAATGAACAACACCTCCTTCAGCCTCTCGCCAATTTCTTCCGCGTGCCTTTGAAGCGTTTCTTCAATATCTTCATCAGTCGACGTTGCTGTTGCTTCGCTTCTTCGGGGCTGCTCGGGGGCGGTATCTTCCCCTCGTATAACAAGGTCCGGTAAGTCTGACGTGACAGCTGTGTGATTTGCTTCGTCAATTTCCCGTTCATACGTCCCCCTGACCGCGTCGAACCACTGCTCCGTCATCTCCCGCTTCATCAGGTCGCGCCGCGTCACGCCAGTGGCGCGGATGGGCTTACCTGATGGCATCATCTCTCCGGGGATGTACACCCCCGTATCGTCCTCTACAGTGGCTTGCAGCACTGCCATGAGTGACGAGTAGTTAAACGATTGCCAGTCGCTCATAGTACTATGTCTCCTGTCCACCTACCTCGTTTGTTAAGCAGCATAGGCACGAACTGCGGTATGCCGTACAGCACCACGCCGCACCCCAGAGTGGGGGCTAGCGCGGAGTGCTTGGCGTACTTGAACGCTATGCTTGTACGGTCGATCAGACACCCAGCATTCATGCTGAATATCATCTCGTCGTCGTTCGCCATGAACGACACGCCACCGTGTGAGTGGTGGTGCCCGATGACCGTGCTGCGCCTGTTGCGCAGGGCTAGGGTACGCGCTGCGTGCATACCACCGCAGGCGTCTCCGTGCTCGTACACCACGCCGTCCACCTCCCACTGCTGCTCCCACTGCCACCCCTCCGGGGCGTCGAGCCACTCTTCCACGGTACGCAAGTACTTCTCCGGGATACCCGCGAAGAAGGCACGCTTGTACACGCGATCAGTGTGGTTAGACCTACACACCAGAACCTCGGGGAACGCTGCGTACCAGTGGCGCAGTCTGATGATCGACTTGTCCAGCTCTACCGACGGCCCGTCCTGCTCAGGATCGGGGTCGAAGCGAGACATGGCCATCTGGTCGACTTCGTCGCCAACGCATACCACTACCTCCGTGCCGAACTCCTCCTCTACCGCTTGGCAGAACGCTAGCGCGTCCTTGTGCTCAAATGGTATCTGAAGGTCCGATATCACCAGCACTCGGGCTTTGCCCTTTGATAAGCGCATTATAGGCGTCTCCATCAACGATTACGTACTTGCCGTACTTGACTGATTCCACAAACTCCTTGAACGCGCTTATGATTACGCCCAAGGCTACTACGTGGGCTCCGCTCAACCCGGCGTGCGTACCCAGCTCCAGCACTTTATATACGGCTACGAGCAAGTTATCTTCTTCTTCTTCTTTACCCATGTGATCCAGTCTCCTCGTTGATTGATACCGCAATACCTCTGTCATCAATAAGCGTACAGTGCCTGCTCGCGTCGAGCACTACCGCGCAGCATGCGCGGATGTGACTGAGGTGAGACAGACCAGAGTCTGGGTCGAGGTCCACCCCCGCCTCGTACGCCACTAGGTGGCGAAGGATAGCGCCTACGTACGTGCTCGCACGGATACGATCAATTCGCCAGTTCCGGCGTCCGTACTTGTCTGCTCCGTGTTTGTGTACGGCTGCGTCCTCCGCCAGACACGAGAGTACCAAGTACTCCATCGGCGCTTTTCCGTCCTTTAGCGCTCTTATCAGCTTTGGATTTTCTTGCGGCGGCTGCTTTGAACTCGTCGATCCATTCATCTGGAATGGCGGTGAGCGCATACTTGAAGCCATGTTTTGTTGCCCAATCAGAATATCTAGTGTTGCTTGTCTTGCTGAGTTTGTTGTCATACAAAAATACGAACCTCACTTCTTTGTCTAGGTGTTGAGCCTTTATCAGCAGATGCTTAGCCCTGTCCTCTCCCGTGAAGCGCCCCTTAGTCTCGACGATTACATCGCCTATGACGAAGTCTGGGCAGTACGTCCTATCCGGCGGCGTGAACTTTATCTTCTTGCCAACCGGCTCGTACTCGTACGCCACACCGGCAGCCTCCAGCTGCCTCGCTGTCGTCAGCTCGAACCCTGACTTATACCCGTGAGCTTTAGCCTCCCTTCTTTTGCGGCTTCGCATTGGTACGCAGCTCCTCCGGCAATGGGTTACCCGGACGCCCCGCACGCAGTTCGTCATACAGCTGTCTGACCCACCGCTGATAGACGTCTACCTTGCGTATAATGTTACGCACTTCATCCCTATCATCGAACGCGTACTCTACAGAGTAGAACGCTTGGTTCTCGTGGATTCCACCACGCTCTACCCACAACCTGCTATCGTTACCAGACATATGTTTCATACTCCTGTGCGTTGATGAATTGATCTCCGACCACCGAGTAGAAGGGCAACTTCAATGCGCCACCTACAGCGATCTCAACGGCTGAGCCGCGTGAATTCTCCCATCCACCTATAAGGGCTATACCGCCCACGTGCTCCTCGATGAACAGGATGTCGCGTGCGAGGTACGTACCCCACGACTTGCTTCCCGGCAAGTCACGCAGATCGCCGTTCAGGCTCTCCATAAGGAACTGCGCCGAGATAGGATCATCCAACTCATGCGGTATGACAACCTGAGTGAACCCCCGTGACAGCATCAGCTCCTTAGCATCGTGGAACGCAGGCCAGTTGAACTGCGCAATGCCACTCATACACCCCGAGATGTACCATACTTCATAATGAAGCGGTGATCGAACAGCTCGTTTACTTCCCGTCTTATCCAAAGCAATCTCCCATTTTCCAGCATAGCTGGTTCCCACTCCTTAGCGTAACCTTGTATATACAAGGTACGTACCACCTCCATCATGTCCTCCACCGTAGCGCAGCCCTCAAACGCCTTGTCGGCCTTCGCTGGTCCTATCTTAGGAACGCCGGGTATGTTGTCCGTACTGTCGCCAGTAACCCACTGGCGCATGAACGTGTGCATGGCTGCCTGCTCCCCCACGTAGGACGCTGGGTCGTCCTTCAGGAAGTTATAGTGGAGTCCCGGTATCATCCGCAAGTCCTTGTCCGCAGACGCTATACACGTAGAGTGCGGATCGTCCTGATGCGCCGTCCACTGCGCGATGCCTAGGTCGTCGTCGGCCTCCTGTCCGTCCGACGTAACCGTGTCGTAGTTCTTGCGAACGTACTCCTTCATCTCGTTCTCGTAGGTCGGCCTGTGGGCCTTGTCCCTGTTACCCTTGTACGGCTTGATCGTCGCCACGTCGTACCGGAAGTTCCTCCCTCCTGAGAAGAACACGGTAGTGTTGTTCGGGCAAGTCGCGTCCTCGATAGAATCAAGCAACTGCCGTATGTTCTTGGTTGCGTGGGAGAGTGGCTCCAACCTGCGTTCCGCAAGTATGGAGCACACGACACCTCGCTTACCCAAGTTGGCTGCTAGTTCATCGGCGGACTTCTTGTACTCACACCACACGCGCACGTCCTCACCGGACTCAGCGTCTGTGTAGCACACCTTGTACTCCATCCGCTCGGCGGCGAAGCCGCAGCGGAATATGAGTAGGTCGCCGTCAACCAGCAGGCGCATCAGTGAACGGCTTCGCCGTTAGGGGCGATACCTAGTAGAAGAACTTCCCACGGACGTTCGTCACAAGTCTTCTGGAGCATGTGCATGGCCATCATAGCATCCGGGTACTGGATGGCTACGTACTCCACAATGTCAGTGTCGCTGTTGACTACGAAGTAGCCCGACAGGAACTCGACGCTGTTGTAGGTGAACACCATCTCGTCGGGGAAGTCCCCTACGAACAGATCGTAACCCTCGGTGGAGTAACAAGGCATGTAATCAGCGAACCGGGAATTACTCATCTTCGCTTACCTCCTCTTGTCCCATGTTGCTTACTGCCTCTACAGCCTGCTGCTCCAGATGAGCAAGGCGCTCATGCGCGTGCATGTTCTCCAAGAAGAACCTGTTGGTAACCTCCTGCACCGTAGCCAGTACGATATCGTACTTGTTGGCCTTCTTGGCGGTAGACACCGGCAGCACGTCCGTGGCCAGCATGGCCGACACCAGCCGCACAGCGCGATCCTGCGCGCCAGCAAACGACATACGAGGTACGTCCACGGCTTGATACCGTTCGTCCCGTACTAAGTCTCGCCCTTCCTTGGCGCTCCAGTAGCCGTCACGTCCTTGTCCGCCACCACCACCGCTGGAGGACGCCTCTGGCGCTTTGCTACCCGCTGGCGGCTCGCTGATCTCTATGTCTTTGGCATTACCCTTGTCATCCGAGAAGAACTTGACATACTGCCCCTCTTTAACCATCTCGCGCTGTCCGGTACGGAACCAGCTACGCTCGCCCTGCATCTGGAACGAGTACAGCGTTACGTTGCGACCGGCACGGTCGTCATACCACTCTTTCGCTGACGTCTTGGTAACCACGCCTGCTTTATTGTTCATAATATTCCTTTGTTGCGTCAATCTTGATCTCGCTATCCTTGGCCTCGGAGTCACCCCAATGGGTGCCAATTCCTACGCCAACCCCCAGCGGCACTGTCATCTTAATCCCGTACACCTCCTCTAGATACCAGTACACCACGTCTATGAAGCACAGCTTAGACAGGCTGACGAACTCCGCGCCAGCGTCCTTGTGCACCTCCGCTACGGCTGAGTCGTGGACCGTGTTCACCATATGAATGGCGACATTCCTATACCTGCTCAGGTAGTGCAGGTACACAACCGCTATCGGAATAATCTCCGCAGTAGCGAATGACTGGACTGGGTAGTTGCAGATCGAGGTACTGTTGGTTATGTACCCAGACGCCTGCATCTCCGTGGTTGGCCAGTAGAACCGCATGCCCCACTCCGTATCAAGAACCTTGTGCTCCAGTACGTGGTTCTTCCACTCGTTCTGGGCGGCTACTATACCGGAGTACCTGTCATTGAAGTACTCGTAGTACGCCACCTGCTCCTTCGTTCCCCTAGTGCCGCCGTACAGCGGCTTGAACGTGTGGGCCTTGGCCTCCTGCCTAGTCGTGCTCAGGTACTCCGCAGTAGCTGCGTGCACGTCCTTCTTGCTGACTATGTCCGAGAGCGCCACCTGATCCCGTCCTAGGTGCGCCGCTACTCTGAACTCTAGCTGCGACCCGTCTGCCTCCGCTATCTGCCAACCCTCGTCCTTGGCCATGAACAGCGGCTTGTACTCTCGCGGCAAGTTCTGGAACTGCGTAGAGTACTCAAGCCCAGTACTACTCAGCCTGTGGGTGAAGGTAGCCGTCTGGTTGAACTGAGCCATCAGTATCCCACCGCTATCCTCGCAGCACGCCTTGAACTTACGCAGGTACTTGGTGAGCGTGTTGCTCAGCTCTCGTCCGCGCTTGTACAGGTCCAAGAACTTCTTCTGTTTCGCCGTCCTTGGGCGAAGGGCGCTTATGGTTGCCTCTGCCGTGCTGCGCTTACCGCCCGGAGTTAACTTGCCAGTGTGCTTGAACTCCAGCACGTCGTACAGGTACTCCGCCAGCTGCTTGCCACTGTTTACGTTGATACCGCCAGTGATCGTATTCATCTGGATCACGTTATCGGAGTACTCCTTCTCCGCCGCCTCGCACAAGGGCAGCACCTTGGCAGCGTCCAGCTTCAATCCCCGTCCTTCCATATCCACCAGCACTGGGGTCAGGAGGCACCTTGTATATACAAGGTTCAGCAGCTTAGGCCACACCTCGAAGATACCCAGCTGCCTTACGTACAGAAGACGGCACAGCTGTACGTCACGGGAGCAGTACTCCTCAAGCAAGCTGGCTGGTATGTCAGTAGTGCTGACACCACCTTTTATCATCATCGACACTATGTCTACCTTGCTACCCAGACCGTGCCTCTCGCCGCACCTGCCTAGTGCTAGATCGGCAAACTTCCACCTGTTACCTCCTATCACGTACTCGGCAATCATCGTATCGTATACGAGAATCCCGTCTTCGACGGGGTACCCGCATCGCCCGAGCCAGCCAAGTTCAAACTTGGCGTTGTGCGCCACCAAGAAGTCTGCGGCCCGTACGTCCTCGACCAGCTCCGCCATCTCGAACTCACTACCACGGAGGAACTTGTGCTGCCCAGTTGCCGACACGAACCACGATGCACACACCACCGAGTTCTGCTCGTATATCGGCAATCCCTTGCCGTATGTAGTCGTCTCGAAGTCTAGCACTACGTAAGTCCCAGACTTGTATATACAAGGTTGGGGGTTGCTCAAGTAGGAGGGCAGACAGCTCAACTCAGGTGGGGCCGCTTGGCCGGTCATTGTTCTCCTCCATCTGTTTAATTATATGCACTGCCGTGACCACTGTAACAATAACGAACAGACCTATTAAATACTCCACTCACACCTCCATGCTGGATATCTTGGCCAGCGGTACGTTTACGGACACTGGGAAGAACGAATGGTTCCCAGAGCGCTTGTTCTTTGCCAAGGACAGCACCCGGCGGTTAGACACTTCATCTTCCTTGGTGGCTCCTATGCCTATCATCACGTCACAGGCTCCGGGGATGCCTGTGTTGGACGAGTCGACGTCCCCCATAGTAAGTACCGCCTTGCCCGACGCGGACTCCCCAGCCTGCGTTACAGATAGGGCTAAGCACTTGTACTTGCCCGCTATCTGCCGTACGCCGTTTGCAGCCTTTTCAAGGCTTCGCGTAAGGCTGTCATCCTTGACTTGTATGTTGCGCAGCTGGTCTACTACCAGCACGTCGGGGCGTACCTGCACTACCAACTCCTCAATCTCACGCAGCGTGCCGGGCGTGAGCCTCATAAGATACAGGTTCTTGTACCCCTTGTCAACCGCTAAGTTGTAAGCGGTTTGTTTATCTTCCATGATCTGATGCTTAGTCATCTCAGAAAGCCGCGACATTATGCGCAGCACCGTGTCCTGTATAGGCTCCTCGTTGCCTAGGTACAGCACGCGCATGTCCTGCCGTAGAAACCCCGCCACGGCGTTGATAACGAACATCGTCTTGCCCATCTCCGGTCTGGCGAACACCACTACGTGGTGCCCGCGCAGAACTCCGCCGTCCAGTCGGCGGTTAAGGGATATCGGCATCAGCCGGATTAAATCCTGCTCGTCCCCATGCGTAACCTCGTCTATGTCCGGGGCTACCAGTAGCTCCGACGTGTCCTGCGCCCTATCGGGCAGCGACGTAGACTCCGTCAGGCGTTGGAACTCCGCCATCAGTTCCGGCAGTTCGTCCTTGTTCGTACTGGCCAGCATAGAAGCAATCCTGTTACCCAGCGCTTCGCGCTTGGCTCCTAGGACTACGGCTACCACGTTGACGCCCGATACGTTTTCCGCTGCTATATACGCCACGATGTCCGAGAACACAGTCTTGTGTTTCGGGTTATGTACGTCCTGTACCACCATGCTCGTGAGCACACCAGTGTCCACCGAGGTGGCGTCCGGGTCGCGTCTGTAGTAGTCGTCTATCTTGGACAGAACAGCCTTGCTTATGTCACTCCAATCCTCCTCCAGCATGTGTTTCTTTATAAGGGCGTACGCCCCACGGCTGTCGCATGCTGCGGCCAGCAGCGTTCTTTCCGTAGACAAGTGCGCTCACTCCAAGTTTGCGAGGTACACCAGGGCTCCGTACAATGCTCCCACAGTAGTGGCCACAGCCGTAAGCCCAGCGGTAACGTTGAACGCGTCCGTGACGTACCAGAACAGCTGCGCCATGCCGAAGAGAAAAGCCACAGACACTGCTCCTGCAAGGGCGCATAGTGCTACTGCTACAAAAAAATCTAACATGTTTTAACTCCTATCAAAGTTGTTTCCTTCAGTTTTTCCCGGTGGTCTCTGGTCAAGCCAGTGGGTTGGGAAAGCCTCGTAGCTGTCTTCCCAAAAAGAGAACCTTCCGTCGCTCCACTCCATATCTCGGGCAAAACCGCCAGAGTCCCACCCAGTTACCATGCTTCCGTAACCACGAGGCATTCGCTCCTTTACGTCTACCCACACGCCTGCTATGTCTTCTCTAGCCTTCCGCCACGCCTGCCAAGCCAAATCGACCTCGATATCTCGGTATGATCCGGGCCAATCCGAGTTTGCTGCATCAGAGGAAAACCGAGTTACAGATAGATGGAATGGCTCGCCCGACATGAATTCCTCGAATTGCTCTCGGTCGGTCACTTCGCGGCTCCCGGTGGCCGCACGTCAAGCCAATGTGTCGGAAAAGCCTCGGTGTCGTCCTCCCAAAAAGAGAATTTTCCGTCGTACAAACGCAGATCTCGGGGACGAGACCAGCCATCATCCACATAGCAAAATACCATGCTTTCGCAAAAAACCTGGTCAGCAGGCAGGTCCTCACCCGGCATTCGCTCACTGCATGGCACCCACACGCCCGCGCACTTCTCAAGGTGCGCGGCGTAGCGTTCAAGGAGTGTAAGAAGGAGATTCATTTTCCCTATATCCCTCTCCTCGACGTGCCTGAAAAGATGCCCAATCGCGGGCACGAGGTCTCTTGCAAACATTCTCACCGACTCCGGCGTGTCGATCTTGTCAGTCATTTCGTTTCTCCCGTCATCTGCTCGATCTTCGCCACAGCGCATTCGTGGTGCCACATCCAGCATTTGTCAGAGTGAGTCCTGCTATACTCTCGGCGTTTCTTTGCTTCAAGCGACACGGCGTAGCGTTCAAGCATCTCCTCCGCCGTTCGGTCTACGCCGAGGAAACGGTTCCGCAAAACTTCGCGAACACTCTCCGGTGTATCGTGGTCAGTCATTTCATTCCTCTCCCGTGTAGAACACGAAGTTTCCCAACGGCACCACAACATCGTCGGCGGCGCGACCGTTTTCCTTGTTGTACTTAGCCATTGATTTTATTGACTGCCAGCCTTTTTCGTGTATGGCTCCGAGCACACGCGCTTTTTGCGCGTATGAAGAATAATTACGCCTACGCCCTATCTCCTTCACTACCAGCCTTTCGGCGGGCCCCTGTATTTCCATTATGATTCCCGAGTGTTCCAGTACTATGGACCCGGCTGGATAGCCGTCCCAATCCTCTTTATAAGTATTCATCATTCCTCCTTAAACTTCCACCCTGCCTGTACCGCCCTCATTGCCTTAAGTACCCGCTTATGACCATTAGGGCCGTCGTTGGTATAACTCATGCGAACACCACCCGCGAAACCGTAAACGTACCGGCAGTAGTCGACGACCCGCTGTTTCAGCAAGGCACTGACGCGCGTCCTACACATAGCGCCCCATCCACACCAACAGACGGCTTCGGGGGAATTTGGCTCTATAACCGTTCCGCCCACGTCGCGCGCGTCCTCGCCCGCTGTCCACCGTGACTTATCAGTGATCAAGTCAATGGCCCTTTGAAGTTCAATACTCATCATTCATCTCCTGCGGCAGGGATGGGCTCGACTTCGTATGTACCTGCCGCGTACCACGGCGGCTCGTACTCTGCGCCAGAGAACCACTTGGTCCATATTCCACTCTCGCCAAACGTAACCCGCCACCGCATGGTATAGGGGCTCACATAAAAGACTTTCTGCTGTTTAACGTGTGGGTATTCTCTACTCATCATTC
>Ga0105052_10005296_pt1 | contig 13676 bp, 10 predicted proteins | sample FRY03_FD_78094 | JGI IMG/M metagenome (GOLD analysis project Ga0105052, IMG submission 78094) | Freshwater microbial communities from Lake Fryxell liftoff mats and glacier meltwater in Antarctica - FRY-03 | ecosystem: Environmental > Aquatic > Freshwater > Ice > Glacier meltwater ... | reverse complement strand
CTGGCGACCATTTCCCTGATGGGCTTTGCCGGCATCTTGTCGCTTTGCAGCACTTCCGATGCCTTCATCGCGGCCACCTTCATCGCCTTCCCCGGTGTCGCCAAGTTGGCCTTCATGGTTTTTGGACCGATGATGGATTTGAAACTCCTCTTCATCTACAGCTCGGTCTTTAAGAAACGATTCGTCGCCGGGCTGGCCCTCGGGCTTTTTGTTTTAATCGCGCTCATCTGCGTGCGATTGAGTGTCCTCGGGATATGACCGCCACCTTCCATCGATACCTTTCTGCGGGGATCCTTTTGATTTGGGGCGGGGTCCTGACGGGGTTTTATTTTTCCGGCAAGATTGGCAGCTATCTCCATCCATCCTTTCATCTCTGGACCGTCCTCTCCGGGCTCACCCTGCTCCTCATGGCGGTGGGAATGGTCATGCTTCCGGGCACCGTCAACAACGCCCCGCAGGAATCCGTTCCGCAGACCCCCGGACCCCGATCGCGCCTCGGAAAAATCTTTGCCGCCCTGATCCTGATCGCGCCCTTGCTCATGGCGACGATAGTTTCCCCTCATCAATTTGGGGCCGCCCTGGTTGCGAACCGCGGACTTGCCACCGGCATTGGAGACCTCCCCGGCTACACCCCCTATGTTGAACCGGCGCTCCCGGGAGAAGAGGGCGAACCCTCCACCGCTCAGGAGGCCAGCGACTTTCTGCCCCGGACCGAAGAAGGCCTGATCAAAGCCCAATCGGTGGACCTACTCTACGCCGCTGAAGAACCCACCATGCGGGCGGACTTCGAAGATCAAGACGTCGAACTGATCGGCCAATACATGCCGGCCCGGGCCAATAATGCCGCCGGAGATCGCTTTGATCTTGTTCGCATGTATGTGATGTGCTGCGCGGCTGATGCCCGTCCCGTCGGGGTTACCATCCAAACTGCCCAGCCCCAGAACCTGGCCGAAATGAGCTGGGTCCAAGTTAAAGGCCGTGCCACCTTTCCCCTCGTCGCCGGCCGTCGGGTTCCGGTGATTATCGCTTCCAGCGTCACCCCCACCGAGGCGCCGCCCGAAAGTTTTGTCTATTAAACCCCCTATGAAAATCCTCACCACGATCTTGCTGATGACCCTCTTTTTATCGCTTACGGGACAAGCGGCGGAGTTCCGGGGAGCCTGGGTCGCATCCGTTCACAATATCAACTTTCCTTCCCGGCCGGGACTGTCCGCCGACCAGCAAAAAACCGAGATCATCCGTCTCCTCGATGCCGCCAAACGCTGCCGTCTCAATGCCCTCCTCGTTCAAGTCCGCCCGGAAGGAGACGCTCTTTACGCCTCGAGGCTGGAGCCTTGGAGCCGCTACCTCACCGGAGCGCAGGGGAAAAATCCAGGATACGATCCCCTGGCATTTTTTATCGAAGAAGGTCGTCGTCGGAGCATCGACATTCACGCCTGGATCAATCCCTACCGTGCCGCTGCCAACCGCTCGGACTCCCGGTCGGGACAACACGTCAGCCGGAAGCTTCCCCAATACACCTACCGGGTCGGATCCGTTCTCATGATGGATCCGGGATCCTCCGAGATCCAAGACCATATCGTCAATGTGGTCCGGGATATCGTCACCCGCTACCACGTCGCCGGCATCCACTTCGACGACTATTTTTATCCCTATCCCACCGATGGCGGACATAAACAAAATTTCCCCGACGACGCCACCTACGCCGCCTATCGCCAGCGGGGTGGAAAGTTGTCCAAGGGCGACTGGCGCCGCGACAACGTCAACACCCTCATCCGTCGGGTGGGGGAGACCGTTCATTCGGCCCGCTCCGGTGCCATTTTTGGGGTTAGTCCCTTTGGGATCTTTCAGCCCGGAATTCCCGCTGGCACCCGCGCGGGCGTCGATTCTTACAACGACCTCTATGCTGATCCCCTCACTTGGATGCGGAATGGCTGGATCGATTACCTTGCGCCTCAGTTGTATTGGCAGGACGAAGGACCCCAAAGCTTCTCCCTCTTGTTGAAATGGTGGCGCAGTCCCCAGGTCAACCCGCGGGAAGTCCCCATTTGGCCCGGCATTGCCGTCGATCGGCTCAGCTCCCACAAATGGCCAGTCAAAGAAATCGCCCGCCAATTAAAGATCGAAGAAACCACCGGCCCGCGTAAGCGGGGAGGAGTCATCTTCTGGAATCTCCAAGCCTTAAAAAATGGCACCAAAGGCGTCGATGCCGTCGTCGCAGATTAATGCGCTTGCGATGTGCTTTTCGCTCCCTTCACGGGAGCGGGTCAGGAGGTCTGAAAGCAGTCATTTTGGCGGGTTGACCAAACGCCGCGCATTGCGCAATCATCGCGGCTTTTCCCGCTTGGATCAAAAAATGTGAATCTTCTCGAAATGGATATCCTTCAATACACCGACATGGAGCCCGGCAAACTGCGGAAGGCGTTTGATCGGGTCGTTGAGCATCTCCGTGCCGGAGACTTCCGGGCTGCCGAGGTCAAAAAACTCAAGCCCACGGCTTACTACCGGGCGAAGTTGAGCGAGGCGGACCGGCTTCTGTTCCGGTTCGGCATCCATGACGGGAAGACTTGCATCCTCTTGCTCGAACTCATCGCGCACCACGCCTATGACAAATCGCGATTTTTGAATGGCGCCCCTATTGACGAAACCAAGCTGGAACTTCTGGCCTCGCCGGAGGCCCTGCCGCCGGAAGACGCTCTGCCGCTGACCTACATCAACCCCCGCGCCCGCCATTTTCAGGTACTCGACAAGATCCTTTCGTTCGACGATGCGCAGCAGGATGCCTTTCGCCTTCACCCCCCATTCATCCTCATTGGATCAGCCGGAAGCGGCAAGACGGTGCTGACGCTCGAAAAGCTGAAGCAACTGCCCGGCGAAGTCCTCTACGTCACCCATTCCCCATTCCTGGCCGAGAACTCCCGAAACCTCTACTACGCGTTCAACTACGACAATCCACGGCAGGAAACCTCATTCCTGTCATTCCGGGAGTTTCTGGAGACGCTGCACGTCCCGGAGGGAAAACCGATGACCTACCGGGACTTCGAGCGGTGGTTTGCCCGCTACCGTGCGTCGTCCCGCATCCGCGACACCCACAAGCTGTATGAGGAAATCAATGGCGTGCTCACCGGTTCGCAAATCGACCGGCCGATCCTGCCGCTCGCCGACTACACCGGCCTGGGCGTGAGACGCTCGATTTTCCTGCCGGAGGAACGCCCGGCTGTTTACGACATCTTCGAGCGCTATCGTGCCCACCTCCGCGAGGCCGGCTTCTACGATCTGAACCTTGTCGCCCACGAGTCCCTGAAACTCTGCACCCCACGCTACGACTGGATCGTCGTGGATGAGGTTCAGGATCTGACCAATATCCAGCTCCATCTTGTGCTCAAGTCGTTGCGACAGTGGGACCAGTTTATTCTATGCGGCGACTCGAACCAGATCGTCCACCCGAATTTTTTCTCCTGGGCGGCTGTGAAAAGCATGTTCTACGACCAGCGCCTGACCCGCGCCCCCGCCGAGATCATCAGGATTCTTAATACCAACTACCGCAGCTCTCCCCAGGTGACGGATGTGTCGAACCGCCTCCTGCTCTTAAAAAACGCGCGGTTCGGCTCGATTGATCGCGAGAGCAACTACCTGGTGACCTGCAACTCCACCGGAGTCGGCGCAGTCGAGCTTCTCCAGGATGACGACAAGACCCTCCGTGAACTCAACGACAAGACCCGCCGCTCGACCCGCCATGCGGTCATGGTCATGCGCGCGGAGGACAAGGAGGCGGCGGGCCGATGGTTCCAGACCCCGCTCATCTTCTCGATCCAGGAAGCCAAGGGGCTGGAATACGACAGCATCATCCTCCTGAACTTTGTCTCCGACAGCGCGGCGGAGTTCACGGAAATCGCCAGCGGAGTGACTGCGGACGATCTCAACAAGGAACTGAAATATGCCCGGGCAAAGGACAAGACAGACAAGTCGCTCGAAGCCTACAAATTTTACGTGAATGCGCTCTATGTCGCGCTGACCCGGGCCGTCCAGAATGTCTATCTTGTCGAAAAGAATCCCCGTCACCACCTGCTGGACCTGCTCGGCCTGAACACGCGCCTGGATGCCCTCAAGCTCTCGGAGCAGAAATCCACGGAAGCCGAGTGGAAGGCTGAGGCGCACAGGCTCGAACTTCAGGGCAAGCACGAACAGGCGGAGCAGATCCGCAAAACGATTCTGACCGTGCAGCCGGTGCCGTGGCGCGTCCTCACCCCGGCCACGCTCGAGGAGATCAAAAAGGAGGCCCTCGATCCGGACCACTTCAACCAGCAGGCCAAATACCTCATTTTCGAGTGTGCCGTCATCTATGACACGCCGGGCATCATCGAGGCCCTCGTGCGCCTTGGTTACAAGCCGGCGCTTCGCCACTTCCACGCGCACAATACTGCGGAGCGACCAGCCGTGTTGAAAAAACTCCAGCGCGACATCGAGGAGAAAAACTTTCTCGAGCTCCGCCGGAAAACCGGCCTCTACGGAGTGGACTTCCGGTCGCCGCTTAACCAAACCCCGTTGATGCTGGCCGCGCAGGCCGGGCACGCGCAGGTGGTGGATTTTCTGTGCTCCGAAGGGGCCAACCCGGACTTGCGCGATGCCTGGGGAAGAACCCCCTTCCACATTTCCCTGCGCGAGGCGTATCTCGACAAAGCCTACGCAAGCCAAAAGCTCAGTACCGTTTACAAGCAGTTGGCACCGACCGCCATAAAGGTCAAGATCGACGGACGGCTCATCAAAATCGACGCACGCCACATGGCCTTCTTCCTGATCCACTCGATGCTGGCCTGCTCGCAGAGTATCTGGCGATGGAAGATCCGGTTTGACCTCCCGGCCTTCGAGACAGGCGACTTCATCTTCGCGCTTGATCACTTCCCGGAGCACGTCATTCCGGGCTACCGCCGCCGCCGCGCCTACATCACAAGCGTCTTGGCGGGGCATGAGGTCAACCGCGATCTTCCGAGCAACATGCAGCTCTTTGTCCGCATCGCCCTCGGCAAGTATATCCTGAATCCCACGATGGAAATCCAAATAGACGACCAGTGGATCAATGCCTACGACCTGATGCACCTCGCCGAGCTCCGCCAGGAAACGGAAAATAAACCCCTCCAGTCCTACCTCGCCCACATCGATAAGGTGCGCCACAGATTAGAGGCACTTCGGGAGTCGAAATCAGAAGACGACCACGGCGAGAAGGCAGAGGGGAGCGAGGATCCGAAAGAATTTGGCCATGGGGGAAAGTCGGAAGCTCGGAAGCTCGGAGTTAGCCCTCGATCGTATTGATCTCGACCGGCTCCACTTTGAGCTCCTGGGCTTCCAGCCAGTGGATGGCCTTTTTGATTTCTTCCCGCGCCCCGTCGATTTCGAGACAAACGATCCCAATCTCGTCGGTCACACTGGCTTGCCGGATATTGGTCACGAGGTCAAAGGTTTGGCCGAGTTCGTGAATGATCGGGCGGGTGATGAGCCGTCCGGGATACATGAGCCAAAGGCGGGTGGTTTGTTGAGCCATAAGAGAAACTTACAAATTAGTGAGGATGATCAAAAGCCAAAACTCCCCGCAAACTCTCCGTGTCACCGATTTTGAAAGCCTGGCCGTTCGGTCTTCGCCCGATCCGTTGCAGCCCCCTCGCCGCGTCCTTCTCTCCCCAGTTCCTCAAGGACGGCTTGATGGAGGCGGATGCCAGCGTGAAAGTTCTCGAGGGGAAAATTCTCGTTCGGGGAATGGGCGCAGCAATCCGGGGACGCCAGGGCGAGGAGAAGGGAATCTGCCCCCAGGACTTTTTTAAAGGTGGTCACGATGGGGATAGAACCGCCTTCGCGCATGAGGGCGGGCGAACGGCCAAAAACCTTCTCGAGGGCGCGCCGGGCCGCCAGTCCGTCCGGTTGGTTGGGGTCCATAAAATAGGCTTCGCCGCAATGGCCGGCCGTCAGGTGCAAGTCGACGGTGTCGGGGCAATGGTCGCGGAGATGATCACTGACCTGTTGGAGGACGGTGGCGGGATCTTGAGCGGGGACCAAGCGCATGGTGAGTTTGGCGAAGGCCTCCCGGGGCAGGACGGTCTTGGTGCCTTCTCCTTGGTAGCCCCCACCGAGACCATTCACTTCGACGGTGGGACGGGCGCCGAGTCGTTCGACGGCGGAATATCCGGGCTCGCCGGCAAGGGCGCGCACCCCGGTGAGTTGGCGAAGTTGTTCTTCGGTGATGGGGAGGGCGGCGGCAGCTTCGCGTTCCCAGTCGGCGAGGGGTTGGACGAGATCGTAGAATCCGGGCACGGCGACGCGGCCGTCGGCGTCATGCAGGGTGGCAATGAGTCGGGCGAGGGCGGTGGCCGGGTTGGTGATGGCCCCGCCGAAAACGCCGGAGTGGAGGTCTTGCGACGGGCCGGTGAGTTTGAACTCCAGCGCGGCGATCCCCCGAAGGGCATAGGTGAGGGTGGGGAACCCATGGGCGGCCATCCCGGTATCGGAAATGACGATGACATCGCAGGCGAGTTCCTCCCGGTGGCTTTCCAGAAAGGCCTCCAAGTTGGCACTGCCGGTCTCTTCCTCGCCTTCGACGAGGAAAGTGACATTGACGGGCGGGATTTCCCCCCGGGCGAGGATCTCGCCAAGTCCGAGGATATGGGCGAGAATTTGCCCCTTGTTGTCCGTGGACCCTCGGGCAAAAATCCGGCCGTCGCGAATCTCGGGTTCGAAGGGAGGGGATTTCCATTCGTCGAGAGGTTCCGGCGGTTGGACATCGTAATGCCCGTAGATGAGTACGGTCCGCTTGCTGGGATCGTGGGGGGTGCGGGCGAGGACCGCCGGATGGCCGCCGGTTTCTAAAACCGAGGCTTCGAGGCCGATTTTGACAAATTTTGTTCGGAGCCAGTTGGCGCAGGCCACGAGGTCGCTGGCGTGGTTGGATTGGGTGGAAACGCTTGGAAATCGCAGAAATTCAAGGAGATCATGCACATGAGGGTCGGTGGGGTTCTCAGTCATGGCATCTCAATAGATGGGGATCGCCTGGTCGGGCAACCACAATATGTAGTGTTTTTGCTTGCCATCAATGGAAGGCAAATGCGAAATGCCGGTCAACGGACAACCATATTTGACTCCTCCCAATTGATGAGCAAACCCTGAAAGTCTAAAAACCTCCAAGGCTGAAAAAACGACCAATTTTCGGCGCGCCGGGTTTTTAGCGTTTCAGAAAAAGTCCCTTTTTCTCAACATCCGCTTCCGCATGTATCTTCAATCTCTCGAAATGTTTGGTTTCAAGTCGTTCGCGCCGCGCACGATTCTCAATTTCCACCGTGGGGTTACCGCCGTGGTGGGGCCCAATGGATGTGGCAAGTCGAATGTGCTCGATGCCATGCGCTGGGTGCTGGGAGAGCAGTCGGCCAAGGCGCTGCGGGGCGGGGAAATGTCGGATGTTATTTTCAGTGGAACCGATAGCCGCCAGGCGCTTGGGATGGCCGAGGTGTCGATGACCTTCTCCGAGTGCGAAAAACAACTCGGCGTGGATTGGAATGAGGTGCGGATCACCCGCCGGGTCTATCGCGACGGAAAGAGCGAATATTTTCTTAATAAAACCGCCTGTCGGCTGCGGGATATCCACCAGCTCTTCATGGATACCGGGGTGGGGCGGAGCGCCTACTCGATCATGGAGCAGGGGAAGATTGATCTGATCCTGAGCAGCCGCCCCGAAGATCGCCGGGCCATTTTCGAAGAGGCCGCCGGGATCACGAAGTACAAAGCGCAAAAGAAGGAAGCCCTCCGCAAGCTTGATCACACGGAAGCGAATTTGCTCCGGGTCCAGGACATCGTCAAAGAGGTTGGGAGGCAAATCGGTTCCCTCCAACGCCAGGCGGCCAAGGCCCGGCGTTATCAATCGGTCATGAAAGACCTGCGGGTGTTTGATACCCATCTATCGCATAAAAACTACCGTGCATTGGACGCCGAGCGAGAGACTACTCGCGAGGCGCTCGAGCGCGGAGAGGAAGCGCGCGGCGTCCACGCCGAAGAAATCGTCCAGCGCGAGGCGGAATTGGCGGGCTTCCGGGCCCGAATGGAAGAACTCGACCTCGAGATGACGGGAGTCCGCGAGGAAGTGCAGACTTTGAAAAACCGGGTCTTCTCCGCTGAGAACCGGATTGGGACCAACGGCGAGCGCTGCGAAGAGGCGCGTTCGCTCATCGAACGGCACCGGCTCGATATTGCCTCGGCCGAAGAAAAGATCGAGATCCAAAAAAACCAACTCGAGGAGACGGATCAATTGCTGGCGCAAATGATCGAGGCGTTGACTGCGCACGAAGGTGCCCTCAATGAGCAAAACGCCCGGGTCGCGCACGCTCGCGAGGAACGCGAAGTGGCCGAACGGGCCATTCAAGAAAGTCGCTCGGAAATTGGCCGGGCAGAAAACCGTCTCGGGGCCTTGCGCAATGACATTTCAGCGGCGGCAGGACGGCGCGAAGCCAGCGAGACCCGGCTCCGACTTTTGCAGGGAGAATCCGATGCGGCCGGCCAGGCCGCGGGCGAATGCGGAGCCCGCTTGTCTTCCATCGCCGAGCGATTGGATGAGGCGAGCCAGGGGGCGCGGGATTCCCAGGCGGAACAATCCGAAGCCCAACTCGCCTACGAAGAGGCGCAACATGCGCGTCAAGCCGCCGAATCGGCCCTCAATGGCGTGGCGAAGGAAGCGGCCGGAGTAGAATCGCGTCTTGAGGTCCTCCGCCAATTGCATGAGGAAGGCGAAGGCCTTGATGAAGGCACTCAAGCGGTCCTGCGCGGACTCGACAATCCGGGCTTTTTCAAAGCAGCCACCCAAGGGGCTCTCGCGGATCAAATTCAAGTCGAGAAGCGCTTTATCCCCGCGATCGAATCCGCCTTGGGCGAGGCCCTCCAAACCATTTTGTTTAAGGACACCGACATGGCAGAAGCGGCCATGTTGACCCTGATCGGGAAGAAACTCGGCAAGGCTGCGATTGTGCCGCGAGATTGGATTCGGGGACAAAATCCCGAGACGGCCGGGGTGGCGCTGGCGCCTCTGCCCGAAGGGGCTCTGAACTGGGCCCGTCATTACCTGAAAGGCTCCGGCCCCGGTCACGATCTGGCTTTCGAAATGCTCGATCGGATTGTGGTGGCCGAGACCTTGCAAACCGCTTTCCGGATCAAGGCGGAGCAACCGCACTTGGGTGTGGCCACCCTCAACGGCGAGTTTATCAGCCGCGATGGGATTATTCGTGGCGGTCAGACCGGTGAAAATGCGGGTCAGTCACTGCTCGCCCGCAAGGCGCAAATCGTGGAACTGGACCGGGAACTGGTCCGAGTGATCGAGCGACTCCAACTCCACACCGCCACTCGCAACGGGGCGGTCAATGATCTCGATGAGGCCCAGCAGCGTTTGCTCGCGGCCCGGGAGGCCTTCCAACACGCCCAGGTCGAAGCGGCCTCTCTTCAAAATGAGCGCAAGATGGCCGAAGGTCAGTCGGTGGAACTCGAACGTCGCCGCGCTACCTTTGCCCAGGAAACCGTCAAGCTGGGCGAGGCCCTCCGGGCCAGCGTTTCGCAGGTGCAAGACCTGGAATCCGGCATCGTCGAAGCCACCCAGGCCATCGAACACGGCCGGAGTCACTACGAAGAATGCGAGCGCAAGGTGCTGGCGGCCCGGGAACGCGAGAATGCGGCGGTGGAAGAACTCAACGAAGTCCGGGTACGTGTCGCCACCGATCGGCAGCATCAGGAGAGCCTCAACCGGCAACGGGGGCCAATGACCGACCGTCTGGCCGAATTGGCGGAATTGCTCCAGGCCCGCAGCATGGATATCAATTCCTACGAGACGCGGATCGAAAGCCTCTCCTCGGAAAGCGCCAGCTTGCAGGAGTCCATGAGCACCTGGCAGGCGGAAATCGAAACCCAAGAGGCAAAGATTTCCGGGATTCAAGGCCAGCGTCGGGAGGTTCAGGAAGGTGCCGAGTCGGTCGAGATCGCCCTGCGGTCCGCTCGTAAACAACTGGCCGATCTCCAGGAACAAAAGGGCCGCCTCGAAGTCCGCATCGCCCAGATGGATATGCGGATGGAAAACTTGCGGGATCATGTTTCCCACCGCTACCAAACCGATCTTGAAGCCTTCGAACCCGATAGCTACGCCCTCCTTTGCAGTTTCCGCGAGCGGGCCAAAAGTCGTCCGGGTTCCCGGGAATCCGGGGAGTCCCCGGCAAACGCGGAGAGCGAGTCGCCGGCTTCATCCGACGAATCGACGAGTGCGGAACCTGAGGCCAACGCTCTCATCGAAGCGGTGGCCGAGCCCGAGCCGGCGGCAGAATTGGATTGGAATCAAATCGAGGAATTTGTGGCCGAATTGACCGAGCGGGTGGAATCGATGGGTCCGGTGAACCTGGATGCCATTCAGGAATTTGACGAACTCGAAGAGCGCCAGAATTTCCTCGAGCAACAAAACGCGGACTTGGTCAATTCCAAGGCGGAGTTGCTCGACGTGATTTCCAAGATCAACCGCACCACCCGCGAAATGTTCGCCGTCACCTTTGAAAAGGTGCGGGAGAATTTCCAGGTCATGTTCACCGAACTCTTCGGAGGTGGCCGGGCCAACCTCATGCTGATCGATGAAAGCGATCCGCTCGAGAGTGGGATCGAAATCATCGCCAAACCACCCGGCAAGCAACTCCAGAGCATTTCGCTCCTCTCTGGCGGCGAACGCACAATGACGGCGGTCTCCCTTCTCTTTGCCATTTACATGGTCAAGCCGAGTCCCTTCTGCGTTCTCGATGAAATGGATGCCCCCTTGGACGAATCCAATATCAGCCGCTTCATTAAGATCCTCGATCGCTTCGTCGATCAGAGCCAGTTCGTCGTCATTACCCACAATAAGCGCACCATCGGCCGGGCCGACATGTTGTATGGAGTCACCATGCAGGAACACGGCGTGAGCAAATTGGTCAGCGTGAAATTCACCAGCAAAGACGAAGCTGCCGCGAAGGAAAAAAGCGTGGCCGAGGCCTTCGACAAGCATGGAAACCTCCACAGCGAGACCGAGGAGGGACGCAAGAACGCCCCGGTCGCGGTTTCGCCGGACGACCGTGACGCAGAAACCTTCGAAAACCGTGAGCCCCTTGAAGGTGAGGGGGACAGAGGGGAAAACGAGAATTCTGAGACGACCCAAACGGAAGCCTTGGTCGAATAGTCTTATGGAAGCGATGAATTTTTCCCAACTCCTTGTGGCGGTCAGCCATCGTCTCGAAGTCGTGGCCGATCACAAGTTGAGAGCCCGCGACCCGGCGGAACACCTTCAAAAACTCAAAGAAGCCGCCGCCCGGCTCGATGTCCTCGTCGCGACGCTGCCGGCGGATTGCGATCCGCAACTGCGTCACTTCCTCGAGCGTCAAAGTTACGCCAAGGCCCTCGACTGGCTGCAGGCGCGGAGCGACTCGAGCGGCTGAAGCGAAGAGGAGAGGGGCCTCACGCAAAGGATGGGAAGGATGCAAAGGAAGAGGGAGCAGACGTGGGGAGAATTCTCGAACAAGCAAAACAAAAACCATGAAATACCAAGGATATACCGGCACGGTGGCCTTCGATGAAGATGCGGAGCTTTTCCACGGCGAAGTGGAGGGCCTGCGCGATGTGGTCACCTTTCAAGGCACCTCGGTGGAGGAAATCAAGCGGGCCTTCCACGATAGCGTGGATGATTATCTGGCCTTCTGCGCCCAACGCAGCGAGTCGCCGGACCGCCCGGTCAGCGGAAAATTCTTGCTCAGGGTGCCCCCGGAAGCCCATCGGCGGCTGATTGCCGAAGCCCGTCGTGCCAAGAAGAGCCTCAACGCTTATATCTTAGAGCGCATCGAAGCCGGTTAGTCTCGTCTCTCGATGACGTGGTTTTCTATTGCATGATATTAACGTATATGTGAATATTTCGTCATGAATCAGAGAGAAGCGGTCGAGAGGTTTCACCTCATTTCTGAGGTGATTCCGTTTCTTCCCAACGATTTGGCCGCCCACTACGGCACCCCAGAGGCCTGGAGAAACATGTCCGGGCTGGTTGGCCGAAACCTTGCGGCAGCTTTGCCGCCCTCTTCGCCGTGACTTCACTGGCATTTTATCAAAAACTTGCGGGGCACAAGCGGATCACGACACGCGAGGCGGCCCAGTTGACTGGTCTGAGCATTCCGGCCGCTTCAATGGCTCTGCGTCGATTGGCTGCCGGGGGACTGAGCCTTCCCCTTAAGAAAGGCCATTGGCTCTTGGGCGCGGTGGCGTCGAAGGCGGGAGCATTGGTGGCGGCGGCGGCGGATCCCTATCAGGCGTATCTCTCCGGTTGGTCGGCCCTGCGGCTGCACGACCGGATTCAACAGATCCCGCAGCAACAGTTTGCGGTGACCCTTGGTCGCCCTGGCGACGTGGAGATCGCCGGAACGCGAGTGGCCCTCCATCGAATCACTCCGGAATTATTTGGGGGCTACGAATTCGATGGTCGGGTGGACGGATTTGTCGCGTCCTCTGAAAAAGCCGTCTTCGATCTTGCCTACCTGGCGTCGATGAATCGGAGCCGCGTCAGCGGAAGCTTGCCTGAGACGGATCTGAGCCGCCTCCGTTGGGCGGAGGTTCGAAAATGGGTGCGGCGAATTCAGACGTTACGTGTGCGACAGGCGGTCGAAAGGAATTTGGAAAAAATCCGCCGGCAACACGTCGAATCCGCAGAATAGGACATCCTTCTATTGATGAGGCACAAGATGGGCCGTGGCTCCACAGTCGGGAAAAAGCGGCGTCATGCCGCCGCAGTCCAAAGTGGTTCAAGGGCAAGGAGACGTCGAAGGCAGAGCTATGGAGTGCGGTGGCATGACACCGCTTTTGAAAGCCTGGCCTCGCGGCTCGTTGCAGCCTCGACATTCCGCCTTGTCAACGCCGTCCATGTCGCGCCGTCCATGTCGCGGCTGCAACGCAAGATGCGGAGGAGCCTCTGAGGCACGCTCTCAAAACGGAACGTTTTTCGGTCGCGACACAATTTCATGCGGGGCGTATTTTTGTCGCATTTTCTTCTTGCCATCACCTTGGGAATAACCTATTTCGGACAGCACCAATGAAATCTGCCTTCTCCCTCCTTGTCCTGATTGCCACCATTGGCCTCGCCCACGCCGGAGGGTTCGGTGGTCCCCCACCCTTCAAGGGTAGCTCGCCTTTGCAATCGGGAACTGATGGAGTTTACCAAGCGGTGGCTTCGGCCACGAATGTGACGGGGCTTTTCGCTTTCTCAATTGTTGGTGGAATTCAGACATCGGCTGGCAATGAGAATAAGTGGGTTTTCTTCATTGATGGAGTCATAATATCTGGTTCTGTTTCGGCAAATATTTCCAATGATAAGGTTGCGGGCGTTCTTGATTCCGGTCTGTCAGGCGGCGTAGCGACAGATGACGAGGGTGATCTGGATCTGCCTGCGGTTATTTTGGTCCCTGGAAATACGGCCAGCGGGTTCTTCACCGGCGCGATCGATCTGAATTCGCCCATTGCTGCTTTTGAAGGTGAGGGGGCGTTGCAGGGAACTCCTGAAAGGGTCGATAAAATTATTATTATCGATACAGATCTGCCTAATGGTTTTGTTGAAATTAGGGTATCAATTTACTCAAGTGATTTTGATAAAACGGAATTCAAATTCCGGG
>Ga0105052_10005295_pt1 | contig 13676 bp, 10 predicted proteins | sample FRY03_FD_78094 | JGI IMG/M metagenome (GOLD analysis project Ga0105052, IMG submission 78094) | Freshwater microbial communities from Lake Fryxell liftoff mats and glacier meltwater in Antarctica - FRY-03 | ecosystem: Environmental > Aquatic > Freshwater > Ice > Glacier meltwater ... | reverse complement strand
CTCGTGATTGCAGTTGGCTCCTGGTGGAGCCTGCTCTGGTGGTTAATTGCCATTGTCTTTTTTGCCATCAAGTCTCGCTGGGAGGATTCGCTCCTGCGGGCCAAGCATCCGGGTGAGTGGGAACTCTGGGCCTTGGAAACACCCGCACTTATTCCTTACCGTAAAAGATCGGCTCGCTGAGCCCTATTTTAAATGACAGTTAATCGGTCCAACTTTTTTTAAGACGTCAAGATCGCAACGGTATGCGGTTGGGTAATAGTCCCCCAACACACTTTTGGCTGATGTGAAAAGGACCCTTTGGCCTGCTAATTAAAGCGTCAAGGGATGTTTTCTTTGGGGACCTTAACCCAGATGTGGCCGGGGATTTGTTTACAACCGCTTTGGTTTAAGCAGCCTCAGTGGTCATAATGATTTAAGGCCCAGCCTACAATTACATGTCATAGGTCAAAGCCTCATTTTTGAACCCAGTCGCATACGGCTAAATCTTCATGCACTGGGGGGGGCGCTAGGACTCGTGGTTTAACTGTAGTGCGCACTCTTAATGGTCTCGGTTAGGACTTGACTGTCCGTCGGAAAAGTTGGTCTGCTGCAACTGCTGCGAAGATTAATAAGCCGAGAATGGTGAGCTGATAGGTCGTGTCCACGCCCAGCAGATTCAGTCCGTTTCCAATCAATGCGAATGTCAAAACTCCCATGCTGCCGCGCCAGATGGCGCCCGATCCGCCAAAGATACTCACTCCGCCAACAACTGTGGCAGCAATCGCCGTGAACACAAAGGTGTCTGAGTAGGCATTAGTCGCACCTGATCCGTATCGTCCCGCATAGATTGCACCGGCAACGCCTGCACCAATTCCTGAAATCATGTAACAGGTGACTAAAACTCGTTGGGTGCGAATACCTGCGAGAAAGGCCGCTTCTCTATTCCCTCCAACCGCATAGACCTGCTTGCCGAATACTGTTTTGGACAGCAACAATCCAATAAATACCACGAAAATTACCGAAATCCATACGCCGCCTTTAAGCCCCAAGTATTTGCCTTCAGTGATGTCTAGTAATTGAGTGGCCGTATCCGGATTGCTAATTTTCACCAATCCACCACCAGCCAAAATTAGCCCCAATCCGCGGTAGGTGAATGCGGCTGCCAGGGTTCCAATAAACGAGTTAACATTTGTGGAAGTAATAGCAAGTCCCGTAATGAGTCCCAGTACTGCACCAAATGCGATTCCAACAAAAATACCCAAAATTGAGTCAAAATAATTAATCGCATTCACTGTCATAATGGCAGAGGCAGTAGCCACGGCCGCAATCGAAAGATCAAAGATTCCAGCAATCACGCACAAGGTCGTGGTGGCCGCAAAAATCAAAAGAATCGCGGACTGGTCCATAATATTTGCGCCATTTTGTGCGGAAAGAAATGACGGGGACGATATTGCCAACACGAGAAACAGTCCGCCAAAAACACCAAGAATCCCGTAATTACGTATTTTCTCTAGCATCTCAATTTTCACCTTGTCCGAAGAAGGCCGATATTACCTCGGTCTTGTTGTAGGGAGGCACGAACTCTCCGTGCGTACGCCCTTTGTGAATAACAATCGTGCGATGACACACACCGAGCACTTCCTCTATCTCACTGGAGATAAACAGGATGGCAGTACCTTTAATCGCTAATTCCTCCAACAGCGCGTGAATGGCTCTTTTGGCCGCAATATCTACGCCTCGGGTTGGCTCATCAACAATGAGCACACTTGGTTGTAACTCTAAGACTCGACCGAATAATATTTTTTGCTGATTTCCACCAGAAAGTGAAGACGCCGAATCTTTTAGACTTCCAAACCTTAAGTCAATTGCTTGACTTAATTTCGTCGCGACCTTGCTCAATTTCGAATTTGATGTGACTCCAAACGTCGCTAGCTTCGACATCGACGCCAGGAGCAAGTTGTCCCTGATGGAACCCGTCAGCACGAGTCCTTGGTCCTTACGACTCTCTGGAATCATATAGATCCCAGATTTAATTGCCTCATGCGGCGAGCGAATTTTTAGTACTCGGCCCTCTAAAACGATTTCCCCTGCGCTGATTCGATCAACGCCATAAATCGCTCTGGCGATCTCGGTTCGACCTGCCCCAACGAGACCGGCTAGACCCAGAATCTCTCCCCCTTTGATATCGAATGAGATATCTGAAAGGTGGCCTGTCGTGGAAACGTTTTTAATCGAAAATTTTATGGGACCGGTCGGTCCAGTTTTTGTTTCTCCATACTCAGTGCTGAGCGACTTGCCCACCATGGAAGCGACGAGTGAATCAGCTGTCTCGTTTTTCGTTTCCGAGTACCGAATAAGTTCGCCGTCGCGCATAACTGCAACCAACGAGGTGAGCGCAAGAACTTCTTCTAGAAAGTGCGAGACCAAAAGAACCGATGTTCCCTGGGCTGCCAAATTCCTGATTGAGCCGTGCAGTTTTGTTACCTCGTTTGCGGTTAGCGTTGCGGAGGGTTCATCCATAATGATGAGTTGCGCTTGCTGTGAGAGTGCGCGCATTAATTCGACTTTTTGCTGATCAGCTATTCGAAGCCCACCCACGCGTAGATTTGGATCTAAATCAAAACCGGATTCTTTCATGATGTGTAAGTAGCGCTCGCGCATTTGTTTCCTGAGAGGAAAGATCCCTTTACGCGGCAGGTTACCCAGCAAGACGTTTTCCTCAACGGTTCGATCTGGAACTAGGGTGATTTCCTGCGCCATCATGGACACACCTACACGGATAGCCTCAAAGGGTCCGCGAAAAACCTGCTCAACACCATTGACAATCAATTTTCCGCTATCGGGCGAGACCACACCCGCTAGTATTTTTGCCAGCGTAGATTTCCCCGCGCCGTTTTCCCCGACTAGGCCGATGATCGCGCCACGTGGGACATCTAATGAAACTTCTCGAACAGCCTTTGTTGGACCATAGGACTTAGTTAGCTCCACCAAAGAGGCCACTATGGGCGCGGGAGTCATTGCGACCCCACGCCCATAGTGAATGAATCCATTTCTTTTACTAACTATCCGAGATCCGAATAGTTTGCTGTGAAGTCAGCGATAACTTCCTTGGTTCCGCGTGGGTCACGCAGATCCTGAGTGTTAAATACGGGATCTGGCATTTCTCCATTTGCCGCAGCAAGCCCAATTTCCACTGCCTTCGCGCCCATCCCAACGACGTCCATGTTGTAGAGAGCGAACCATTGACCACTGTTCACGGCGTCAAAAGCTTCGGACGAGGCGCCGTTGCCAATAAGTTTGACTTTAGTTGTATCTACAACGCCCTGGGCGCCGATGATTGCCTGGGATGAGCCGACCATGACGTTAATGTCCGGATTAGCTTGAATTGCATCCTGTGCAGCCTTCTTACCTTGGTCAGGTGAGTATCCGCCTTCAATCTGCGCCACGATTGTTGCTTGTGGTGCAACTTCGGCCAGTTTCGTGACAAATGCTTCAGTTCGCGCATTGTCAAGTGGCAATGCTTTCAATCCTTCAAGGTAGGCAACATTGCATGGATCAATGCCTTCACACGCCATGCCAGCGAGTTCGGCCAGAACCTGCCCATTGGCAACGGGTGTTTCGGCAACAACGATCAGGTTTTCAACCTGTGGATCCAATGTGGTGAAATCTGACCCGAGAGGAGTGAACGCGGCAACTACTGTGATACCGGAGTCGATAGCCTCTTTGGCCGCAGTTGCCATTCCAACGGAATCGCTAGCGAGAACGATGTACATCTGGGCATCGCCCTTGACTGTCTGGTCTTGAACTGCCTTGATTTGGGCGACGGCGTCATAGTCTGCGGTTGTCAGATTAGTGACTGATGCTCCAGTAGCCGCGGCTGCTTCTTCGACACCACTAAGAACTGCTTGTGTGAAGGAGTTGGTTTTCCAGAAACCGAAGAATGCGATATTGGAGACATCTCCAGCACCAGACATTGCTTCTTCTGTAGCCGACGCTGCTTCACTTGCCGTACTTTCCGCTGCGGTTGTTGCATCCGAGCCTGAGTCAGAGCTACACGAACTTAGAATCAGGGCAAAAATGGGAATAACCGCAACAATCGCTGCTTTTTTGAATCTCATGTGCGTTCCTTTCACTTTCCTATTTGTTATCGGCAGTCAAATAATTTATCTGACTCGTCCAAGGAGCGCAGCACATCCCAGAGTTGCGCGGGGTCTGCTGGCTCAAAACCACCTGCAACAAGTGCAAGGAGTTCTTCTGCTCCTCCACCTCGCTCCGGGTGGTCCATCCAACGCTGATACGCCTCTTGGTCGTCCCAAATCCCGACCACAAAAAGTTGATCGGAATTACTAGAAGCTTGAGCGATCATCAGCCGCCGGCATCCTTCAACTTCAATGGCTTTTTCCAGGATTTGATATTGATTAAAAACCCCCTTAAGGTCCTCTACCTTCCCTGGCTTCAACTCAAACGGCAAGACAGAAATGATCACGAAGCCGTACTCGACATTCTGGAGCGAAGGTCTTGCGTTCCAGTGACATCTACACTGCCGTGCTCGTCAGAAAAAACGACACCATATAAGGATTTGGCTTTAGCCACCGAGACGAATCCGTCAATCACGTCAATTGAAACTTTCTCCGGATCCCGCTTAAGCGGGTCACCCCATCCGCCCCCGCCACCTGTCAGATTGGTAATCGCGCCGTTCGTGTCGAACATGTTTGTGCTCACTCCGACTTCGCGTTGTTCCGGCGAATCTGGGTGCAAGATCACAGTATTCTTTTGTCCCGGTGAACCCCCGGCCACAGGCCAAGGGCTTGTTTTAGTTTTGTAATTAATCACGATTGCAGTCGTTGGAGCGGTAAACCGGTATGCGCGCTCCACACCTACCCCGCCACGATGAGTACCCGCACCACCAGAGTCGACTCGGTATCCGTAGCGCTCAATCAGCATGGGTCCTTTACTCTCCAAGACTTCGACCGGGTTGTTGCGACAGCCTGGTTCTGTCGGGTGCATGATTCCGTCTTCTCCGTCACCACCGCTATGGGCACCGAAGCCCACCGCGTCATTGGTTGCCTCGAGCCATGCTGCACCTGTCCGTGGATTGACACCGAGTGCCATCACGTCACAGACATCGCCACCTGAGCAGGCAGGCACTACGTCCGGCAACCCTTGGGCCAGTGCCTTGGTCACGACTTCGGCTGCCAGCAATCCCGGCCACAAAGTGAAAGTCGGCATAGGTGGGACTGCTTCCATGAGCGATCCCTTGGTTGTCAGAATCTCCAAGTTCCGGAAATTCCCAGCGCAAATCGGACTGTCAGGGGTGGTCAATGATTTGAAGGCCAGACGCGAAGCGGCCTTTGTCATGCCAAGCGGGATATTGATGGGGCCTACCGCTGGTTTGTCTGTAGCCCTCCAGTCGATGATCATTCGGTCATCTTCAACGGTCACCGTCACCGTCATCTCGATCAATTCGTCAAGAGTGATTCCATCAGAGTCGGCAAAATCTGTAGCGGTCCAAGTCCCCTTGGGTAAACGCGCAACTGCTGCTCGGGAGAGGCGCTCTCCATGCTCATTAATTTGGCGCATCGCTTCTAAAAGATTGTCGGCTCCGTATTTCTCGGCGATCGCCTGCATTCGAACGTCACCGGTGTGTACAGCAGAGACTTGAGCTTGGAGATCACCGATCGTGCGCTCGGGCATCCGACTGTTAAATCGGATGATATTGAAGATGTCCTCGCGGATTTTTCCTTCAGAATAAAGTTTTACCGCTGGAAAAAAGATGCCTTCTTGGGACATATCGGTGGAATCCAGCACGTAGCCCGGATCTTTTTGTTTTAGGTCAAGTAGATGGACCCGGCATGACGCGAAACCAACAAGCATGTCACCAGCAAAGATTGGACCGAAGACAAGTGGATCGAGTGTGTGCGCCGCTGACCAATATGGGTAGTTAATAACAATCACATCACCGGGATGCATCGCTTCCACTCCGAGAAACTCCAAACTGTTCTGGATTCCAAAGTCATTTGCACCACTGAATACAGCAATGCCTGGGGCCTCAGCGATCGTGTTGCCGTCTGGGTCATGAAGGGCTATGCCGTAGTCGTGAATCTCATAAACAATAGTGTTGTAAGCCGTGCGACATAAGTTCCTCGCCATTTCTTGTGCGGCAGAGAGCATGCTGTGCCGAATTACCTCTGTTGTGATTGAGTCAACCATGTTATTTGACACCTCCAATTGTGATCACTAACTCGCCGAACGGGCCTACCTCAGCGTTGTCACCCTTGTGGAGGACTGTCGTTGAAGTGTTCTCTGCAACAATTGCTGGACCGGTGATCCGCTGGCCAAAAGCTAGATCATCACGATGGAAAACGTTGTAATTGCTTGGACCATCTGACTCAGTTAGAACGATTCGCTGGCTTCGCGTGTCCGGAGCAGCGGCTGTTTTACTCGTGCTCGGCACGATTTCAGGTGGTTCCACCAAACCGACCGCACTTAGTCTCACCGCAACGAGCTCAATTGGGTCTGGCATCACGTGGCCATATGCCTTTTCGTGTGCTTCGGAGAATTCTTTATTGAGTCGACTGCGCTCTTTGTTATCAAGGCTAAATGCGATTGGCATGGTCACACTGTGCTCTTGACCGACGTAGCGAAGGTCAACATAGGCGTTGCATTTGCATTCTGATTCGCTGAATCCCTCTTCCTCCAATGCTGCCAAGCCTTCGGCTTTCATTTCACTTAGATCACGCTCGACAGTTTCGACATCCATGTGATCGAGCATTCCGATCCGCGTTCTGGCGTAGTCGTGTTGGACATTAGCCATCAACATTCCAAATGCAGAGAATGCACCTGGTCCTGGTGGGATAATGACCGTGGGGATTTCGAGTTCGCGTGCAACGTCAACGGCAACCAGACCACCACCACCACCGAAAGCGAGCAACGCGAAGTCAGCAGGGTTGTGGCCTAATTCCACGGTGATCACTCGAACCGCGCCGACGATTTTCGTTGTTGAAATTTTCAACACGCCGCGCGCCACTGAATCAACATCCATGTTCAACTCTGCTGCATTTTTTTCCAGCGCTTTGGTTGCCAATCCAGTTTCGAGAGTGAGGCTTCCGGCCAGTGCAAAGTCATTGCCCAAGTAGCCAACATGCAGTGCCGCATCTGTGAATGTGGCTTCCTCACCGCCCATGTTGTATGCCGCGGGGCCTGGATCTGCTCCAGCGCTTGCCGGTCCAACCTGAAGGTGATTACCCTCGTCGATCCAAACAAGTGAGCCACCGCCGGCGCCAATCGTATGGATGTAGAGCGACGCTAGGTTTATAGGCATTCCTTCAAAGGATGCATCAAAATATGTCAACGGCTCCGTGTCAACGACTAGCGAAGCGTCAAGACTTGTTCCCCCCATATCAATCGTGATCAAATTCTTGTAGCCGCTCGCTTTAGCAAACCAAGCCGCACCCAAGACTCCACCAGCTGGTCCAGAAAGGATCAAATTAACCGGTGCGATCTTGGCAGACTCAGCTGTCATTGCTCCGCCACCTGAACGAGTCATGAGAAATTGACCGGTGAATTTGTCTTGGGAAAGTGAACTCTGCAAATTCGTTACATAGTTGCCGATTATTGGTTTGATATAGGCGTCCAGAACCGCGGTACTGGTGCGTTCATATTCTCGCAACTCACGAGAAAGGCTAGAACTCAGAGTTACTTCTACACCAGCTGCGTGCTCTCGAAGAATTTCTCCCATGCGATCTTCATGTGCTGGGTTTACATAGGAGTGCAGAAAGCACACTGCTACTGATTCAAGCCCGGCTGCCAGCACCGACTGGGCAGCTCGGATGGCTTCTGCTTCGTTGAATTCGGTGAGCACATTGCCTTGAAAATCAAGACGTTCAATGACTTCAAAAATATTGCGACGCGCAACAAGTGACTCCGGCTTTGTATATTTAAAGTCGTACATGGGGACTCGGTCCGTGCGACCGAGGAGGTACACGTCTCTAAACCCCGCCGTGGTGATGATTCCGGTTTTAGCACCCTTACGGGTCAATAATGCGTTAAGCCCCAAGGTAGTTCCATGGATAAAGGCCGATATGTCAGAAATGTCCACACCGCTTGCAGCGAAGCCATTCATCACTCCGGTTCGCGGGTCCCGGGGTGTGGTGGGAACTTTGTCGAATTTTGGTCCCACCGAACCCGCTATCAAAGTGACTACGTCGGTGAATGTTCCCCCAACATCAATGGCTACCCGTGCACTATGCGACATTTGCGTCCTTTCAGATCCAGAGACTTAGCACTATGTGACATATTACTGATTTCCCCAAAAAATTTATAGGCCGTTATGGCATTGTTATGAAGTCTCGGCGACGGCCCGATCGTGCGATTCGATCCCGTCAAGGGCATGTGACATGTGAAGTAACACGATCCGTTCAACATTGACAAAATCACGTGCTTCCATGGCGTCGAGCAACTGGATATGTTCCTCGGCAGTCTCAACCATCCGACCTGCAAGCGCGATAAGAGGTACTGCTTGGATTCTGGCGCGGGATCGCAAATCCTCCACGAGCTCTGTGAGGGTGCCATTACCCTTCAAATTGAGCAAATTCCAGTGGAATTCATAGTCAACTGATACGAAGCCTTTGACATTTCCTTCATGCGCATGCTCCAAGATGCTTAACGCCATTTCGCGCAAAAACGCGAGTTCATCGAGGGAAATCTTGGCCGCAACGTCAATCGTGGCCGGAACCTCAATTAACTTTCGGACCTCCACATTTTCCAACATCTCTTTGGGCGACGTGTAAGCAACCCGGTATCCTTTGTTGGGGAGAACCACGACGAGACCTTGCTGGACCAAATCGAGGACAGCTTCACGCACCGGTGTCGCAGAGACTCCAAACTCCTGCGCCAGAGACGGAACGGAAAAAGTTTCCCCCGGCAGCATGTCTCCGCTAAACAAGGACCATCGTAAGGAGCGCCCTATCTGCTCTCGGAGGCTTTCTCGCTCAAGAGGACGGCGACGGTCCCGAACTCTTTCAGCCAGTACGGATTCAGTTTTGGGCAATGACCTCTCCACTTTTGATCACGACTCTCTCCTTCGTCGAGTCCCAGAGGATAGTCGGATTGCTAAATGGATTATCCGACAGGACCAAGAAATCCCCCTTGGCCCCGACTGCGATTACTCCAAGGTCCGTCACTCGAAGGATTTCAGCATTTCGTGACGTAACACTGCGAAGTAACTCAAGTGTTCCCTGGACTTCATGCTGTATGCGTAGGCCCTGCAATTGCTCTGACTCAAGATCACCCATGAGATCTGTTCCGAAGCCCACTAATACTCCGGCGTTCTGAGCTCGCTGAATAGCGATTCGACCGGAGTCCAGCACTTCCATATTTTTGTCCATAGCGATGGCAGACATGCCTAGGGCGACACCATGTTCAGCCATTGCTGCATAAGTAACCAGTGTAGGAACCAAGACCGCCCCGTGGCTGGCCATAACTTCCGCCGCCTCGTCATCAATGAGATTTCCATGCTCAATGCTTCTTACTCCGTTGGTTACGGCGTGAATTACAGCGTCGGCCGTGTAAGCATGCGCTGCAACATAGGAATTCCTACGCTTGGCCTCTTGCGCCACTACTTGGATTTCTTCAGCGCTGTACTGAGGGATCCGAAGCGGATCCGTGAGCGAAACCACGCCCCCAGAAGCCATGATTTTTATGGCGTGGGCCCCAGTGCGAAACCGCTCTCGCACCGCGACCCGTAAATTTTCCACACCGTCCACAACTTCAACGCTGTGGTTGTCCTTGCAACACAAGTCGAAGAAAGGATCACGCGGGTCGCCATGCCCACCGGTCTGACTCAGTGCTGGACCGGTGTAGAAATAATTTGGAGTTTGAATGATGCCTTCCTCGCTGGCACGAGCAAGACCTATATCCCCGCCTGCGACGTCACGCACGGTAGTGAAACCACGCTTTAGTGCCGAATTTAACCTCTTGGCACCCTTCAGGGCCACATAACTCTTTTTGCTGGCCTCCATGTGCAGCATGTTGAGCCCAATGCCGTAAGCATGCATGTGGTTGTCAATCAATCCTGGCATTACAAATCGTCCTCGTGCATCAACTACGGGTTCTTTACCCACTAATCCAGTACCAATTTCGGTGATGACTCCCCCAGATACACGAATATCACTCGTGACCAAATTCTCAGATACCCCATCAAAAATCAACGCATCCGCGATTAAAAGGTCATGGCCGGCCTGTGGCATTTGTTCTCCTCAATTGAGTAAATACTGATCGATCGCAGTACGACTGTGATGCTTAGTGCTCGCTACTCTACTGATCATGAATATGAATCTACGGCTGAATGGTTACACAGAGGAGCAAGTGAATGCAGCAAATCAAGATGCCATTTCACGCTTACACAAATTCACTGGGTCGCTTGGCACATGGTTCACCAATAAAACTAATGATTTTATCGACATAAATCTCGGGTTGGGACCGAAGGACGCAAGAGGTCCGAACTCCATCAAAGTTGCACTTAGCGCACTATCAACCTTGAACCTAGATGAGTTGATTCTTGATATAACCTCAATTATCGATGAGCTAGAAACCGACACAAAAAAAGATGAAATGACGAGATTAGTCGCGACCGAAATTCTCGACAAAAGCCCTACAACTCGTCTCATTCTTCATGGAAGGCCCCTTCCAAAGTCATTGATGATTCAGGCGTTAGCCGTGTGTCGCGGAAACGAACTTGCCCGCAAAGTTACAAACGCATCAGGGACTGACATGAACCCTGTGCAATTTGCAACGTTGGCGACTCAAATCTCAGAGCGGCACGGCCTGGAAATAAATATATTCGAAGGTCCTGAACTCTTGAATCAAAACTACCCCGCAATTCACGCAATGGGTGCAGGCTCGAAATTCCCAGCACATTTCATCGAAATGTCCTATTCCGCTGACAGTGACTCCCCACCGATAGTGCTCGTTGGAAAAGGTGTCACGTTCGACACTGGTGGACTTTCCCTAAAAACACCAGAGGCTATGGCTGGAATGCGTCACGACATTTGCGGTGCAGCAACGGTTCTCGGGATCATGTCAGTCTTAAAGGAAATTGACTGTAAATTAAATGTAATCGGACTTTTCCCAGTCATAGAAAATATGATTGGACCAAACTCAATTAGACCAGGCGACAGCATTCCAACCCGAAAAGGAACTCCCATACGCGTGCTCGATACGGATTTCGAAGGGAGAGTCATCTTGGCCGACGCCCTAACACGGGCAAATGAACTGAATCCGCGGCTTGTCATTGATTTTTCAACGCTGACCTACCAATCAATTATTGCTCTCGGTCCCGAAATTGGTGCCTTCTTCTGCACAAGCGAAACCGAAGCCTCTCGCTTCAAAACTGCAGCTGACTCAGTTGGAGAGTTATTTTGGCAACTGCCATTGGCATCCATATACAGGACACAAATTTTGACTGAAAGCGGATTGAAAAACCACCCTGAAACTGGAACTGCTCGGGCGATCACAGCTGCACTTTTTCTACAGGAGTTCAGCTCGGCTGTTGTGCCTTGGATTCATATTGATGCAACGGGTCCCACGTGGAAAGGAACAGCTGGGCAAGATGGTGCCACTGGATTTGGTGTTTCCACCTTAATAGAACTACTACTCCAAATGGGGATTACAAAACAAAGATAAGAAGGCATGTCTCATTCAAAAGTTTCAATGAAAGGAAATACCGCTGACCTTAATTGGCCAGAAAAATAAACCTCGCACGGTTGGCTAATTGTTCCTATTTAGGTGCTAGTTTTGTCAACTTTTTATGTTGCTTTGGCCCGTACCGAATTCGTTATTTCTCCCATCCGCCAACCAATATATAGCGAAATTCTGTTGGCGTCGCTAAGACTTTGATTGCGGTTTTTTCCTGTTGGAGTTTGGTTTGGTTTGGTGAGGCACTTCCATTCTGTTTTTCTGTGGAAGAGAACCCCCTGTATTTATTCTCTTCCACAGAGGATCTTGTGGGGGAAAGCGCTCGTCCTACCGGCTATTGACCGACGTGGAGCGGCACTTAATTGGACCTACTTTTTTGAGTTCCTCGAGATCGCAACGATATGCGGTTGGGTAATAGTCCCCCATCACGCTTTTTGTGAGAGTTGGATTGAACGTTCCGTTAGGGGGTGGAGTGACGTTCGTTACAGACTCCGCGAAGGAAGTGCTCGGCAACATATTGCGAATAGCAAACACCTGATCGGCTTTTGAATTCGCCGCGGGCAACCAAATAAAATTTGATCCGATTTCATTGACCGTGGGACGATCGCTGGATCTGGTAACAATTGCGATTGTCGAGGAATCTCCGTTCATTGCCGTTCGAATTTGCGTGTCAGTGGCACAGCCGTCAGTAATACTGACAACTGGATACGGCAGTTTGTCCAGGTAACTGCAGAATGACAGATACCTCAGTTGATACTCGCTGGAATCACCACTAGTCGGCCACTGAACGGGATTTGACCCTTGCCACGTTGTGCCTGGCGAGTTCCAAGGCGTTGATGGCAATTCGGCACGCACAATTATGGCTTCACCAGGAAGTACCTTGTAAACCGCCGCTGCATAGGCACTATTTCCATTTGGGAAAGGAGTCGATCCACTTGAGGTTCTAAAAAACTGCAATCGCGACGCAGCCGAAGACTGCTCTCTAGAATTAAACATAGACTTCGTTTTCGCTTTTACGAGTCCCGGGGTGAGAAGGTCGACGTACGACTCCACACTTCCCTGCGTGGATCTATTTGTTAATTGAGCGCCTTGAGTGGATGAGCACGTTGGCAAGTCGACGTCACCGCTTGTCGTTGCCACTGTGACAAGTGGAAGGTGCCCTGAGATAAGTGCGAATGCGGCAGGGATCGTTTGCGCAGGAGTCTGGGTAGTACTAAAAATGTTTGCGGGAAACGGTAGAGAGTCGGGCACGTAAACGCGCAGCATCAGAAACCCCTTGGTTCCGGTGTCCGGCATCGACAACATATTTGAGCCTTCTGGGGCATTCGAAGAAACTGTGATCTGAAAAGATTGCGGCGTATCCGGGGGGTAAATCCCAGTTGACCACGGATTGGAAAATCCGTCCGCTGGTTCAATTAAATAGTCGGCCAAAGACGTGGAACCGTCAGACAACTGTCCCTTTTCGTTATAAACCTGAATTGAGAAATAGCGCGCATTGATGTAGTCACCCGTGATCGTGATGTCTCCACCATCTACAGAGAAGGGCATAGTCCAATACGCCGCATTGGTGTCCGGAAATAAAACATTGGTGGACGTGGTTGACGTTTCGACCCACCATGAACAAAATGGGAATACGGTAGAAAGCGCCCCCGAAGGAGCGGTTGTTCTTAGCGGGATTCGATCCCCCGGCTGCTCTACCGCGTTTACAACAGAGCTAACAGTTCCTAGGGCCAACAAACTCATCAAAGAAACCGACGCTACAAAACCTTGCCATAAATTTCTCACCTCCTAGACGTTACCGTAAAAGATTCTTTCGGTAACACCGCGGGCCCTACGTGTTGCACGTAAGTAATCCTGTTCGAGTTGTCCAACACGCGAGCGTGAGTAACCCATCATGTATGCGATCGCCGCAAGGTCGGTAATGTCGATCGGGAGTACGTCACTTGATTTCCCTTTCACGAGCACAATCGCATTGCGCACCTCACTCGCGAGTGTCCACGCTT
>Ga0105052_10005291_pt1 | contig 13681 bp, 15 predicted proteins | sample FRY03_FD_78094 | JGI IMG/M metagenome (GOLD analysis project Ga0105052, IMG submission 78094) | Freshwater microbial communities from Lake Fryxell liftoff mats and glacier meltwater in Antarctica - FRY-03 | ecosystem: Environmental > Aquatic > Freshwater > Ice > Glacier meltwater ... | reverse complement strand
GCCACGCTTCAATCCAAAGCGGGCGCGCGCGTCACCATGATAGACCCCAACATCCGCCCCGGCTTCATCACCGACGAACCCGCATACCGCACCCGGATCACCCAAATGCTCGCCCGCGCCGATGTCATCAAGATCAGCGACGAGGATTTGCACTGGCTCAACGGGCCGGGCGACCCGCAAGCCCTTGCGCGAACTCTGTTGTCGCGTGGCCCGAAACTGGTGTTCCTGACCGAGGGCGCGAAAGGGGCGCGTGCCATCACCCAAACCCAAAACCGCTTTGTCGCGGGCGCCGGCGTCACGGTGGCCGATACGGTCGGGGCGGGCGACACGTTCAATGCAGGCGCGCTGGCCGCCCTGCACGCAGCAAACGCCCTCACCAAAACCGCCCTGCACTCCCTGCCGGATGCCACACTGGACGCGGCCCTCTCGCTTGGCAACCGCGCAGCCGCCATCACCGTCTCGCGCCCCGGTGCGAACCCACCTTGGGCGCATGAGCTGTGAGGGCGCTGTTGCAACGCGTGCACCAGGCAAGCGTCACGGTAGAAGGCGAAACCATCGGCGCCATCGGCCCCGGCCTGCTGATCCTGATCTGCGCCATGCAAAGCGACACCACAGCACAGGCAGACCAACTCGCTGCCAAAATCGCCAAGCTGCGGATTTTCAAGGATGATGCCGGCAAGATGAACCTCTCGCTCAAGGATGCAGGCGGGTCAGCTCTCATCGTCAGCCAGTTCACCCTCGCCGCCGACACCGCTCGCGGCAACCGCCCCGGCTTTTCGCCCGCAGCCCCCCCCGAGGAAGGCCGCCGCCTCTACGAACATTTCACAACCGCCCTCGCAGCCCTCGGTATCCACACGGCAAACGGGGCTTTTGGCGCGGATATGGATGTCAGCCTTACCAACGCAGGCCCGGTCACAATCTGGCTCGATACGGAAAGCTAAGGCGTTTCACGGCAAATGATGGTAATGCCTCCATCTGCAAGGACAAGGCAGCGTTTGCACCGCACAAGGCCAGGCAAATATCCTCAAGGGATGAATTTTCGTCAAGAAAAGAGGGGACAGAATGCCCCTCCCTCCAAGCCGTCACACCCACTCCCAGGGCCGCGTAAACTCCCCCAGCACGGCCGTGACAGCGCTGTCCTCAACCCCTTCTGCCCGGCCAATCCGCGCCACCAGCCCGCGCTTTTTATCCTCCACCACCGCGGCCACCCGCAGGGCCAGGCCAGCACCCGCTAAGGCTTCGTTGTAAACCCGGGTGATGGCCAGACGGCGCAGGTCGGGCTTGAACACTTTGCCCACCGCCGTTTTCGGAAGCTCTGCCACAATCTCAATCACCTTCGGCACCGCCGCGCGCTCATGGATATGGCTGCGGGCATGCGCCATCAGGGCCTCCACGCTTACCTCCGCGCCCTTTATCAGCTCTACATAGGCGCAGGGCAATTCGCCGGAATGGGCATCGGGTTGGCCAATCGCCCCCACCATGGCCACCGCGGGATGGCCTGCCAGGGCTTCCTCAATCTCGGCCGGGTCAATGTTGTGACCGCCGCGAATGATCAGGTCCTTGGCGCGCCCGGTGATGTACAAATATCCTTCTGCATCCATCCGCCCCAGATCGCCGGTGCGCAAATAGACACCTTCGGCAAACAGATCATGGTTCTTGTCGCGTTCGGTATAGGTCGATCCGGGGAAAACGCCGGGGTTTGCCACGCAAATCTCGCCCACCTGTTCCACCCCGCAATCCGTCACACGCCCCCCGTCATGTTGCAATATCCGCACATGGGTATAGGGCATCGGAATCCCCACCGAACCAATTTTCTTGCGCCCCTCCGGCGGGTTGCACGACACAAGGCAGGTGCATTCCGTCAACCCATACCCTTCAATGATCGCCACCCCCGTGGCCGCCTCGAACCGCTTGTACAACTCTAAAGGCAAAGGGGCCGAGCCTGAAAATGCCCCCCGCAGGCTGCTCACATCGGCATTTACCGGGCGCTGCATCAGCGCCGAAAGGGCTGTGGGCACGGTGATCATATAGGTGATCTTCCAACGCTCCACCAATTTCCAGAAATTGTCGAACACCCCCTCGCCCCGATATCCCGCAGGTGTCGGAAACACCACATGCGCGCCAGATTCGATCATCGACATCAAGATCGGATAGATCGCAAAGACATGGAACATCGGCAAAGGACAGATCACCACATCCGAGGCACGGAACATCAAAGTCGCCCCCAGCCAGCCGTTGTAAACCATCCCCGAGACCCGGTGCTGCGCCACTTTCGGCATCCCCGTAGTGCCGCCCGTGTGGAAATAGGCCGCAACCCGGTCGTCCAGCACATCCTCAAACAGCAAACAGTCTGACGGCTGGCGCGCCATCTCGGCGCTGAAATCGCGCACAGTGGCCCCATGTGCCACCGGATTTTTCGGGCGGATCAGCGGCACGATCCAGCTTTTTGGCGGCGACAGATAGCGCTTGAGATCAAGTTCCAACACGGTTTTCACATCAGGCGCGTTGCGCACGGCTTGCGCCACCTTCTGCGGCAGGTCGGTCTTGGGAAAGGCTTTCAGCGTCACCACAACCTTCGCTCCCGTCTCGCGCAGGATCGAGGCAATTTGATCAGCCTCCAGCAACGGGTTGATCGGGTTCACAATTCCCGCAACTGACGCGCCCAGCACGGTCACCGCCGTTTCCATCGCATTGGGCAGCACAAAGGCCACCACATCACCGCGCCCCACCCCAAGGCTGTGAAACAGGTTCGCAGCCTGAGTCACGCGGGCGTGATACTGGCCCCAAGTCATCGTCTCGGCCGCGGCCCCCGGCCCGGATTCCAACTGAAAGCTGACGGCGGGGCGGTCGCCATGGGCATCGCGCGCGCGGGTCAGAAACTGATAGATGGATTTGGCCGCATCCCGCACCGCATAGGGTTTTTCCGCTTCAATGGCATCACGGTCCGCAACAGATGCAAAGGCTTTCATGGTCACTCCTCCCCCTTGTGCCCGCGTTTCAGGCGCGTGGCATTGTTTTGGCCAAGGATGGGGGGGTTGGGCGCGTCCCGCAAGCAAAGAGGCGGCAAGAAACGCAACGTTATGCAAAAAAGGGGGCATCACACGGCCCCCTTCACGCCATAGCTTCAACCGATCAGGCCTGAGGAATGCGCAGCATTTGGCTGGGCTATGGCGCTTGGGGGCCAGGGCGCGATCACCGGTTTTCAAACAATGGGGGAATTGGGCGAAAAATTTCCCCTCACTGCCCGCCATCGGTGAATTGCAGCCGCGCCAGCCGCGCATAAAGCCCGCCTTCGGCCACCAATTCTTCATGCGTGCCTGTGGCCACGATGCGCCCATGATCGAACACCACGATGCGGTCGGCCTTTTTCACCGTGGCCAAGCGGTGCGCCACCACAAGGGTTGTGCGGCCCTGCGACAGCGCGTCCACCGCCGCTTGCACCGCGCGCTCACTTTCTGCGTCCAGCGCACTTGTCGCCTCATCCAAGAGCAGCACCGGCGCGTCGCGCAAAATGGCCCGCGCAATCGCAATTCGTTGCTTTTGCCCGCCCGACAGCATCACGCCGCGTTCGCCCACATACGTGTCGTATCCCTGCGGCAGCGCCATCAGGAAATCATGTGCGGCGGCGGCCTTTGCGGCGACCTCAATCTCGGCGTCCGTGGCCTCGGGGCGGCCAAACCGGATGTTTTCGCGCGCCGAGGCCCCGAAAATCACCGGGTCTTGCGGCACCAGTGCTATCGCGCGGCGAAAATCATCGCGGCGAAGATCGGCGAGATTCAACCCATCCAGCGTGATGCGGCCTTGTTGCGGGTCGTAAAACCGCTGCAAAAGCTGCAAGATCGTGGTTTTTCCTGCCCCGGACGGGCCAACAAGTGCCACGGTTTCCCCCGGCTTCACCACCAAATCCACCCTGTCCAGCGCCGATACTTCGGGCCGGGCCGGATAGCGGAACGACACGCCCTCAAAGGCAATCGCGCCTTGCACGGGGCGCGGCAAGGCAAGCGGCGCGTCCGGGTCCGTCACGCTGTCATCGGCCACCAACAGCTCCACCAGCCGTTCGGTCGCCCCTGCCGCGCGCTGCAATTCGCCCCAGATTTCCGAAAGGGCGGCCACAGCCCCCGCCACCATCACGGAATAGATCAGGAACTGGATCAACTCACCCGGACTCATCACGCCGGTTTGCACATCGCGCGCGCCAATCCACAGCACGCCCACAATCCCGGTAAAAATCAGGAAAATCACGATCATCGTCATCACCGCCCGCGTCCCGATCCGCCGCTTGGCCGAGATATAGGCCGCCTCGGTCACATCTGCGAAGGTTGCTCGCGACTGCACCTCATGGGTGAAGGCCTGCACGGTCTGGACCGACAGCAAAGCCTCGGAGGCATTGCCAGAGCTTTCGGCAATCAGGTCCTGATTCTCGCGGCTCAGCACCCGCAGGCGGCGGCCCAGCACGATGATCGGCACAATCACCCCCGGCACGATCAGCAAGACCAGCCCGGTCAGCTTGGCCGATGTCAAAAGCAAGGCCACCATGCCGCCGATGAAAATCAAGATGTTGCGCAAAGCGATCGACACAGAGGAGCCGATGACCGATAAGATAAGGGTGGTGTCCGTGGTCAGGCGGCTCAGAACCTCGCCGGTCATGATCCGCTCATAAAAAGCGGGGCTCATGCCCATCACCTTGTCAAACAGTGATTTGCGGATGTCGGCGACAACGCGTTCGCCAAGCCGGGTCACAAGGTAATAGCGCGCGCCTGTGCCCAGCGCCAAAAGCATGGCGATGACAAGGGCCGCGACAAAATACTGGTCCAGCAAGGCGGCATTGTTGGACGTGAACCCGTCCACCACGCGGCGCACCGCCAAAGGCAGGGTCAGCGAGACGCAGGCCGTCACAACCAGCGCCAAAACTGCACTGATCACCAGTGTACGGTAGGGGGCAAGGTAAGGCACCAGGCCACGCAGTGCCCCCACCTGTTTCGACTTTTCCCGTTCTTCCAGCAAAACCGGTCCGCGTGCCATATCCATCCGCCTTTTCGCCAATCGACTTCCCTTTAGGCGTTGGTGCGCCCGGTCGCAAGCGTGGCAATCGTCGCGCCCCCTTTCGCTGGCACGGCACCTGTGCCAGTTTCGCGGCAAAATCCGGCCATATCCTTCCCGACGTCCCCCGTATTGCAGGTGCCACATGACCCAATTTTTTACCACCCCCGACGGCACCCGCATCGCCTACCGCGATCAGGGCGCGGGCCTGCCGCTTTTGTGCCTGCCCGGCCTCACCCGCACGATGGGCGATTTTGACTATATGCTGCCCCACCTGCCGCCCTGCCGCGTGATCAGGATGGATTACCGCGGCCGGGGGGAAAGCCAATGGACCGGGGCCGCCACCTACACTGTCCCGGTAGAGGCGAAAGACGCGCTGGACCTGCTAGACCATCTGGGCGTCGACCGCGCGGCCGTGATCGGCACCTCTCGCGGCGGGTTGATCGCGATGGTGCTTGCGGCCATGGCCAAGGACCGGCTTTTGGGGATTTGCTTCAACGACATCGGCCCCGAGATCCACAAACCGGGCCTGACACGGATCATGGAGTATGTGGGCCGCAACCCTCGCGCCCAAACCCATGACGCATTGGCCCAAGCGCTGCCCGGTAATATGCCCGGCTTTGAAAATGTTCCCCAAAGCCGATGGCTGGCAGAGGTGCTGCTGCATTACACAGCCGGGCCAGACGGGCTGTGCATCACCTATGATCCGGCCTTGCGCGACAGCTTTCTGGCCGCCTTCCAAGGCCCCGAGGTGGATCTGTGGCCCCTGTTTGCCGCTTGCGAAGGTCTACCGCTGGCCCTGATCCGGGGCGGCAATTCCGACCTGTTGACCCAAAGCTGCGCCGATAAAATGCGCGCCTTGCGCCCGGATATGCTGTTCACCAACGTCCCCGACCGCGCCCATATTCCTTTTCTGGACGAGGCCGAGGCGGTGGCCCTTCTGAACACCTGGATTAATAGCCTCAAAACTCCAACCACAAACCCAGCTTGACCCGCGACGCCCGTGCGCCAATCACCCCCACAGAAGGCTGAAGCACCAGCGATGCGCGCCCGATCCGCCAGCCCGCGCCGGTTTCCAGCCGCAAACTGTTTTCCTCCCCGCGCCGCCAATATTGCGCCTGCGCGGTGAACATCAACCGCTCGTTCGGTTTCACCCCGATCCCTGCGTCCAGCTTATAGGTCAGCCCAGCGCCCAGCCAATCAAATGTCACCAGACGCTCCACCTGCGCGTCCAGCGCGGCCCAGGCCTCTCCCATGGGCAAGGCAAACCCTCGGCCCCAGAACACGCCCGCGCGCACTGCAATCTCCTCTAGTCCTTGAAGCACCGGAAAGGCCACAGCGGCCGTGGTCTCGCGCAATTCCACCGCCACCCCCGCCGAAAGGATCGCGCTTTTGCCCCGCCAGACGGGTCGGTGCAGAAATTGCATAACATCCGGCAAGCGGCGGCCCTTGGGCATCGACACCTCCATCCCCATGGTCCAATCGCCTTTCAGCCCATATTCGGCATAGACCTGTGTGCGCGTGGTATCCGCCGACAGCGCGATGAAAACCGCCCCCTTTTCGCGCGGCCAGGCACCGGCCTGCGCCTGCACCGCACAAAGCCACAGCAAAACCGCACAGATCCACCGCATCCCAAAAGCCCCCCTAAAGCCTGTCGGCCCGTGGGAACACTGTCCGCGCGAATGCGTTAACGAGGCGTAAAGAAATAGGCTAAAGATTGACTGTTTTGCACTGACCCGTCACCTATGGTGTCAAATCCGCAACGGAAGCCAGTATGACCGAAATCAGATCCCCCCAAACCAGATCCCCCGATATCAAATCGATCGATGCCGCCGCTCGCCGGCTTGATGGCCATGCACGGCGCACGCCGCTGCTCACCTCGTCCTTTTTGGACGAAATTGCGGACCGTCGGGTTTTTGTGAAGGCGGAATGCTTGCAACACACCGGATCGTTCAAGTTTCGCGGCGCTTGGGCGGCGGTCTCGGGGCTGGACAGTGACACCCGCGCCCATGGAGTCATCGCTTTTTCTTCGGGCAATCACGCACAGGGCGTGGCGCTTGCGGCCCGCATGCACGGGGTGCCTTCTGTCATCATCATGCCAATTGATGCGCCAAGGATAAAGATTGAAAACACCCGCGCCTTGGGGGCCGAGGTGGTGCTGTATGACCGCATGACCGAGGACCGCGATGCCATTGGCGCAGAACTCTCAGCCGCGCGCGGGCTGTCGCTTATCAAGCCTTTTGATGATGTGCAGGTGATATCTGGCCAAGGCACCACCGGGCTGGAAATTGCCGAACAGGCCGCGGGTCTGGGCATCAGTCAGGCCGATGTGCTGGTCTGTTGCGGCGGCGGCGGGCTGACCTCTGGCATCGCACTGGCCCTAGCCTCGCGTGCGACCGGCCTGCGCGCCCGCCCTGTGGAGCCTTCTGGTTTTGATGATGTCACCCGCAGTCTGGCCACCGGCACCCGCCAGCACAACGCCGCCGCCGCAGGCTCGCTTTGCGATGCCATCGTCACCCCCACCCCGGGAGAGATTACTTTGCCGATCATGGCCCGCCTGTGTGGCCCCGGCATTGTGGTGACAGACGCCGAAGCGATGCGCGCCGTCGCACTGGCGTGGTCACGCCTCAAGATCGTGCTGGAACCGGGCGGCGCCGTGGCGCTTGCCGCCGCGCTGTTCCATGGGGAACAGATAAAGACGCCGGATGTGATATGTGTAGCCTCAGGCGGCAATGTCGATCCCGATATTTTCGCCCGCGCCCTTGCCACCTTAGGCGATTGAACCCCGGCCCCAAGTTCGGGTGGTCCTGACCTTCTGTTGCGCATTCAGGGCGACTATTATTTGCTGGATGTAGATGTCCAATGCCCTTTTTTCGCCGGTGCCTGCGTGCCCTCAAGGCAGGATGCCCCTTTCCACGGACCGTTCCGATGACAACCTTGCCCCACGCCACCCTGTCACTGTTCCAACCCGGCACACTTGCCCTGATTGTGATTGCCGCCCTGGGCTATTAGCGGGGTCACAATCGGGATGAAGATGGGCTCCACCGCGCTGACGGGCTTTGCCGTTCTGGTCATCGTCTTGGGGCTGGCCGCCGCGGTTTGGGGCGAAATATCGGTCCTGCGCGGGGCCGATCTTGGCCCGATCTACATCGCAATTCTGGGGATTGAGACGCTGATCGTCATGTCCTCTATGCATGGTATATCGGCGAAGCCTTTAGTCCCCGACAGCTTGGCGGTGGCGCGATGGTGGTCGCGGGGCTGATGCTGGTCAATCACTAGGGCGAACAATCGGGCCCAAAAATCAAACCTTGCACCGCCCGCCCTCTTGGCCGAAACAATGCCACCCCAACGAATGGATGCGCGCATGACGGCCCGCTGGACGCGCCTGAGTGAGGCCGCCCGAACCGTTGGCCTCGGCCCAACCCTGACGGCGGATATAGCACAAAACTTCACCCCCGCTTTCCGCGCCTCGGGGGCCACAGCCCCATTGGAAAGCCTGCTGCGCGCCCGGCGGCTGGAAGGCTATCTGGGATGCGCTGCTACAATCGCCGGCACCGATTTCTACACCACCACCGCCAGCCTGCGCCTGCCCTGCCTGGTGATCGCAAGCGACCAGGATGCCATCACCCCCGCCGACATGCTCCGCGAATTGGCAGAGCTTATCCCCGGCGCGCGGTTTGGGGTGATCCGCCGCTCCGGTCATCTGCCGATGATGGAACAGCCCCAAGCCTTCGCCACAGCGCTCACACATTTCTCGCGCAGCATCGGCCAGCTTTAATCCGCTTGCACAAACCCAACTTCGCAGCAAAGCTGCCGGCCTTACCCCTGCCCCGGACATATTATTTTGCAACACCCCCCCCGATCCCCCCGCGCCACTCTAGGCTTCATCCTGATAACCGTGGCCCTTGATGCCATTGGCATCGGGCTGATTTTTCCGGTGATGCCCGACCTGATAGGCTCGGTCACAGGCGGCACACTCGCCTCGGCGGCGCTGTGGGGCGGCGTGCTGGCCGCCTCCTATGCGGTGATGCAGTTCATCTTCGGCCCGGTGATCGGCTCATTGTCCGACAGCTATGGTCGCCGCCCGGTGTTGCTGGTGTCACTTGCCGTCATGGCGCTGGCCTATCTTGGCATGGCGCTTGCGCCAACCATCTGGCTTTTGCTCACCGCCCGGGTGCTGGCGGGCATTGCGGGCGCCACCCATGCCACCGCCACCGCCTTCATCGCCGACATATCTGCGCCCGAAGATCGCGGCCGCCGCTTCGGGTTGATAGGCGCCTGCTTTGGGGTGGGCTTCATCCTTGGCCCCTTGATCGGCGGGCTTGTGGCCAATATCGACACGCGCGCGCCCTTCTATGCGGCAGGGGCCATGGCCGTGGCCAACCTGATCCTGGGCTTTCTGGTGCTGCCCGAAACCGTCACAGATGCCACCCGCCGCCCCTTCACCTGGTCCCGCGCCAACCCCGTCGGCGCGCTGACGGCACTGACAAAACTCCCCGGCCTCAAACGCCCCCTCCTCACCTTCCTGATGATCGCTATCGCGATGAACGTCTACCCCGCAATCTGGGCCTTCTACGGCAAAGCCCGGTTTGACTGGGACACCACGATGATCGGCTATTCGCTTGCAGTTTACGGCATCAGCTTTGCGCTGGGGCAGGCCCTGCTGGTCGGCCCGCTGATCAAGCGCTTCGGCGAACACCGCGCCGCACATTTCGGCATGTGGGTCGATGTCGTCACCCTCACCGGGCTGGGGCTCGTCACCTCCGGCACGCTGGCCCTGATGCTGACACCCATCACAGCCCTTGGCGGCGTGGTCACACCCGCGCTGCAAGCCCTTTTGTCACGCCAAACCCCCGCCAATGCGCAAGGGGAATTGCAAGGGGTGCTGGCCTCTCTCAACGCCGCCGCGATGATCACCGCCCCTCTGGTGATGACCTTTACCTTCGCCCAGTTCACCGCCCCGGATGCGCCGATCTTTGCCCCCGGTGCGCCGTTCCTGCTCGCCGCAGTCCTCATGCTCGCAGCCATTGCACTCCATATCGCGAAGCCACTGGCCAAGCCTCAAATCACGCTTTAGCTTCATCTTGGCAAAAATATCTCACGGGGGTCCGGGGGCGTGAAGCCCCCGGCGCTTGCCCAACAGCAGAAAGCCCGAACCTATGCGCCTTCAATCGCTTGAAATATTCACCGTTGCCCCCCCCGCCCCGGGTTGGGGCGGGCGCTATTGGATCTTCCCCAAACTCACCACCCAATGCGGCATCACGGGCTACGGCGAATGCTATGCTTCAGCCGTTGGCCCCAAAGTGATGGCAGCGGTGATCGAGGATGTCTTTGCCCGCCATATGGAAGGCGAAAACCCTGAAAACATCGAGCTGATGTTCCGCCGCGCCTATTCCTCCGGCTTCACACAACGCCCCGATCCCACCGTGATCGGCGCGTTTTCCGGGCTGGAAATTGCTTGCTGGGACATTTTGGGCAAGGCCAGGGGCCGCCCCGTCTGGGCGCTCTTGGGTGGCAAGATGAACGATCGCATCCGCTCCTACACCTACCTCTATCCCGAACCCGGCAAGGAATCCGCCGAGTTCTGGGCCTCCCCGGACCAAGCGGCCGAAGCTGCGACCCGCTTTGTGGACATGGGCTTTACCGCTGTAAAGTTTGACCCCGCAGGCCCCTACACCATCCGCGGCGGGCACCATCCCGCCATGTCCGACATCACCCGCTCTGTCGCGTTTTGCAAAGCGATCCGGGGGGCTGTGGGGGACCGCGCCGACCTGCTGTTCGGTACCCACGGCCAATTCACCACGCCGGGCGCCATCCGTCTGGGCCAAGCGATTGAGCCCTATTCCCCCCTTTGGTACGAGGAACCCATCCCCCCAGACAACCTTCTGGAATTTGCCGAAGTGGCTAAACACGTCCGCATCCCGCTGGCCACGGGTGAACGCCTTACCACCAAGGCCGAATTTGGCGCACTTTTGCGCATGGGCGGCGTCAAGATCCTGCAACCAGCACTCGGCCGTGTGGGTGGCATCTGGGAGGCCAAGAAAATCGCCGCCATGGCAGAGGTGTTCAATGCCGAAATGGCCCCGCATCTTTACGCAGGCCCGGTCGAATGGGCGGCCAATATCCATTTTGCCGCCTCCATTCCCAACCTGCTGATCGCCGAAACGATTGAGACCGGCGGGGCCTTCCACCTTGCCCTTATCAAACATTCGATCACATGGGAAAACGGCTACATCATCCCACCCGAAACCCCCGGTCTTGGGATCCAGTTTGACGAGGACCTTGCCCGCGCCCACCCCTATACCGGCACCAGCCTGCATCTGGAAATGCAAGAAGCCCCTTGCGACCACGCCAATGGCAACCGCTTTGAAGGCGGAGCGCCCTCCAGTACCTAAGCGGCAAGTCCATGACTTTCCATTCCGGCGCGTCTTGGCTATCGTGAACTCCGTTCAGAAAGGTACCCCCATGCAAGACGCGCCAAAAAAACCCAGCAAGGCCGATCTGCGCCGCGATGATCTGCGCGCAAGGCTGATTGATATTGCGGAAGATCTGATAGCCCTTGAAGGGCTGTCGGCCATCAAGGCCCGCGATCTGGCAAAATCCGCCGGTTGCGCGGTGGGAGCGATCTATAACGTCTTTCCCGATCTGAACGGGCTGATCATGGCGGTGAACGGGCGCACTTTTCAGACGCTGGGAAAATCGGTCGCAGCCTCCGTTGCCGCTGCGCCTGCGGCCAAACCCCAAGAAGAACTCATCACCATGTCGCTGGCCTATCTGCGCTTTGCCGCCAACAACACCAACCTGTGGAGCGCTTTGTTCGATCTGGAGATGTCGACCGATATGGACGTCCCGAAATGGTATCTGGCCGAACTCGGCAAACTGTTCGCCCTGATCGGCGCGCCGTTGACCCGGCTTTTCCCCGATGATTCACCCGAGGAGGTGGAAATGATGACCCGCACCCTGTTTTCCTCCGTGCATGGAGTCGTTCTTTTGGGCCTGCAAAGGCGGATTTCCGGGGTTCCAATTGCCAAAATCGAAGAGATGATCGCGATTTTGCTCTCGAACATTACGGCACGCGGCAATTTTTATGAACACCGTTCAAAATAGTACATGAGCGGAGTTCATTTTTAGTATGTTCAATTTGTGAACAATGTTCAAAAAATGGACGAGGAAAACGCTCGCAGCCACAACCGGACACGGGATCAACAAATTCCCTCCCAGATTGACGCTTGATAGGAAACGAAGCGCCAACCCTTTTCCAAGTGTCAAAGCCAAAACCTGACTTAAATCGTAACGGAGATCGCGATGTTTAACACCCTTGGAACCCTGATCCTTGGTGCCAACACCCGCGCCGAAGAAACCCTGCTTGATACCTATGGCATTGAACTGATTGACCAGAAAATCCACGGAGCCGATGAGGGCCCGCGCGCCGCCAAAGGCAACCTGCGCGGCATCAACCGCGAGCTGTCCCATGACGAGCTTGCCGACCGGATGGCCCATGCAGGCTTCGGCCCCAACACTTCCCCCAAATGACCCCAAATGACCCCAAACGCGGGGCAAACAGAAACCATTCCCACAAGGAATACCCTCATGTCCGGCCAAAAATCAGATGCTTCTGCGATCATATTCGTCAACGGATGCGGCGTGGCTATCGCCTACTTCATGCTTGCCCTGTCCATCTGAATGGCCCCGGTTGACCTGTCGACCAAAGGGCATTGGGGGCTTGGCATTTTGCTGCTTACCCTCGCCTTGGTAAACTTCGTCAAATACCGCTTTGACGCAAAGATTGCCGAAGACCGTTTGGCCCTTCTGGAATACGCCAAGAACGAAAAGCTGATGGCAGAGTATATCGGCGAAAAGTGATCCCTCCTTTTCGCTGACAAGTGAAAGCCCCGCCCCCGTCCGGCGGGGCTTTGGCATATCCGGAACCAAAACGGCAGGTGCACACATGATGTCCACCAAGGATGTGGTCAGCATGGTGGCCCGGCATTTTGTCGAAACCCTTTATACGGACGATGCAAATTGGGGCGTAGCCTTGCTGCTTGCAACCGAATTGCCAACCATCAGCGCCGATGGGCTGACCTCTACCATCGGCCTGCGCGATGACATCACCTTCCACGATGTATCGACATAGCCAGCGCCGATTCGGCAACGGCCTCTATATGACCGCCGAACATGTACCAGATCAATATCTGCAACTGGTCAAATTCCCGGGCTATGTCTCGCGCAGCGAGCCGCCCTAGGATGCCTCCGGTGCTCGCTAGCAAATCGCGGATGAGATCCGCTTCATCCCCGTGCCCGATCAGAACGCCCGCGTCGAAGGCCTGCTCTCGAGCCAGTTCGATTTCCACTTCAAGATGGCGGAAGTCGCCAAAGTGGCCTTGGAGGCCGCGGGCTTTACGGTTGAATTGGATGTGGTGGATTGGGCAACCCTGGAACAAGAGCGCAACGACCCCGCGCTGTGGGACATCTATATCACCCATTCGCCCTTCCTGCCGGAACCGGCGCTGACCGGCCTTTATTCCTCCACCTCGCGTCTTGGTTGGGCGGAACCTGCGAAAGATGCCATTCTTGCGCAGTCCACCATTGAACCCGATCAGGCCAAACGGCAGGAATTGTTCGGCCAATTGCAGCAAAAGCT
>Ga0105052_10005279_pt1 | contig 13703 bp, 8 predicted proteins | sample FRY03_FD_78094 | JGI IMG/M metagenome (GOLD analysis project Ga0105052, IMG submission 78094) | Freshwater microbial communities from Lake Fryxell liftoff mats and glacier meltwater in Antarctica - FRY-03 | ecosystem: Environmental > Aquatic > Freshwater > Ice > Glacier meltwater ... | reverse complement strand
TCATTGTTGAAATACCTGTCCCTGAAAAAGAGGTTTAGTAGGAATAGGCGGCAAGGAATAGGCAGGTATCACTATTTGGCCTTTCCACTTATTCTCTTTCATTTTATCGCCAAGAAACTGAATGTCTTCATTCTTAGAAAACTTTAAATATTTCTTCGCCATTAATGGAGCATACAAAAATAGAATGAATCTGACCAAAACTGATCCCGCCACACCAAATACAATTACCAACCGCAAGTCTAATTGAAAGACTAAATGAAGAAACACCATAATCGTAAACGCCGGAGCAAAAGGGAATGGTACCATGTCAAATAATAAAGCTCCTAAGAAAACTAACGTTGGCAGCCACCACATTCTTTGGAAAATATTTTAAGTTTAAATTCTTTTGATTAAAATCAGAGACTAAACTACTCCAGCCATCTGCAGCAAAACACTCATTTCCTCCTGCATAGATAGTGCTTCTGCCCTTGCTGCTTCTGCAAAATTCTCATCGCTGGAGGCGTAAAGAATACTTCGCGATGCATTCACTAGTATTCCAATCTCTTCATTCATAGCAGCGGCGCTAACTTCAGCCAGATTTCCACCTTGGGCTCCAACACCTGGGATTAGTAGAAAATGCGCAGGCACAATGGTTCGAATATGCTTCAGCTCTTCTGGACGTGTCGCTCCTGCAACAAACATCAACTGCTCTGAACTTCCCCAAGAACAAGCCTTTCTCAAAACCTCTTCATATAGTTTAGAACCCGAATTCAATTCAAGCTGTTCAAAATCATCCGCCCCGCGATTGCTTGTCAATGCTAATAAAATGGTGAATTTCCCTTTATATTCCAGAAACGGCTTTACCGAATCCTCGCCCATATAAGGCGCAACAGTTACGCTATCAAAACCATACGTCTCGAAGAAAGTTTGGGCATACATACTAGATGTGTTTCCAATGTCACCGCGCTTTGCATCAGCAATAGTAAAATGACTTTGGGGAATAATTTCCAACGTGCGTTCGAGACTAAGCCATCCTTTTGGGCCCATTGCTTCGTAGAATGCTAAATTGGGTTTGTAAGCAACACATAAATCTTGCGTGGCCTCAATAATCGCTTTGTTAAATTCAAAAACCGGATCCTCAAGTTTCAACAAATGCTTAGGAAGCTTGGCTAAATCGGTATCCAATCCAACGCATAAATAGCTTTGCTTTAGCTTGATTTGTTCTACTAATTGGGTCTTTGTCATCAGTACCGCTCTCCTTCCTGCATTTTTGCAGCATTCTCGGCTACTTGAAGCTGGTGAATCACATCTTCAATATCGCCATTGGTAAATGCTGGCAAATTGTACATTGTGTATCCTATACGGTGATCAGTAACGCGACTTTGAGGGTAGTTGTAGGTTCTAATTTTCTCTGAACGATCACCTGTTGAAACCATAGTTTTACGCTTGCTCGAGATATTCGCGTTATGCCTTGCGAGCTCCAAATCATATAGCTTGGCGCGTAACATTGCCATTGCGCGTATTTTATTTCCAAGCTGGGAACGCTCAATCTGACACATAACCATGATTCCTGTTGGTTTGTGGGTAAGTTGAACCTTCGTTTCAACCTTATTTACATTCTGCCCTCCTGCACCACCTGAACGCGATGTTTGAAATTCTAAATCGGCAGGATTAATTACCACTTCAACTTCATCGGCCTCTGGCAAAACCACCACCGTAGCTGCAGAAGTATGAACGCGACCTTGGGTTTCTGTTTGAGGAACACGCTGCACGCGATGCACACCTGATTCGTATTTCAGAATTCCGTATACATTATCGCCCTTCACCTCCATGACAATTTCCTTGAAACCGCCCATCGTGCCATCGTGTTGATCGATAATATCCACTTTCCAGCCTCTGTTTTCGCAGAACTTCATATACATACGAGCCAAATCTCCAGCAAAAATGGAAGCTTCATCACCACCTGTTCCTGCGCGAACCTCCAAAACGGCATCTTTTGCATCTTCAGGATCTTTCGGAATCAATAAAAGTCGAATTTCTTCTTCTAACTTTTCCTTGGAGTCTTCAGCTTGCTCGATTTCTTCGCGTGCCATCTGCTTAAAATCATCATCCTCATCAGAATTAAGCACTGACTTGGCCGAGTGAAAATCCTTCATCACCTGATCATACTTATCAGCAGCAAATACAATCGACTGAATGTCTTTGTATTCCTTATTCATACGCTTAAAGCGCGACATGTCATTGATAATTTTCGGGTCAGATAACAACAACTCAACCTCGGCATAGCGTGCACGAATTGCGTTGAGTTTAGCTTGAAGTGGATTTTCTTGCATGGGGCGCAAAAATAGCCAATTCCTTGCTTATGCGTATGTGAATTCTCCTTTGGATGATTTAATCGTGAGTTTTTTCTCGTTCGAAGCTTCAACACGCCCAATAATTCGGGCGTCTACACCAAATGAAGCAGATATTTCAATAATGTCTTGAGCAATTTCCTGCGGGATATAAATTTCTAAACGATGGCCCATATTGAACACCTTGTACATTTCTTTCCAATCGGTTCCGGCGGCTTCTTGAATTATCTGAAACAAAGGTGGAACCTCGAAAAGATTGTCTTTTACGATATGTAAGTGGTCGATGAAATGCAAAATCTTAGTTTGACCACCACCGCTACAATGAACCATTCCATTGATTTGAGAACGGTACTTATCTAAAATTGCTTTCACAATCGGAGCATAAGTTCGTGTTGGAGAAAGCACAAGCTGACCGTAATTGACATCTAAACCTGGAACTTGATCAGTTAACTTATGCTTTCCGCAATAGACCAATGAGTTTGGTAAAGATGGATCGAAACTTTCGGGATAGTTTGAAGCTAATTCATGGTCAAAAACATCGTGGCGTGCAGAAGTAAGTCCATTGCTTCCCATTCCACCATTGTAGCTTGTTTCGTAGTTTGCTTGTCCAAAAGAAGCCAAGCCAACGATAACATTACCTGCAGATATTTTCGCGTTGTCTATTACCTGATCTCTGCGAATTCGAGCAATCACGGTAGAATCTACAATAATAGTTCTAACCAAGTCGCCCACATCAGCCGTTTCGCCGCCTGTAAGTTCCATTTGAATTCCAATTTCCTTGAACCAATTGCAAAGTTCACGAGTTCCTTCAATGAGTGCTTCGAGCACATCTCCAGAAATAAGTTGTTTGTTACGACCTATGGTTGATGAAACTAAAAAATGATCGGTAACACCAACGCAAAGAAGATCGTCGGTATTCATGACTAAAGCATCTTGAGCAATTCCTTTCCAGACAGATAAATCGCCAGTTTCTTTCCAATACATATATGCAAGCGACGATTTCGTTCCAGCACCATCTGCATGCATTACCAGCGCGTAATCAGGATCATTACTTAATGTATCAGGAACAATTTTGCAGAAAGCTTTAGGAAACAAGCCTTTATCGACATGCTTAATTGCAGCATGAACGTCTTCTTTGCCCGAAGACACTCCACGAGCTGCATAATTATCTGAATTAGCCATGGCACAAAATAACAACATCCTGCACAAAGGCAGGATGTTGAACTGTTATTTTAATAAAAAGATGATAGATTTTTACTTAGGACTTACTTTAGCAGGTGTTGGAGGAGCTTGCTCTTTTATTTTGTCTAAGTCAATATTATCGCGCTTAATCTCTTCAACTTCAGTTTGAATTTCTTCATCCTCATCTACCGTTTGAATCTTCGGAGCTTTATATTCAGGAGAACCTTCAGCGGGAACAAAAGTCGTTGATGTGATGCGGAATTCCGTTCGACGGTTACGTTGATGCTCTTCTTCAGAACAAGTAACTCCATCTTTACATTTGTTCAACAATCTTGTTTCACCATAACCTTTTGCGCCAAGACGAGACGGATCAATTTTTTGAGAGATTAGGTAATCAACTACCGATTGGGCGCGTCGTTGAGAAAGGTCAACGTTTGATTTAGAAGAACCACGTGAATCGGTATGTGACATAAGCTCAACAGTGATATTGGGATTATCACGGAGCGTTAAGATTAAGCCATTCAATGAATCCTTGCTTTCTGGACGAAGAACTGCAGAGTTCAAATCGTAAAGAATTTCAGGAAGACGAATTGGGCCTTTCTTCGTTGTTTTAAGGAAGAAATCTTTTTTGAAATCGCGACCAGTAGACTCACCCTCGGTAGTTTCAGTTCCTTTATCATTTAAGTAATCTGTAGAACTTGCAACTAGATTATAGGTGTTGTCTTCAACGAATTTCTTTTCATCGAAATAATACGAGCCTGTTTTGTCGGTAAATACATCGAAAGTCATACCATCTTTATCAACCATGGCTACCTTCGCCCCTTCAACTGGAGCTTTTGTATCAAAATCGTAAACGATACCACCTAAAGTGAACAATACTGGCGGAACGTTAAAATCGTAGATATCAGAACCGCCGCGACCACCAGCACGGGAAGATGTAAAGAATCCACGCTCTTTCTTCCCTTCAAAAATGATTGCATAATCATCTGACTCAGAATTTAGTGGAAATTTCAAGTTGGATACTCCACCCCATTTACCTTTCTTATAAGAAGCTTCGAACAAGTCCAAACCACCCATTCCAACATGTCCATTCGAAGAGAAATAAAGTGTTGTATCGTCTCTTAATGTTGGATAAAGTTCATCAGATGCTGTATTAATCTGCGGACCTAAGTTTACAGGAGTGCCCCACGATTTTGCTTTCTTGTCGTAAGGAGCTATCCAAATATCTCTTCCACCTAAGCCACCTGGCATATCGGAAGCAAAATACAATGTTAGCTCATCGTCAGAAAGCCATGGGTGACCAACAGTAAAACTATCCGCAGCAAAAGAAACTAACGTAGGTTCGTCCCAAGAATTTCCTTTTTTACGTGTTGTATAGATTTGACACCCTTTAACTTTGTTCTTATCGTATTCACAACGAGTGAAGAACATGATGCTGTACTTACGATTTAACGTTGCTGCACCGTCGTTATATTTAGAGTTAAGAGGCTCTTTGAAACTTGTTGGTGTGCTCCATTTTCCATTACGATCAAGCTTAGCTTCGTAAATATCAGAGAAAGCCTCACCTGTCCAACCATCAGTTCCATTTCCGATAGATCCTTCACGGCTTGATGTGAAGATAATTTCTTTAAAGTTTTTACGAGAATAGATTGGTGAGAAATCGTCGTACTTTGAGTTCAAATCGCGAACATTTGTTACAACGTGTTTCGTTGGAGCAGCTTTCCATTTTACGGAAAGTTTGCAACTTTCAACACCTGCAGGACCGCGAGGATCATCAGGCTTAAGCTTACTATACTTCTCGTATTCGGCTAGAGCTTCGTCGTATTTGCCGTTTTCGCGCATCATATCGCCAAGATATAAAATCGCGATTGGGTCTTGATATTTCGCTTTGATGGCCTTCGCAAACCAAACTTCAGCTTTCTTCGTTTCTTTAAACGCCATGTAGCAAAGTCCTTGTTTGTAGGTAACTTCTGCCTTTAAAGCTTTATTACCACGCGCACTTTCGCTAGCTTTTTTGTAGGCTTCGAGTGCTTCGTAATACTCTTTATTGTTAAAAAGGCGATCTGCCTCTTTAACTCGTTTGGGCTGTGCTACAGCGTTTGTAGCAGTAATCGCAAGCAAAATGATTGCAGTTAGTAAGGATCTTAAGGTTTTTACCATAATGTAGCGCTTGTATGCTTAAAGCAGTGGGCTAAATTAACAAATTTGTTATTTCAACAACTATTTACAATCCGTAAAGCTACAAATCAATTGAAAATAAAGAAGGAGAATTCACAGAATTCTCCTTTACTCCCAAAATTATTGAATCGAATTAGTTGATAAATAGCATTTCACGGTACTTTGGCAGACACCAAGTCTCATCGTCAACTAATAGTTCTAATTTATCTACACTGTATCTTATTTTATCGAAAAATGGCTGAACTTTATAGCAATATGCATCAGCTAATTTCCGGGCATCAGTTATTTTATTCGCCTCTTTTCGTGTTTCAATCATCTGATCTACAGCTGTTTTTATGATATTAACGTGCTCTGATATGCTTCGAATGATTTCGAGCTGAGCTTGAGCTGCTTTTTTAAATGTTTTATCATCGAAAATTTCTTTCAACCCTCGAACATTATTTATAAGCTCTGTTTGGTACTTCAAAGATGTAGGAATAATATGATTTACAGCCAAATCACCCATAACACGAGACTCAATTTGAATCTTCTTCGTATACATCTCTAATTGAATTTCATAACGAGCTTCAATCTCACGATGGTTTAAAACGTCGTTATCTTCAAAAAGCTTGATACTTTGTTTCGATACGAATGCATCCAATGCTTCAGGCGTTTTTGCAAAATTGCTTAATCCTCGTTTAGCTGCCTCTTTAACCCATTCATCGCCATATCCATTTCCTTCGAAACGAATGTTTTTTGATTCGGTGATATAACGCTTCAATACCTGAAAAATAGCTTCGTCCTTATCTAGCTTCTTTTTCGAAATAAGTCCGTCAACTTCTATCTTAAATTCCTTCAACTGTTGCGCCATCATCGTATTAAGTACAATCATTGACTGAGAACAATTTGCAGAAGAACCTACCGCTCGGAATTCGAATTTGTTTCCAGTAAAGGCAAAAGGAGAAGTACGATTCCGGTCGGTGTTATCCAATAAAATTTGAGGAATCTTGCCAATATTTAGTTTAAGCTCAGTTTTTTGATCAGGCGTCATTTTGCTTCCAGCCTTAACTTTTTGCTCAAGTTCATTTAAAACGGCTGTCAATTGCGATCCAATAAATGCAGAAATAATTGCTGGTGGCGCTTCATTGGCTCCAAGTCGGTGATCATTTCCTGCGGATGCAATAGCTGCGCGCATTAAATCGGCGTGCGTATGGAGAGCTTTTATTGTGTTGATAAAGAACGTCAGGAATTGAAGGTTGGTTTTTGGAGTGCGCCCAGGCGATAATAGATTTTTTCCTGTATTTGTTGAAAGCGACCAGTTATTGTGTTTTCCCGAACCGTTGATTCCTGCAAATGGCTTTTCATGCAGAAGAAGGCGGAAGCGATGGCGACGAGCAACTTTACTCATCACATCCATTAATAACTGATTATGATCGACAGCAAGATTTGCTTCTTCAAACATTGGGGCACATTCGAACTGATTTGGAGCAACTTCATTGTGTCTCGTGCGAATTGGCACACCTAACTTGATGCACTCAAGCTCAAAGTCGCGCATGTAAGCAGTAACACGCTCTGGAATGGTTCCAAAATAATGATCTTCGAGTTGTTGGCCTTTTGCTGGCGAATGTCCAAATAAGGTTCTGCCAGTTAAGGACAAATCTGGACGCGCGTGATAAAGAGCTTCATCGATTAGGAAATACTCTTGCTCCCAACCAAGAGTAGCAGTTACCTTGGTCACATTTTTATCGAAATATTGGCAAACATCAACCGCAGCTTTATCGAGTGCGTGAAGTGCTTTTAATAAAGGAGTTTTAAAATCGAGCGCTTCGCCGGTATATGACACGAAGATTGTAGGAATACAGAGTGTGCCACTAATTACGAAGGCTGGTGAACTTGGATCCCAAGCAGTATAACCTCGAGCTTCGAATGTGTTTCGTATTCCTCCACTTGGAAATGAAGAAGCGTCAGGTTCTTGCTGAATTAAATTACTACCACTGAAATTTTCAATGGCCGAACCATCTAACTGAGGTTCAAAAAATGAATCATGTTTCTCGGCCGTAGCGCCATTTAATGGCTGAAACCAATGTGTAAAGTGACTTGCTCCTTGACTCAAAGCCCATGATTTCATAGCTGAAGAAACCTGATCGGCAATTTCGCGCTCAAGCTGATTACCGTGTTCAATAGCACCACGAACTTTCTCATATGCTTCTTTACTAAGGTATTCTCTCATGGCTTTTTCGCCAAAAACTTGCTTTCCGAAATACTCCGAAATTTTGTTTACTGGTGGTCCAACCGGAACATATTCGCGGTTAATAAGAGATTCTAATGCTTGAAAACGGATTGTTGCCATGAGTTTTGAAATATTTTTAGGTTTTTCAGCGACAAAAGTAAATTATCTAGGGGTATATCAAAGAATTTTTGTGTTTTATTCTCAAGTACCCCCCAAATTTTAAGCATAAGCTCTAGATAATTTGATTTTTACTAGCAATTCGTTTAGAAAAATAAAAAATTTTCAATCCCTTGTAATCGAAAAAGAGAATAAAGTATCTTTCGAATCTTTCAATCTTTTTTGCATTAATGTTCAGGCAATAAAATAAAATCGATCAATAATTGATAATTATTTAATAATTCTACAACTTACTGCATTTTTGCAAAATTTCTAAACCCTTCTTACATGCTTTTTAAAAATTTACCTCTTCGCCTTTTCTTCTTTTTAGTCATATTAACGGTATTTACGACGAAACTGAAGGCGGATGCAGGTGATACACTTGTATATTCAAAGACTCATCTTCGTTATGGTTATTCGGCCTACAATAGAGAAAAGTATGACTCAGCTCTTTACTGGTATAATCAAATCTATTCTCAAGACACTAATTATGCTTCAGCGGTTTATGAAAAGGCTACATGCTACATGAAACTTAAAAAGTATGACGAAGCCATAATGGCAGCCAAACTATCAGAGAAAATAGAAGATGGAAATACCATTCGGAATTCCATTATAGTTGCTAGAGCTTTGCAAAAATTACAAAACCGTGCTGATTCCTATTCAATAATTTTCGCATTAAAGAAAAAGTATCCATACAATGCCGAATTGTATGCTGAGCACGCGCATTTAGCATACGAAGAGAGCGATTGGGGTTATGCCACAAAGCAATTAGATTCGGCATTTAGGATAAATCCCTACTATTATAAAGTTCATGTTTATAATTCAGAACTTGCTTATTTATCAGGACAGCCAGCGTTAGCAATTTTAGCCTCTCATTTCGCTAGTCTCAATTTAAATTCTGGCGATGACCAGCTTGCCTTGGTAAAATCAATGAATTTGCAATCGGATGATAATTTCACAAGTAAATATAACATCCCCTCAGATTTGATTGGTTCATTTGATGAATTGGAAGAACTCAATCAGCTTGTAAAGTCGAAAGTAAGTTTTACAAGTAAGTATAAACTCAAATTAAAACTTGAGGAGAAATATATTCGTCAAATGCAATTAATTCTTGAAACTTTAGCTCAAATTGAACTAGGTAAACATGAATATATGTATGATTTTTATTTAAACTATTACCAGCAAATAGCCAAAGAGAATTTATTTGAAGGATGTGTTCTATCTGGAATTGACGAACTGGGTTCAGCTCCGGCAGTAGCGAAGTTGCTAAACTCCAAAAAATCTGAAATTGAAAAATTTAAAGAATGGAATAAACGCTATTTAGTTAAAATCAAAAAAGACAATTTTCAGGAGAGATTCGGATTTGGGCAGGATATGCTCCTCTCCTATTACACAAATGGTCAACTTCATTCATCTGGAAAGGTTGAAAATGATAAGAAAATCGGAAAATGGCATTATTATCATAGTAATGGAGAGTTAGAGGCTGTTGGAGATTTAAATTCAGAATCAAAAAAATCTACTGAATGGTTATATTATCATAAAAATGGCAACTTATCGGGTAAAGAAAATTACACATCTGTCGAGAATAGCTATTCCTATACAAGCTATTACCGAAACGGAAATAAAAAAGAATCAGGGAATAAAATAAAGGGGCTAATTGATGGTGTTTACACTGAATACCATCCTAATGGAGCAATGAAAAGACAAATTGATGTTTCTAACGGAAACATTAAAGGTTTTTTAAGAAGATACGATTTTAATGGTCATTTAAACTATGAAAGAGAAGTTAAAGGCCCCGGCGAACTTAGTCCTTACAAGGAATTTCATACAAATGGAAAAACTCAGCAAGTCGGAAATTATAAAGATGATAAGCTAACAGGAACTATTAAAGTTTTTTACCCTGATGGAAAAATAAAAGAGGTCGTAAATTATGACAACGATAAACGCTCAGGGTTATCGGTTTTATATTATAGAAATGGAATTATTAGAGATTCTAGCGTTTATAATAACGGTAAATTAAATGGAATTAGTAAATCCTACACAGAAAAGGGTCTATTAAATACTACTCTAGAATATAAAAACGGAAAAATTAATGGCCCTTCAGTATGGTATGATGGAACAGATGGAAAAGAGTATGCTCAATTACAGTTTAAGAATGAACGTTTAAGTAATTATAAGTTTTTAGATAAATCGGGGAAAGTTATTTTTTCAAAAGAAGAAAGTGGAAGTGCAATAGATTGGATAAGACATACTCCATATGGAAATGTAACTGAAAAGGGTATTTATAGAAAAGGTGAGTTTGACGGTGAGTTCGAAAAATACCATCCTGATGGTAGTATTTCAGCAAAATTTGGATATGTAAACGGAAACTTGAGTGGAAAATATGGTAAGTATCATCACAACGGTAAACTAAATTCCGAGGTATTTTACGATTTAAATGGACTAAGGCAAGGGTATCAACGCGAATATTATGTAAATGGTAATATTCGTTCCGCTGGTTATTATATCAATGGTGAACGCAATGGTCTTTTTACGGAATACTATATATCAGGAATAATTGCTGAAGAATCATGGTATGAAGGAAACGAACTTAAAGCGAATACCGAATATTACACCGATGGAACTCGCAGTTTATTTTATAAATATGAAAGTGGCGAGTTGATGGAAGAAACATTCTACGACAAGGAACAAAATGAAATTGACAGCCTAAAATTATTTGCTGGAGAAAATGATTTGAAGATAAAAGGAAATCAAAAATATATCACCTCAGAAGGCAAAAAAATCAACGGAGCTAATCAAGGTCCATGGAAATTTTATAGAGGTAAAAATAGACTCTCGGCAGAAGCGGATTATATTAATGGCACTCCCGAAGGTAAGAGTGTGCAATTTTACTCTTCAGGTATTAAACGTTCTGAGCGCTTTTATATAAATGGTAATTTAGATTCTACGGAGGTAAATTACGATGAGTTGGGCAATAAAGAAAGTGAAAGCTATTACGATCTTGGCAACCAACAGGGACAAGAGATTTATTACTATCCAAATGGAACCAAACAAGCAATTTATTATAACAACGACGATGAGATCAGTGGTTCAACAACTGTTTTAGATCCTAATGGTACAGTCATCCTTGAACGGTATTATTACAACGGAAATTTGGTTTCCTATTCTGGATTAAATGAGAAGGGCGAAAAAGTAATAATTCCCTTCACAAATCAAACTGGTGAAATAATCACATACTATCCTAACGGAAAAGAAGCTTTGCACATGACTATGAAAAATGGTGCAAGAATCGGGGCATATAAACGTTACAGTTCGGAAGGAAAATTATTATATCATTCGAATTATTCAGATGGACAATTAGATGGACCATATTTAGAATATCACCCAAATGGACAGGTGTACGAAGAAACAAATTATTCAATGGGAAAAATTGAAGGAACTCAAAAAATGTTTCATTCAAACGGGAAACTAGCCTTTTTAGGAACTTTTAAATCAGGCACATTACATGGACCCGCAGAGTATTATAATCAAAAAGGAGAATTGTTAAGAAAAGCAAACTTTGAATTCGGTTATGAGATTTCTGAATAAATTTTTCACTGCATGCCTTTTTTCTGTTTTCTTTTTAACGGGAAATTATGCGACAAGCCAGATTCCAATATATAATGAAGAAGAAGTTTTAAAACTCGCAGGAGACGCGAAGGCTATTGTATTAAACAGAAGTGAGAAAGTAAGAATATCATTCAATAAAGGTAAACCACTAATTTATGTTACATATGTAGAACACATTCTTTTTTTGAACGAAGGTTCAGCTGCAGGACAAGAGTTTGAGATTCCATACTCAGATAAATTTTTCCCATTAAAATATATTTCGGCTAATACGTTTATTAAAACAGATAATGGCTATAAAAAAATAGGAACTAAACCTGCCACCCATACATCAAAAGTTAAAGACGGCTTATTTTATGATGATATGAAGCAAGCAACAGTTGTTCTACCTGCGGTTGAGAAGTATTCAATAACGGAATTAAAATATGAGCATCAAGTACTTGATCCGATGTTTGTTTTTCCATTCTATTTCAAACCGATAACAACTCTTCCCTTAGTAAAATCAATATTTAGAATTGAATATGACGAGGGGTTTGACATCAAATTAAAATTGTTTGGAGACACGACTGCACTAGTAAAAAGTTCTGATACTAAAGGTAAAGTCAAATGGACAGAAATGGTGATGAAGAATTCTCGTTCAGGAAAGGAGTATGATAACGAACCAGGATCTGCTTATTTTAAACCTCACATCTTTTATTTAATACAATCTTATTCTGATAAATCGAGTAAAACTGAAATCTTAGGAACTACAGATCAATTGTATAAGCAAAATTACAGTTACATTAAAAATTTAAATGATGAAGTCTGTAGTAAAGAGTTGTCGGCTGTAGCTGATTCAATTAAAAAAACAGTCGATATAAAAGATAGCCTCCAAATTATTGAAGATATACTCTATTGGATTCAAGGACATATCAGATATATTGCAATTGAAGATGGTTTGAGTGGATATGTTCCTAGGCCCTCAAATGCAGTATTCGACCGCAGATACGGAGATTGCAAAGATATGGCGTCTTTAATGCAATATATGTTGAAGGCTTGCAAGATACAATCAAATTTAGCGTGGATTGGGACAAGAGATATTCCGTATTCATATGCTGATTTGCCGATAAATTCAAGTTCAAACCATATGATACTTGCCAAGAAGATGCAAGGGAAATGGCACTTCTATGATCCAACAGCAGAAGGACTAAAAAGTGATTTACCAAGTTCATTTATACAAGGAAAAGAAGCAATGATTTCAATTGACGAAAACAATTATGAAATTATTAAGGTTCCGGAAATTGATAAATCAATTAATTATCGCAGAGATTCGGTACAAGCAAAAATGTCTGTTGATGGTGGTTTAGAGCTCAAGGGAAAACTTAGTTTTGGTGGATTATATCGATGGCGAATTGTGTCTTTTTACACATCACTAAATGATCAAAAGAAAAAAGAATTAGTTGAATCATTAATTAAACATAATTATGATAAAGCTAAAGTGATTAATTATGAAATATCAAATTTGACAGATAACAATGCTCCATTTCAAATATCATACAATATTATAATGCCTGATTTTGCGAATAAAATTGATAAGGAATTCTACTTCAACCCTCATTTTAGAAAACCAATTATGAATGAGAAAATATCCAATGAAAGGAAAAATATACCAGTAGAATATTCATACAAAAACACTGAAATCTTTCACTTAAAGATGGAATTACCAAATAATTATAAAGCCTCCTCCCTTCCATTGAATGTAAATTACAACTCAGAATTAATTCGTTTTGATAGGATATTTTCAGAAAGTGGTAATCATTTTGAAATGAATTCTATTTTGGAAGTGAATACATTATTTTTAAAAGACAACGATTTTGAACAATGGAATCGGGGAGTTGGAGCTATAAATAAAAGTTTTAAAGAATCAATTGTTGTAAAGCCACAATAATAAATTAAGAATCAATGAAAAAATTAATTTTCCCGATTTTATTACTATTCCCATTTATTTCATCATTCTCTCAATTAACATATAATCCATTTGATTATGATTTTTCTGAGAAAAT
>Ga0105052_10005261_pt1 | contig 13737 bp, 17 predicted proteins | sample FRY03_FD_78094 | JGI IMG/M metagenome (GOLD analysis project Ga0105052, IMG submission 78094) | Freshwater microbial communities from Lake Fryxell liftoff mats and glacier meltwater in Antarctica - FRY-03 | ecosystem: Environmental > Aquatic > Freshwater > Ice > Glacier meltwater ... | reverse complement strand
CTTCTATCTCCTCACTTCTATCTCCTCACTTCTATCTCCTCACTTCTATCTCCTCACTTCTATCTCCTCACTTCTATCTCCTCACTTCTATCTCCTCACTTCTATCTCCTCACTTCTATCTCCCCACTTCTATCTCCTCACTTCTATCTCCTCACTTCTATCTCCTCACTTCTATCTCCTCACTTCTATCTCCCCACTTCTATCTCCTGTCGACTAATCAATCTATGGTTTTACGGTAGGCTTATCTACACTTTCCCAAGCACTAATTCCGCCTTTGAGGTTATATACTTCCTTAAAACCAAGCTCTTGCATTTTAGCCATTGCCTGTCCGCTTCTTCCACCCGACTTGCAATAGACCGTTACAGGCTTTTCCTTATCGAGTTTGACCAAGTTGGCTTCAAAATCAGCATCGTAGATGTTTGCCATTGTTGCGCCTTCAATGATTCCAGCATTGCACTCTTCTGGTGTTCGTACATCCAGCAGTTGTGCTCCGTCCATTTGCTTAATAAATTCCTCTACGTTTAAATTTTCGGCTATGCTTTCAGCATCAGATTTACTCTGTCCGTTTGAGCATGAAACCATCATTACGGCAACAAATAATACGGTCAATCCACTGATTACTTTTTTCATTTTATCGTTTTTTACTTCTGTTTAATTACAAAACTGTTCAATTTTGATTAGTCAATTTCATTTCAAAAGAAGACTTCTTTTGAGAGTATGTATAGGCCCATTATGAGCACAAACCAACCGAAAGCGGGCTTTAGTTTGTCGCCAGATATGTAGGTTGACAACTTCGTTCCGATGAAGATTCCGACCACGGCCAAAGCCGCGAAACTTAACAGAAAATCCCAGTTCATTGTTCGTGTCTGAACATCTCCAAGGAAACCCACGAGCGAATTGACCGCAATGATTGATAGCGAAGTTCCAATGGCTGCTTTCATCGGTAGTTTTGAAAAAATGACCAAGGCCGGAATGATCAAAAAACCTCCACCAGCACCGACCAATCCTACCAGAATTCCTATCACGGCTCCCTGCAACATTAGCCCTCCATAATTGTACTGGGCCAACACCTGACTTTCGCGCGATGGCCTACCGCCCTTTATCATGGAATAAGATGCGGCAAGCATCATAACTGCAAACAACACCATGATTCCCATATCGCGCGTTACCATGAAACCACCTAATGGAAACAGGTCTTCTGGAATGTTTGGAACAATTACTCTCCGGGCCAGATAGACAGCAATAATAGATGCGCCTCCGAAGGATGCAACTATCTTAAGATCGACAAGTTTTTTTTTCAGATAACTGAACGTCCCGAAAAGGGCTGAGATCCCAACAATAAAAAGCGAATATGCTGTTGATGTGACAGGATTGATCCCAAGCAGATAGACCATAACTGGCACCGCAAGGATGGAGCCTCCTCCACCCAACAAACCGAGCGTAAGCCCGATTATCAATGCCATTATCCAACCTATTATTTCCATTGTTTGGTGAATCAAATATAAGTTGGTGAATATGAGTGTACGTGACGGTGGTCACATTACTTTCAACAACTTAGTTCGGGTTGCTCAGTTCGGAATCTGAAACGAAAGATTGATCTGTTAGCGTCTTTAGAAAAGCAAGCAAATCAGCTTTTTGCTGCGAAGAAAGATTCAATGGCAGCATTTCCTCGCTTTGATTGGGATGCCCCACTCCACCCGAATTGAAATGCTCAATTACCTCTTCTAAGGTTTGAATGCTTCCGTTGTGCATATAAGGTGCTGTGAGTTCAATATTCCGCAAGGTTGGCACCTTGAATTTTCCGTTGTCAGCGGCCAAATGGCTTATTCGTGCTCTGCCAGAATCGGAATAATTGAGGTAGAGGCCGATATTCTCGAATTCGTAATTTGTGAATAATGGTGGTTCGTGACAATTTGAACACTTGGTTTGTTCGGAAAAGAAGAGCTGTTTGCCACGCTGTTCTTGGTCAGAAAGCGCATCCGATATTCCTTGATATTCAAATTGATCGAAACGAGAATCTGCGCTAATCAACGTGCGTTCGAAGCTGGCAATGGCTCGGCTGATTCCGAATGCATCTGGCTCTCGGTCATAAGCTTCGCGAAACATTCTTTTGTATTTGCCATCATTCTCAATTCGTTTAAGAAAACCGGCAATGCTAAAACGCATTTCATCTACCGAAAATATGGGCTGTTGCGATTGCAATTCAAGTGTAAAAACCCCGCCATCATGAAAGAAATAAGGTGCAAAACCAATGTTTGCCAACGTGGGAGCATTTCGCAATCCTACTGCATCGTTAATTCCTAAACTGATTGGAATACCATCTGTAAACGCTTTTTCTTGCAAATGACACGTTCCGCACGAAACGGACGAATCGAGCGAGAGCAGCGGTTCGTAGAAAAGCTTTCTGCCAAGTTCAACTCGTGCTTTGGTTAGTTGGTTCTCAGCAGGAATCTCTAGTTGAGGAAACCAATTCGGAATATCTAGTTGATACGGAACCGGCTCATCCGTTTGGCAACCGCTTGACACTAATAGAAACACACTTCCAACGATTGAGAATATGTGTTTTTGAAGGTTCATTTCTGTACTAGACTTTTACAACTCACCCCCGTTCAGCTTGCCGGAACGGGGGTGAGTTAAATCGGTTCATTTCTGTGCCATGCCCAAACCTAACAGTTTTTTAAAACCTGTTAGGTTTCGTTCATAAAACTCAATGCACGCTAAATGCCCCATCTACGTTTGAAACCATCAGCGAAGCTAAACCTAGGTTATTAGAGGTGTGTGTTGATCGGGTGGAAACATCGCCTGTCATGTTGGTGCCGTCCAATAGTTTGAGCCAATCAACATCCATTTCAACAGTAATACCGTCAGCCACAGAATTGACCTGTTTTGCAAAGGCCATATCAACGCGGAACGCATCTAATCCTACATGAAAAATGAATGGCGCATTTGCTGCGCCATCTTTATTGGCAGTGGTATCAACCATTCCTTCTAGCACAAAGAAGATATAACCCGGATCCCAGCCCCAATGCATGTGATCTGGGTTGTTTGAAGATAATGCGCTACTGCTTGGAAAACCTGCGGGGTCGAGGTGATTTGATGCACTATCAACCCCAGCACTGAAACTAAATGTGGTGTAATTACCAACTGGCAGATTACCTAAATTGTATTCAGAAACGTCAGCTTTCAACAAAAGATGAGGGTCGGTGAGTGTGTATTGGCCACTATTTCCGTTGAACGCGAAACCGCTGAGATACATCTGCGCTTGGGTAAATTTAACCTTCCTTCCGTTTACCAAAGCTTCTGTATCAAATGCGAAATCGGCTGCTCCGAGTTTAGAATTAAAGGTGAAATTCAGGTTCTGCGTCACATAGACACAACTTCCATCTTCCTGTTCTGCATTTGGGTCGTAGTTGAGGGCGGTTGGGTCAATACAGCCATCCTTGCTGCAGGACGTAAGTGCAACCGAAGCAACCATCAGTATCATTAATGTCTTTTTCATAGTTCTAGTAATTTATTCAAATGTCGATAACGTTTGTTCTGCATTCAGTACCGTCTGTCACTTTCATGGCTTTGGGTTGCTAAACTCAGGGTTAGCAAGAAACTCATCATCGGTAAATGTTCTTAGGAAAGCAATCAAATCATCCTTGTCTTGCTGAGTAAGTTGCGCGCCTCCATTTCCGACTAATTCCATCAATGGATCAATGGTTGCCGATGGCAAAATATGCTGACTGTAATGATCAATCACCTGTTCTAAGGTTTGAAACCGACCATCGTGCATGTAGGGTGCTGTCATGAATATATTGCGAAGCGTTGGAGTTCGGAACTTTCCTTTGTCGGCATCAATTCCTGTAAACAGATAACGGCCTTCATCAGCACTAAAATCAGCATCAAGTCCATTATTACGGAATCGGTTATCTGTAATCAGTCCACCTAATCCATGGCAATGAAAACAGTCGGCACCCTCACTATTATAGAGTATAAAACCGCGTATTTCCGACTCGCTAAGTTGAATAGACTGCTGATTGTACCATTTGTCAAACTTTGAATTGCCAGAAATAAGCGTGCGTTCAAACTGCGCAATGGCTTTTGCAACTGTTAGCGAGTCTATATAATCTACATTGTATGCTTGTTTAAAGAGGTGTTTGTAATCTACATCTGCATTCAACTTGGCTTCCACTTCTGGCCAGGTTGTGTTCATTTCAATCGGATTGGTTACAGGTTTTAGCGCTTGAATTTCGAGCGTGGCCTCTGTCCCATCCCAAAAGAACCCAAACTGATTCCAACCTAGGTTAATAAGCGTCATGGCTTGCCTATTTCCAAGGCTTCCATCAATTCCTTCGCTAAACTGCCTCGGATCACCAAAACCGAGTTCTTGATTGTGACAATCGGCACAAGCCTGCGTGTTATCGCCCGAAAGAATGGGGTCGTAAAACAGTTTTCTTCCCAAAGCAACGCCTTCTACCGTCATCGGATTATCTATTGGAATGAACGCATCCATGGGCGGCAATCCTTGCGGAATCTGTAACACGTAAGGCGTGGTAACATAAGGCCCATCGTCATCGGGCTGATTGCAACTGGAAACCAGCATGGAAGCTAGAAGAATGAGCAGAGATAATCGAGACATTTACTAAGAAACAGACTTTTGGGTGGAAAGTTGCCTAAAAGTACATGTATGCGGCAAATTGAAATGCATGACTCATGTCATTTAAAGAACTGAAACTAAGCTCAACTGTATTCAGACTAATCTCCCTGGTGCATTTCTTTCTAGTTGTAGTGTTCCGTTTAGTTGTGGGCTCAGCTTAAAGTGTATCAAGGCAGCTAAACGCCACTTAAGAAAATAGCAATACCAACTGACCTACACCGGCAAGGCCACCAAGCACAGCACCAACAAGAATCAAAATCCATTCGTCTTCTTGAAACGCTGGACGCAGCACGGCTTCAAACTCATCCGGAGAAAGCTCTGACATTTTATCTCGCATGGTGGTTTCTAAATCAAGGGCATTTTCAGCATAATTAAACGTTCGGTGAATGGAATGAGGGAGGCTCTCTACAAACCGCTCGGCTGCCATGTTCTTTAGCTGGTCGTACTTTTTAGTCCCAGCAAAAAGTTGGTAAATGTTCCTAGACAATCCAATCTGGTCATCTATTGCCCGCTTAACATGACCATGAAGGATGGTTACCATCTTGTCTGAAGCCTTGCCTCGGAAAATCCGATCAAACATCCGTTCTACGGTGAGGATTTTAGCCGATACAATCTTGGAGTATTCCGTTGCTACTTCGCGTTGGCGTTTGATAAACAATCCATGTATTTTAATACCAAGGATATTTATTTCCTTTTTCGGATTGAAAATCATCTTCAGTGCCAGCCAATTGGTTGCCCATCCTACAATCAAGCCGCCCAACGGCAACAGCCACCACGAATCGTTGAAGTACCATACAATGGCCTGTATTATTCCAAACAGAAAACCGAAATAAAGTCCAGACGATTTAATGAACTTGAATTCCTCTTCTCCACACTTCAGAAAGATTTCGTTCGTAAGCGATTTATCTGCCGTTAAGTGTTCTACCACCAATCCTTTCAGGTCGAGAAACTCTTCAATGTTGTCTCGAATATCGAGCATCATTTCTTCAGCCACTTCGGGCATTTGAGCAACTGCCTGTCGGTAAATGGTTTCTTTAACCAAGGTAGGTGTAGCAAGCCACATCAATTTCGCTTCTTGATTCATGACCTCATCAATCATCTGACGGGCCAATTTCTCTAGCACTGGTTGAAGGTCTGCGGCCACCCGCTTGGGTTCTACCTTCTCAAATAGGGCCTGCACGTCAATAAGCTTAGAAGTCATTAAATCAACCGACTTCTCCGCCATTTTAGCGGCTTTCGAAGGCACAATTCCTTGCCATCCTAGAAAGGGTTTGATGCCCACAAATTCTACTGGGTAGAACGTCATGTGAATGGCCAACCAATTGGTGCCCCACCCAACAATACCACTAGTTACAGGTATGGCTACGTAGGGTAGCAGATGAGCATATGAATTCCAGAGTTCGATGGCTTACGTAGTCAATTTGAGAAACGGTTTGAAAGATAGGTTTATTCACGAAATTGTACTCGATTATCCTAAAAATGTGTGATGGCAGGCGGTTTCTTTTGCACTCCATCTAGTTTTAGTCTCTTACGCAATGGACTTATATACCAAACTTGCAGTCGGCAAACGAGCTGAATGTGTCATACGATGCTCATAAAAAGACCAAACCCTGTTCAACTTGCAAACCAGTTAAAGAATGATTTGGACATTATCACCACACGAGCTTGGCTGAATGCAATTCTGCGTATCCCCATTTTATCGAAATCTATGGAAGGGCGAAACCAGTGAAATAGCCTTCTGGTCTTAAAACACCAATAACCAGACTTCTTCTACTTTTGATCGAAACGCTTAAAACCCGAAATTTTGCTTAGAAATAGCATCCTCGTTCTCATTGCATTCCTGTTCATCATTCCAACCCGAACCGTTTCTGCACAAGAAACTGAGAACAATGACAGGGAACTGAAAATCCTAAGTTGGAACATGTACATGCTGCCACGTTTTGCGCTTCATACTGGAAAACGCAAACGGGCACGGGAGATTGCCAAGGTGCTACCAGCAGAGAATTACGACATCATTGTGTTTCAAGAAGCGTTTCATGGCGATGCGCGCAGAATTCTGAAGCGCAAATGGAAAAAGCTTTATCCCGTTCGTATTGGCCCTGCCAATAGGAATTGGTGGTGGCTAAAAACCAATAGCGGTGTTTGGATAATGAGCAAGATACCGCTCAAGCAATTGAAGCAAATCAAATACAAGGATTGCCATGGTTTCATCGATTGCTTTGCCAACAAGGGTGCGCTGCTGGTTGAGGGCGAGTTTGAAGGTCAGAAATTTCAATTGCTGGGAACGCACATACAGGCTGGTGGGCCCGATAGCATCAAACAGAAACAATACGAGGCTATTCGTGCGCTGACCAATCAGTATAAGGAAGATGGAGTTCCGCAGCTTTTGGTTGGAGATTTCAACAAGGGAAAGGACAATGGAGACAGCTACTATAAAATGCTATCCACACTTGATGTAAAGGACTACGAGCCGGATGGAGAACTAAAATTCACTGCTGGTTCTGACAATGATTTTCGCCAAGGAGGTGATGACCGCCTCATCGATTTCATCTTCTACAGACCAAATGGCGTTGTACCCAAAAAAATGATTCGGAATGTGAGACGGTTTCAATCAGAAGTGCCCTGTTTTAAAGGTATGAGCGACTTGAGCGATCATTACGCAATGGAAGTTATTCTGAAGTTTTGAGAAGATTAACGAGCAAACTAAGTTTCACCTTCTCTAGCGGATGCGGTTGTCCTTTTAATTCAGCATAGCGAGCGTTAGGAATAAGCCGTTCTGCCCAAAGTGATTCCGCTTTGGAAACCACGCTGTCTTCACTTCCTCGGACGATAAGAACTGGACATTTTAACTTTTCAAGAACCTTTTGAGTAAGGATGGGTGTATTTCCTAAGGCAAGCATCATATCTGCGGTGCGTTGCATCACATCAGGCCAATGCTTTCTGTGGCGGTCTTCCAGAAGTTTGGCAAAGGCAGGTACTTTCTCAAGAATCTTATCGGCATTTAACATCCGAACTTCTTGCTGCGCTCCTTCGGGCGTCCAATCAAACTTGGTAGCGATGGTGACCACACTTTTGACCTTTTCAGGATGCATGGCGGCTAGCCAAAGGGCAACATATCCTCACATACTGTAGCCGATTACCTTGGTCGGACCATCCAAGTGCTTCAACACTTCCTCTCCCATTGCAGCGATAGAATAGGAAACAGAATCATCTGCCAACTTGCCGTGACCTGGAAGATCAATACAGATGACATCCGCACCCAGCATATCTGCAAGCGGTTGCATTTGTTTGGCAGAACCTAAAGCGCCATGAATCAGGATAGTTTTGATTGACATGGAGCAAAGAATGACAAAATTTCGCATTCCTAAAAACATTGAATCAGCATTGGCTTACAAGGATGACCTTCTACTATTAATTTCGCACCATGCAGAAAGCAGCCACGTATATCGATGCGTTTGTGGTTTTGGCAGCGTTGGCTTCGGGTATGCTGCACCCTAGCATCACGGTTTTTTATCAGAGCGTAGCCATCCTATTTATGAGCATCAGCGTTCCGCTGTTTGCATTGGCTTTCATTGCTTATCGCTACACAGAATCCCATTCTCAGCGTATACAGGGCAAGCGTAAAAAGGCTGCTCCCATTGCAAAAGAAGCTTTTGGAACGGCACGTGCTGTATTGATTGTTGCCTGCATGGCTGCGTGGCCAATGGGATTATACAAACTCGGCTATCCTACTGGAATGGCGTGGACCTTGGAAGAAATGGGAATTACGTGGTGGATGGCCTTGCTACAGATTTATGGCGGAATCGTTCTTATTGATGCCATGACTTATTGGAAGCACCGATTGTTACACACGCAACTGTTCTTTCCGTTCCACAAACATCATCATTCATTTAGAGACCCAACCCCGTTTGCAGGCTTTGCCGTTGGTCCTGTTGAGACGGTACTTACGTTTTAGCCGCTATTGCTCATCATCATTCCCGAAGCGAAGCATTTTGCACCGTTGTATTTCACAGCCATCATTTCATTCGTGTTGCTCAACCTGTATCTCCACAGCGGAATTCATTCCAAAGTATTGGAAGCCATTCTTCCAAAGATTCTGTTGAATTCATCGGCTTGGCACAACATTCATCACAGTGATGTAAACGCCAATTTTGGAGAAGTTTCTTATTTCTGGGACAAGGTTTGCAAGACAACCTTGGCAGATATGAAAGCTAAAAAGAAGGTAGCAACAGCTAGTTGACCCGCGTGAGTTTGACGGTTGCTACGGCCAAATGAATATCCATAGCTTCTACTCTTCCGTCTTTAGGTGATACGTGCTTCGACTACAATCCTGACATTTAATGTCCAAAAGTTCAGGCGTACGTGTCATCTTTGCGTAAGTACAATCCTCTTCGCAGAAAACGCGTTCGCGCTTCCAATTGGGATCGAAATAGAGTTTGATAAGTGAGTAATCAAGGAGCTCTTTAAACTCCTTATTGCCTTCGTTCGATTTCACCACATACTTTGAGCCATCAAATCGGATGGTACTCCACTTTTCGCGTTTGCCTTTGTTCAGATATTCATAATCGGACGAGAAGAGTTTTCCATTGCGGTATTCCACCTTAAAAATGCTCTCTTCCTCCCGCTTCATCCACAGAAAATCCGTCTTTCCTTTGGCATTGAGAGTGTAATGTTCGATGGAATCGTTCACAACCGTTTTGGTCAGTACCATTTCTCCAAACTTGAAACCGAAAACGCTCATATCAAAAACGATACGTTCGGCCTGCACGGTGAATGCCGAAAAACCAAGCATTGCAACCAATGCGAAACGTAGAAAGATTGAAGGATAGTTTTTCATTTTTAAACCGCTTAAAGATAACCTTACAACACCATCTTTGTTCGCAAGTCAAAACCACTCTTGTAGCTCAGTAAGAAAATGGATGTTTTACCTTTAGACAAAGATTAATTGCATCATGCGTTACCCTTACTGGGCCCGTAAACGAATTGCCGAATTGGATGTCGAAAAGGACTTCGTAGAGATTAATCATCTCGCGTTTGAAGTCCGTTTTGGCTCCAAGTTGTTTACACACACGCTTTTCTCGTTGGCTTTTGCGAGGCAAATGGCGGTTCCTTCTATTGCCAACGTGGTTTATGGTAACGGAAACGGACCATCCATCCAAAACACACGAAAAAGAAACAACGACACGCTGCTTTTCTTCGGAGAGTTCTATCGGCATGGTAATAGTCCTGAAGGAATGAAAGTGGCAGAGCAGCTTAACCGTATTCACAGTCGGTTTCCAATCTCTAACAATCAGAACCTCTACACCTTGGCCACGCTGATGTGCGAGCCTATTCGCATGAGCCGATTTTTGACCGGAAAGAACATCTTCAGTCAAAAGGAAACCCGTTCGCTTTATCTCTTCTGGAAGATGGTGGCAGAAATGCTTCACATTACCGACATTCCGAAAGACGAACACGCCATGTATGCGTTCTATCTGGATTATGAAAAGCAGCATTTTGGCTATACGGATGGAGGACACGAGGTACTGAACTGCCTTATTCAAGAATTTGCAGATCGGTGGTTTCCAAAATTCATGCACCCATTTGCCAAGCAGGTTTATCTCAGTCTATTTGACGACCACTTGCTGGAAACATACAGGCTGAAGAAACCATCTTTGCTTATTAGAACAGCGGTACGTACGAGGTTGAGATTTCAACTGGCATTCTTATTTCAAGTACTGCCCGACCCGAAAGAGCGCAGCATCATAGACCTTTTCAATGAGGATTATCGTGATTACCACATCCGAAAAGCTGGCCCGTTGCAATGAGAATAGTACTACTTACTTTACTGCTAGTGCTTCCGATAAGCGCACTTGCCCAAATCAATCTATCTGATGGAGCAACCATTCAAATACAAGTAGCAGCAAATGAACGCTTCACATCTACCAATGTAACAGTACTTAAAGGCGAAATCTATCAGATAACAGCAGACGGCACTTGGCAAGATGCTGGCTTCCCTCCTACAGATGCCAACGGTTTCAAAGGTTTTACTGCTCCCATGTTTTTCGGAATGCTGCTAAAACCAATGCCAAGTCAATACTATATGAAGCTTTGCGGAAAGGTTGGTGGTTGGAAATTCTCAATAGGAACATCCGCCACAATCAAGATGAAACGAACAGGGAAACTGATAATCTTTCCGAATGATGCGAAAGGGTTTTTCGACAACAACCACGGCATAATCACGGTTACTATCAAACGTGGGAATTATGTAAAAGTGATTCACCACAACTGAATACCTTTGACGAAAATCCACTCAAGTGTTTCAATTATGAAACACTTTTTTCAAAATGAAAGTGGCACTGCCAATTTTCATCCCCTGCAATAATTCAATTACTCAAAAATCAATACGTTGGACCGCCAGCTTACAAAGTTGGAAATGTGGAATACGAATTGCTTCCACAATGGCATAATCACTCACAAAAACAATAAATTATGAAAAAGGTACTTACGGCAATTGCCATCATTTCAACACTAGCATGATTCACCAACGAAGCCAAGGCTCAGGCTTGGAGCAAAGACACCAAATTGCTCGGATTAGGCTTTGGAGCTTCCAGTTTCTATCACTTAGATAGTTACTACTATGGCAATAACGGAAGGATTCGCAGTTTTTACTCGCCCATCACAGGACAATTCAATTTTATGGGAGAATTCGGAATTCACGAATATGTTGGTCTCGGTTTCACAACAGGTATCGGAGGACGGGCTGGTTGGTCAAGAGGTTATTTAGGAGAAGTGAACATTCCTATTGGGATGATTGCCAACTTTCACTTCTATCAGCTGATAGCCGATAAGACGGGTAAGAATATCCACGCAGACAAGTTGGATATTTACGCAGGAGTAAATCTGGGTAGCGGGGTTGCCTTCACATACTACGACAATAATAACCCGCCTCGTGTGGTGCCACTAGCCTTCGGTGGTGTTCATGCAGGTATCCGGTACTATTTTGTTCCTAAAGTCGGTTTGAATGCAGAGGTCGGATTTGGCAGGCAGTTGGTCAACCTGGGGTTTGTTTTCAAACTTTGAGGTTCTAAGATTTAGATAAAAGCCTGTCTGTTCCTCGAACAGACAGGCTTTTATGTTTCATTCATATAACGAATAGTGTCGGCTTCAAAACAGTCATCGCGGATTATCATTCATACATTCATAAACATGAAACATATCACAACCATTATTTGGGCAACTTTCAGCTTGATAACCCTTGCCATCACCATTCAATCCTGCAAAAAAGAAGAACCAGAACCAGCCAAAGGAATAGACCTTCAGCTTTATGAAATGGCGCAAGAAACAACAGGTTTTGTATGGTATAAAAATTCGGACGCGCAATTGGATAAGAGTTCTGGTAGCGGACACAATTTCCCTTTTCTGCGTACGCGTTATAATGCAACGGCAGCTACCCAACTGGCTTCTGATGGAAAGGTGAACCAGAACGCAAGTTTTGCTGACGGTTCCTTCGTTGTAAAAGAATTAATTAATGGTGACGGAAGTATTGGTCTTTACGCCATTCTGTACAAAATGTCGACCAGCGAATATGCTGATGGCCGTGGCTGGGTTTGGGGATATATCTACCCAAATGGAGATGTGGCAACAACGGCTCGAGATAAAGGAGCAATCTGCACGAGTTGCCATCTGCAATCGGAAAACATCGACTACATGTTGATGAATAAGTTCTTCCCTTAACCGGTTAAAACTAATCCTCATTTTTGTTGTAGCTAATTGGTTAATTCCTCACATTTGTGCTAGTGAATCAGAAGAGTACATACGTTTGGATGAGAAACACTGCTTCTCTCCTACTCCTATTCGGGTATTTCCTTAATGTAATCTCTTTTGAGAGCTTTCATCAGGCGGTTCACAATCACGACCATGCTGAGTTTCACACCCAAGAAGCGGAAGCAGATGCTTGTCACCGAGCTATCTATCATGGCGAAACATCACACGATTGTGAACACAGAAGCCATTTAACAAAGACAGAGACCGACTGCGACCTATGTAAAGTCACTTTGTCTCGCCTACATGTTGCCTCAGAGGTAGAAAATACTTTAACCCGTTACACACAATACACAGTCAATACGCCTGCCAGCGCACGGTTTTTTGGTTACGATTTTACGCTGGCATTTGCTCCTCGCGGGCCACCAGCACTTTCCTGATTCATTCGAATTTCCGTAGCTGATACAGCTGCATTTTTCCGAGCGCCATCAGGTTTTCGGATTCAATTTAACATTTAATAATCACGCTATGGAGTGTATGAATATGCACGGCCCATGGTCAGAAAATATATTATCATGAAAGACAAACTGAGTTTTTACGATGTAAAGAGCAAATCAAAATTTGAATCTGCAGAGTACGATATACGACTTTTACAGAATGGACGTTATTTCGCTGTTGCCAAATCTCCCAACGGACCCAACGAGGCATGGAGGGTGCTTTCTAAAGCACAGGGCGAAAAGCTGAAAGATAAGTAAGCGATGGGCATCATCAATATGTTTGTCCACGAACGGGTTGAGCATTGGAAAACCGTGCTCAAGATCACTGATTGGAACATCGTATGTCAGACCATCTCCGAAGCACAAGTGACGGATTTGCTAATGGATGATAGCCACGGGCATGAGTTTGTTGGAATTGAACGTCAATTCGATTCGAAGACGGGCATTCTCTATCATACTCGCCCCCTGTTGGAGGACGACATCATTCACGAATTGCTTCATGTGAGGTATCCCGAATGGAGTGAAGAAAAGGTCACATTCTGGACTTCGCTACTTTTTGGAGAACCTGTTCTTGAACACGAAAGTGCAATGGAATACCTGCTTCCTACGGGATAAAATCTATTTGAGGAAGAGCCCAATGTAAAGTTGGTGCTCTTCCTTTTTTAAACGAAAACAAAAACAAACGATAAAAATTCAAATTATGAAAAACACAAAAAACGTACTGTGGGCATTGCCCCTATTTTCTATTCTATTCTTCACCGCTTGTGAGAAAGAAGACCCAATAGTTCCGAATGAGGAAGAACTGATAACCACGCTTATTTACACGCTGACCCCAGCAGGCGGTGGCACCCCTGT
>Ga0105052_10005251_pt1 | contig 13752 bp, 16 predicted proteins | sample FRY03_FD_78094 | JGI IMG/M metagenome (GOLD analysis project Ga0105052, IMG submission 78094) | Freshwater microbial communities from Lake Fryxell liftoff mats and glacier meltwater in Antarctica - FRY-03 | ecosystem: Environmental > Aquatic > Freshwater > Ice > Glacier meltwater ... | reverse complement strand
TACGCTACTAGAGGGAATCTGGCACATGTATCTAGAACGCTAGGGATCCCCGAAACGACGCTGGGTGATTGGAAGCACTCTGACTGGTGGCACACTCAAACCGTTGTCCTCCGAGCTCTAACTGAAGATCGGATACTCTCAGAAGTCGATAAGATCATCGAATTAGCCAATCGCGAGACCATCGACAGGCTCGAGAATGGCAATGTGCAGTTAGTTAAGACCGCCGAGGGCCACGTAGAACGTCGCGTGCCGATGAATGGCAAAGATGCAGCGACAATCAGCGCGATACACATCGACAAGCGTCAGATCTTGCTCAACAAGCCCACGAGCATCAGCTCAAACAGCGGTAGTGACGCGATCAAACACCTAGCGGCTCAGTTCGAGCAGTTGAGCCGGCAGCACTCGGAGAAGGTCATAGAAGGTAGGCACACGGTGATAGAGGACGAGGTTGGCTGACGGTAATACACTGCGCTCCGCCACCATGTTCGGTTGGGCGGCGAGGCCGTCGGTGCCGGTAGTCATCGAACAACTCCCTTCGCGATGGTCAGGCGCACATCGGGGAGCCAACCCGGTCCTCCGGATCAAGTACCCATCAAGTACCCAGCAAGCAACCAGGCTGGCTGTAACCGCCTGATAATCGGTCACTTGCGCCACAGCGGTGGGCTCTGAGGGTGGCATCGGCTGCGAAGCCATCAAGTGCCCGTGTCATCTCCGACCCCCAGCAAGGGCGGCGGCCCAGAAGGGCGGGTTGATGCAAAGCTAGCAAGGGCGAAGGAAGATATGGCTATAGCTCAACCGGTCCGCAGGCCGCATAAACACTGGGCATAGTGCATGGGTCCCTAGATCTAGGGGGGGTAGGGGCAAAAACGGAGGCGCTGGTTTACGGCGAGACCCCCCTTGTCGTGCTGCTACAAAACAAAAGGGGCCTTTTCAGCATGAGGCAGTAGGGTAGCCAGGGTTACCCCCTTAAAACGCCTCTACGGGCCTCTGATGGGCTTTAAAGGGGTTGTATATGGATAAGCCGAGGATACGGATTCGTTCTGGTGGGAAGTTTGTGGGAAGTTTGGGGTTGTAGAGCGGTTTGAGATGGATGTTGGGTCTAGTAGTTCCCGTCTTTTGGTTGGCGGCGAGTGTTTGAGGCACTTCTGGGGTGAGTGGATTGGCCAAAGAAGGGTTTGAACCCCGCATTCTCTCGTTTTTGGTCTCAGATTTCTCGGGGTTTATAGATTTCGCCCTGCCGGGTTGATTTGATCTTTTTGCTGGCTTGAAAGCCGCGTTCTCTGGTTGTGATTTTTCATTTATTTGGCTCATTTGGCGGTATTGGTGGTCTTGCAGATTGCCGGTCCAGTACCGCTGTAGGCCGCGTTCTATCGTTTAAGGAGGTCGATTGCTCAGTGCAGAAGTGATAGACGGCTTCACGATTGGCCTTTTGGCGTCGAAGTACGACAACCCCAAACCTATCCCGAAGTTCCACAAAGAGATGTGGGAACTCGCGTGTAGTGATAAGCCCAAGGTTGCGGTAGCTGCCCCTAGGGGTCATGCCAAGTCCACTGCTATGACTTACGCCTATGTTATGGCGATGATGCTCTTTCGGCAGAAGTCCTTTTGTCTTTTAGTCTCGGATACGGAGGGTCAGGCGGCTGAGTTCCTTGGAGACATAAAGGCCGAGCTGAATAGTAATGAGGCTTTACGAAAGACCTTTGGTATTAAACGTCTTATCAAGGACACCGAAACGAACGTAATCGCCATTTTCAATGATGGGGAGAAGTTTCGGATTATCGCCAAAGGCTCCGAGCAGAAGGTTCGGGGTTTGAAATGGGGGGGTAAAAGGCCAGATTTGATTGTGTGCCACGCCGAGGGCACTCCGATTTACGACTTCGAGCTTGGATGGATGAAGGTAGAGGATCATCCGACAGCAACCCCTTGGGATGCCGAGTGCATCAGGGTTTCGTTGCTAAACATTGAGAACGATGAGATAACCTCTGAAGACCACCCTTATTGGGTGAAACGTGGAAATTCCATTGGCTGGGTCAGGGCCAAGGATTTGCGGATCGGAGATTGCATCGGTGACACCAGAGAAGATGCAAGCGAGCCTGGATCTTATCAAGAATTTAAAGGCTCAGGAATCGGAGATGACGGTCGATCCTTTGAACTCCAAGATGGTGTGTGGCCTCAGCAATCTTCAACTCCTCCCGGCTGGGGAGAATTTCTCGAAGAGCAACATCCACTGGCCGGACATGCCATAGTTTGGCGTCCTATTGTCAACATACAACCTGTAGGGAGGAAAAGGGTCGTCGCAGTGCGCACGAAGGCCGGTTTTTATAAAACCGCTTTCGGAATGTCGCATAATTGCGACGACCTCTAACTAGAGAACGACGAGATCGTGATGAATCCCGAACGGAGGGAGAAGTTCAGGAAGTGGCTGATGAACGCTCTTATCCCTTGTGGGTCGGATAGCTGCCTGATTCGCCTTGTTGGGACCGTTCTTCACCTGGACTCGATGCTTCAGAGGCTTTTGGACGATAAGACGTGGGATACCCTGAGATACGAGGCTCATAACGACGATTTCTCAGAGATTCTCTGGCCCGAACAGTTCTCTAAAGACCGTTTACTTGGGATTAGGGCTGGGTATGAGGCTCAGAACGATTTAGACGGATATGCCCAAGAGTATCTCAACCGCCCTATCGCTGTAGGGAACACCTACTTCAACAAAGACTACTTTTTCGACCTCGAAAGGGACGATGACGGCTTTCCTTACATTCTCAAGAAGCGTGATGTTCCTCGAATGGAGTTTTACGCCGCTGCTGACTTTGCTATCTCAGAAAGGGAGAAGGCTGACTATACGGTGATTATGGTCGCCGGTATGTGCCATGAGGGGAAGTTGCACATTGTCGACATGAGAAAGGGTCGATGGGACTCAGAGGCGATCATCGCGGAGTTGATTTCAGTACAAAGGGCGTGGAATCCGAACGTCTTCACCTTTGAAACGGAGAAGATTGACAAAGCCATTGGGCCTTTCTTAGAAAAAGAGATGCTCAGGACGGGTGTTTTTCTAAACATCCACAAAATCACCCCTACCAAGTCGAAAACCACCAGAGGTCGGTCCATTCAGGCAATGGTGAAGGCCAGGGCGGTGCATTTTGATAAGAAAGCGGAGTGGTATCCGGGGTTAGAGAACGAGTTGCTGACCATCTCGGATTCCGGTCCTAAAGGGAAGCACGACGACTGTTTTGACGCCTTCTCTTACATCGGTTTAACCGTAAATCGGTACTTTGAAGCCCAGTCAGACCAAGAAGTAGAAGACGACGAATACGAAGAAGCCTTTGACGACTTTCACGGACGTAACGGAACGACAGGGTATTGATGGAAAAGCTTGAAACAAAACTGAAGCTGGCCGACCTGTCAAGCCTTCAGAACATCGCCACAAGGCTCTCTGATGACGACTTGATGAAGATTGGCTTTAGAGTCGTTGAGGACTACGAAACTGATAAACAGTCTCGTTCTTCGTGGGAAGCGAAGATGAAGCAGGCCAATAAGCTTGCTTTACAGATTGTGGAACAGAAGTCTACCCCCTGGGAGGGCGCTTCCAACGTCAAATTCCCCCTATTGACCATTGCCAGCCTTCAATTTGCCTCAAGAGCGTATCCTGCACTTGTAAAAGCGCCTGATTTGGTCAAATTCCGTGTTCAAGGGAGAGACCCTGAAGGGGCGAAGGCTGCGCGGGCGGGAAGAATCTCCGCCCATATGTCCTACCAACTGTTAGAACAAGATGAGCAGTGGGAGGAGCAGCACGATAGGGCATTCATCGCCCTCCCCATTTTAGGATGTGTGTTCAAGAAGTCCTATTTTGACCCCGTGAAAGGTCATAACTGTTCCAAAACCGTCCTTCCGATGGATTTGGTGGTTCACTACTACGCCAAGTCCTTAGAAGAGTGTGAGAGGAAGACGGAGGTATTTCAGTCTTCAGAGAGGATTATTCGGGAAAGACAGCTTAAGGGCTTGTATGTCGAGCATGACCTACCCCCTGCAACTCAAGACACCGATGCCCAGGCAGACGAAAGACAGGGAACAACCCCCCCTGCGAATGACACGAATCGCCCCAGAACGATTCTTGAGCAACACGCCTACCTCGATTTAGACGGTGATGGGTATCCAGAGCCTTACGTCCTTACAGTAGATAAAGAGTCAAGGAAGGTATTCAGGATTGTCAACCGCTTTGGGGAAGTGGTTACAGAGCAATCCCTGAAGGTCGATCAACTCAAGGTTCAAATCAAAGACATCGCCACGTCTCTCCCGCAAGAAGGAAGCGAAGAAAACCTGATTGCTGCTAATAGAGCAGAGCAGACAATTACGATGCTCAAGACTCAGATTGAAAGATTTGAGCTTCAGGCTCCGAAAGTCTTGAGAATCAAAGCGGTTGAGTATTACACCAAGATCCCGTTCATCCCCGCTCCCGATGGGGGTTTCTACGATTTGGGATTTGGCGCGCTTCTAGGCCCTTTGAACGATTCCGTAGACACCCTTATCAACCAACTGATCGACTCTGGCTCACTTCAGAACGGTTCTGTCGGGTTTATTGGTAAGGGCGCTAGGATCAAGGGGGGCAAAGTCCGTTTCTCTCCAAACGAGTGGAAACGGGTGGATGTCGCCGGACCAACTTTAAGGGACGCACTTGTACCGCTCCCGGTAAACGCCCCATCTCCTGTTCTGTTCAACCTTCTTGGTTTGCTGGTCCAATACACCGAGAGAGTATCTTCTGTTACTGAGGCGATGTCGGGAGAGAACCCCGGACAGAATACCCCTGCCTACAACATGAGCGCGATGCTCGAACAGGGGCTTCAAGTATTCAACGGGATATTTAAAAGAGTCTACCGCTCCTTCCGGTCTGAATTAAGAAAGCTCTACGCCCTGAACGCCATCTACTTGGATGAAGAAGAGTATTTCGAGTATCAGGATGGAGATGGGAATGCTTATAGAGAAGACTACAAGGCCGATGTAAAAGACCTCGTTCCTGCCGCTGATCCAAACGCCTTTTCGAATAAAGAAAAGCAGATGAAGGCTCAGATGATCGCAGAGCGGTCAATGATGGTTCCGGGTTACGACAAGATCAAAGTGGAACAAAGACTGCTTGAGTCTATGGACGTCCCAGACGCAGCGGAGTTGTTCCCGACCCAACAGAACCAAGAGACAGGCGCGATTGAACTTGTATTCCAGCCCGGTCCAGATCCAGAATTCCAGATCAAGCAGCTTGAGGAACAGAGAAGGACTCTCGATTCTCAACAGAGATTCCAGTTACAGGCCCAACTGACCGAAGCCAAGATCGCATTGATCGAAGTACAGATCATTGAAGTCATGGCTAGAGCGGAGTTGGCCGCAGACACCCCTGAGCTCAAGCGCATGGAACTTGCGCTAGATGAGATGAAGGACCGTAGAAAGAATCTCTTAGAAATGGCGAAGATAGATGAAGAAAGAACTGCAAGAGCAGATAAGTCAGTGGACGGAAAACCCGATAACGGTTGAACTTCATCGCCTCATAACTGAACAACTTAAAGAAATCCAGGCAGCAAAGGGACATGCGTATGCGCCCTTTGAGCCGGGTAAGACCCAGGAAATCTTGGCTAACCTAAATGGTGCCGAAGATACCTGGGAAGTAGTCCTTGAACTCCTTGAGGGAGATTGGACAGCAGTTAGTGAGGAAGAAGATGGAGAATCAATCGGGGATTTATCCCCTGACGGACAAGGTGCTGATTAAACCCGACATCATCGAAGAAAAGACCGATGGCGGAATAATCATAGCCGAATCGACCAAAGAGCAGCACCAGGCCGCACAAGCGGTTGGAACGCTTATTGCTATTGGCCGAGACGCATTCAAGAACACGACTACGAATGTGTATTCAGGCGACAGCATGAAACTCACCGAAAGGCGGGTTGAGCGTTGGGACGGAACGGCAGAACCCGGACAGCGGGTGATGTATGCCAAGTACGGCGGCTATTCGGTGGTCGGTAAAGACGGCGAGGTTTATCAGGTCATGAACGACCGCGACTTAACTTGTGCCGTGGATGAGGGTGTCAAGTACACAGGAATCCAATCAAGAAAGAGGATGAAATAGTGAGTGAAGAAAGAGACTGGGAAGTTGAAGCCCGTTCGGGTGGTTGGGTTCCTGAACCCGATGGAGTATCGGAAGAGAAGAGAGTTGATGCCAAAACCTTCGTAGAGCGCGGCGAGAAGATCGCTGGCGTTATGAAATCGAAGGTGGAGCGCCTCGAATCGAAGATTGATGAGCTTTCAAAAGGCAATGCTGATTTTCAGAAGTATCACCAGCAGACCCTAGAGAAAGAGAAGAAGAAATCTCAAGAGCGCATTGCTCAACTGGAGTCGGAACGCGCCGAAGCCATCACTGAAGGCGACGGTACGCGATTCACGAAGGTTGACAAAGAGTTGACAGAGTTGCGCTCTGAATCGAAAGAGGAGATGCAAAAACTCAACCCGCTCGCTGAAAAGTGGGTGGAAGAGAACGCTTGGTACAACTCCAACCAGAAACTTTCCGCGTTTGCCGATGGGATAGCCGAAAAGGTTATTGCTGAAGGTTATACGGGGAAGGCGTACTTCAATGAACTGACTCGAAGAACGAAAGAGACGTTCCCAGAAGAGTTTAAGAACCCTGCTCGCAGCAATGCCAGTTCGGTTGAGACAGACACAGAAAGACAGACAGATGACCCGAAACCCAAAAGTTGGGGATCGCTTCCGAAGGCGGATCAGGAACAGTGCTTGAAGTTCGTTAAGAACATTCCTGGCTTCACCAAAGAGCAATTTCTAACTGAATACGATTGGGATTAAGAAATGGAAAAGAGACAGAGAGCAGTAAACAAGAAAGATCGAGTTCCTTTTGGTGGTCTGCGAACCAAGTTGCAGGTATCAGCGGCAGATTTAAAAGAACATCTGCATGGGTATCACCTTCATTGGATCAACGACAAAGACGGACGCATTGAGGCAGCACAGAATGCTGGCTATACGTTTGTCGAACCACACCAAGCGCCGTCATTGGGTGTTGCAAACATCCACGGTGAGAATTCGGACCTCAATTCAAAAGTAAGCAAAGTTGTGAGCAGAAGCGGAACCCCGATTCGCGCCTACCTGATGAAGCTTCAACAGGACTGGCACGACGAAGATTCTGCGGCAAAGATCGCCGTGACTCGAAAGGTTGACGAAGCTCTGCGACCGATAACCCAAGGTGGACAAACGCTTGAAAGTGGCTATACCCCCAGTTGACTCTGGATGCCATGTTCGTTTGTCCTTCACTTATTTCTAAAGGAAAATAAATATGGCTAATTCAGACGCCGCATTTGGATTCCGCCCCGTAAACCGTACTGGCAGCCCGTATTCCGGCGCTGCCCAACGTTGCGTCATTGCCTCTGGCGATGGCACTGCAACGTTTGCCGGTGACGCGGTGAAACTGGCAGGCAGTTCTGTTAACGGTTATCCGACTGTTATTCAGTGTGCCGCTGGCGACCCCGTGTTCGGAGTGGTTACATCCTTCGAGGCAAACGGTAGCGATCTTTCGCTTCAATACCGCGCTGCTTCGACTCAGCGTTTTTGTCAAGTGGCTATGGCTTCGGATTCTTTTTTCGAGGTTCAGGCGGACGACGACACAACTACTATCGCAGCAACCGATGTTGGCCTTAACGCCGACTTCGTTGTTGGGACTGGTAGCACTGTGACGGGATATTCCGCGATGGAGCTTAACTCAAACACCAATGGCACTAGCAGCGCGCTCGACTTGCAAATCGTTGCCTTAGTTGATCGCGCCGACAACGAAATCGGTGCCATCAATCAGAACGTTATCGTTCGATTCAACGACCCGCAGGACAAGCCTGTTAGAACGGGAGTATAAGAAATGCCTATTTCAACTGGCAATCATCCAAAGGCATTGTGGCCTGGTGTAGCTGGCTGGTTCGGCGCTCGATACAATGAGCACTCCCGCCAATATACTAAACTTTTTGAAGTCAAGACTTCGACTAAGAATTACGAAGAACTTGTGCAGCAAACTGGTTTCGGCCTCGCCCCGGTAAAACCCGAAGGCTCCGCAACAGCGTATGACTCTCATCAGCAGGGTTATGTGTCTCGTGGAGTGAACGTCGCATACTCTCTTGGTTACAACGTGACCAGAGAGGAGCTGGCTGACAATCTCTACGAGGCTGTTTCCATGCGTCGCGCCGGATCTCTGGCGTTTTCGTTTGGGCAAACCCGCGAGCAAGTTGGTGCCAACGTCTACAACCGCGCATTTAGTCCCTCCTATGTGGGCGGCGATGGCGTTGAGCTTCTGAGTACTGCACACCCCTCGGTGAGCGGGAATCAGTCCAACGAACTTGCGACTGCTGCTGACTTTTCCGAAGCCGCGCTGGAAGACCTGACCATTCAGATTATGAATGCAACGGACCCCAAGGGCCTGAAGATCAGCATTACCCCCAAGTGTCTTATTGTCCCGACCTCTCTTGTCTATGAGACTGAGCGCGTCCTGAAGTCGAATCTGCGGGTTGATACCGCAAATAACGACATCAACGCAATCAAGTCGATGGGCGTAATCCCCGAAGTCGCGGTTAACAACTACCTGACCGACACTGACGCATGGTTTATCAAAACCGGCGGCGTCGAAGATGGTCTGGTGTGGTATGACCGCGAAGGCGTTCAGTTCACGAAGGACTCAGACTTCGATACGGACAATGCCAAGGCAAAGGGATATATGCGCTTTGTAGCCTTCTGGGGGGATTGGAGATCCCTGTACGGCTCACCCGGCGCTTAGTTATTTATAAGGAGTTTTCTCCTTAAGTAAGCGACAACTCTCCTGGGGGCTTCGGCCCCCTTTTCTTTTGAACTTATGAAACATTCTAAGGACGGCACGCCGTTCATAAGGAAATACTATGTCTAATTATCCAGGCGGGTTTCCGGGCGGTATTACCGTTCGCGGACAACCTCTTCAACTGTTGCACCCCGGAGAAGTATTCTGGGTGAACAACTCTTCTGTTCTCGCCAAGAGTGGCGTGGGCGGATCTAACGGCAATGACGGCTCTTACCGTAAGCCGTTCTCTACCATTGACTACGCGGTAGGCAGATGTACTGCTTCGCGTGGCGATGTCATTATGGTCATGCCGGGTCATGCTGAGTCGATTACTTCAGCTACCACGCTGGCTCTTGACGTTGCTGGCGTTGCGGTTATTGGCTTGGGTGGAGCTACGGGTCGCCCGACTCTGACGTTCACCACAGCTAACACAGCGACTATCAACATCTCGGCGGCTAACGTCACGGTGAAGAACATCAGCTTTGTTGGTAACTTCCTCAGTATTGTTTCTGCAATCACTATTGGTGCGGCCCCGTCTTGCACTATCGAAGGTTGCGGATTCAGCGATACGAGCGCTATTCTTGGCTTCCTTTCGGCCATTAAAACCACGGTTACTGTGAATGCAGACCATCTGCATATCCTCAACAACCGTATTCATCCCATTGCAACAACTCGGTCAACAGCACCGATTGTTGTTCTCGGGGCGATGACTGGTCTGACCGTGAAGGATAACCGGGTAACTTCTAGCGTTTCTCAAAACAACGTATCTCAGTTTATCAGCCATGCGGCGTTGGTAATGACCGATCTGTTGGTCACTCACAACACTGTGTACTGCATAAACACCGATACGGCGACGGGCGCTGTGTTGCTGTCTACAACCGCCACTACGGGTTCTGGGATTATCGCCCATAACCGGGTGCGGGCACGGGACACTGCAGCGGCCATTGTGGTCACGGCGGCGGCTGTACAGTACGGCATGTTTGACAATCTTTACACTGGCGAAACAACGCAGCTGTCAGGGTTTGTCCTTCCTGCTATTGCTTCTGACGCCTAAGTTTATGGCCCCCTTCGGGGGGCCTTTTTTCAATGGTGAATGAATCCTATGCCGACATCAGGCTCTAAAGCCTTCGCAATCTCAAGGTCAGATATTGTCGAGGGCGCTCTTAGGAAACTGGGCGTTTACGACATTGGCGAGCCTCCATCTGGCGATGATACTGCCGCTGCGAGCATGGCCCTTAACCTCATGGTGAAGGAGTGGGCTGCGCGTGGGGCTGACATCTTTCTTCGAGAAGAAGTGACCCTGTTCCTTCAGCCTCAATCGAAGACCTATTTGCTTGGCTCAAGCGGCACAAACGCTACCAAGTCTTACGTCGAAACGACCCTTTCTGCGGCTGAGGCGACTTCCCAAACAACGATTTCTGTCACTTCTGAGACTGGAATGACCATAGCCGACAACATCGGCATTAAACTGGATGATGACTCGATTCACTGGTCAACCATCGCTTCCTTAGCCACCCTCACGATAAACCACGCTTTACCGTCTGCGGCGGCTTCAGGGAATAAGGTCTACGCCTACACCACCAAGGCGCAACGCCCTCAGAAGCTCATATACGCCTTCAGACGGGACACTTCAGACATTGATACCGAAGTGACCCTTGAGGGAGAGATCGAATATCAAAGATTGTCCTCGAAATCCTCAGAAGGCCCGCCAGTTTTAGCCTTTTATCGCCCAAGCCTTACAAACGGGACGCTTCACGTCTGGCCGGTAGATGGAGGAAGTTCTGTAGACAAGATGATTTACATCAGTCAAGTCTTGACGGACGATTTTGATTCTTCTGCAGATAACCCACAGTTCCCTATCGAGTGGGGCAATGCCCTCGTTTGGGGGTTGGCGTCTGAGCTTGCTCCTGAATACGGGCTGCCAAGACTGGAGCGTAGGGAGCTGGCGATCATGGCAAGGCAGAAGTTGGATGATGCGCTCGATTACGATGTCGAGAACGCTGACGTTATCTTCACGATGGGCGGTCGTTAATGAAGCTTGCCTTAATCGGCGGAGCCTACAAAGGCCGGTCGAGCAATGTTTCTTCTGAGACTTGCGTTAACCTGTTCAAAGAGGGCGACTCCCTTGTCGGCACGCCTGGGGATTCTGTTTTCAACAGTTCCTACTCTGGTCCGGTAAGAGGGGGGATTGAGTACAACGACCTCGCTTACTTCGTCATTGGGAATACTCTCTACGAGTTCAACTCTGCGGGGGGCGGCGCTTCCAGGGGAACCATAGGAACGGCCACAGGTCGTGTCTCTATGGCTCACAATGGGGTCCGTTCAGGGGCCAACCAGCAGATATTCATTGCTGATGGGACAAGTGGGTACATCTACAACAACGCCACCTCCACTCTGGCTGAGATTTCAGACGCGGACATGACTTCTGCCGATACCGTTGTGTTCTTCGATGGCTACTTTCTGTTCAACCAGACGAACACCGATAGATTCTGGCAGACCGCAGCGTATGACGGGACCAGTATTGTAGCAACAGACTTCTATACTGCGGAAGGTGATCCTGATAAAGCGGTTTCTCTGCTCACAGACCGAAGGCAACTCTTCGTTTTTGGTCAGAAGACGACTGAGGGCTATTACAACTCTGGCGACGCTGATAGTACCTTCCAGAGATTCCAAGGGGGCTTTTCTCAGACTGGGTGTGCTGCTGCATTCTCTGCTGCTCGATTTGACAACGCAGTTATGTGGCTTTCGAGAAACGAGAAGGGCGATGGCGAGATAGTGAGGATGGCGGATGGCTACCAGCCCGTCACTGTTTCAACCCATGAAATCAACTATCAGATTAGCAAATACACGACTATCTCAGACGCCTTTGCATACGCTTATAGACATGAAGGCCATGAGTTCTACGTCATTACCTTCCCTACGGCAAATGTTACTTGGGTATACGACGCTTTAGAGAAAGAGTGGCATCACAGGGCGCATAACATAGGTGGCGTGTTCCCAAGTCGGGAACGGTACAACTGCCACGTTTTCGCCTTTGGAAAGCATCTCTTTGGCGATTACTCGAACGGGAAGATTTACGCCCTTAGCGGAACGTCTGCGACCGTAAACGGAGAGAGGATTGAGAGAGAAAGAGCCACTGTAGGTATTGCTGACGAAGATGAAGGCCGCGTAAGGATTCATTCATTCCAGCTCGATATGCAGGAAGGTATTGGAGATCAAACCACTGACGATGACGGGTTGATTTACCTCTCTTACTCGAAAGACGGTGGGCACACATGGAGCAATGAAGTCTCCAGAGATGCAGGGGATACGGGGGAGTACGACAAGCGGATTATCTGGCGAAGACTTGGCATTGGTAGGAACTGGATCTTCCGTATCAGGACGTGGACTCCTCAAAGGGTTGTGTTTAAGGGGGCGATAGTACAAACCTATGAGCAGCCCTAGATTCCGAGAGAACCCAGGGGTACAGAGATACCCGAAAGACGAAAGAGAGTGGGGACATTGGATCAACGAGGTTAGCCGATGGTTCGCGGACCAGCTTGACGTAATCGCCGCTCAAGTAGCTGCCGCCGCCGCTCAAACTTCCGCTAACAACGCAGCCGCGTACTTCAAGGGCAACCCTGCAACTTTTGTATGGAACTCTGATGCTGTTGGCGTTGCCCCTGCTGGCAACCCCACCAGGGATCTAGTTTTGGTCTGTTACGACAAGACCGGGGCTTCAATATCGACCAGAACCCTTAGAGGGACGCTGACTTCTGCCGCAGCGACGATTGCTGTCACGAACGTATCCACTGGAGGTCTAGCCAACGCCTACGTTTTGGTTGATGACGGGACCGCTAGTGTGAGGGCGGATATAACCGTTACTTTCGCAGACAGTTCAAAGGCCACTAGCACGCTGGCTTGGAGCTTTGTTGACGAAGCGGCTGCCGGTGGAACACCTACGAGCGGGGGTGGGAAGTAATGTTCAGACCCCCGACAATGTTGGACTTCCAGTTCATCTTTGAGTGTTACGAAGATTGGCCGGTTACTGAGGCTCTCGGGCCGGTTCTTGAATCTGATGTAAAAGACTGGATTCGCTTCTGGATGAACCGAGACGCCGAGACTTGTCTTGTTTGGGAGGATGTAGTCCCGATTGGGCTTCTGACCTACCGGAAGAATATGTTCGTTGCTGTGATAGACAACATTGTTGTTCTCCCCAGTGAAAGGGGTATTGGCCACTCCACAAGAATGATGTCGGCGCTGAAAGATAAATTGGTTGCTGAGGGTGTGGTGGTGGCTGAATTTGAAGCAATCCCCGGACGTATTGCGGATAAGACGATACGTGGGGATTTCCAGAGAATCGGAGAAGGTATAGGCCGAAGGTCAGGGCTTCCGGTTGTTGTAGGCCGCGTGACGGATGACATGGATGTTTGAAGTAATCGAAAGGGCCGACTCTGAGGTTGCTCAAGTATCTAGGATACTCGCCCTTCAAGAAGCGATGAGGTCTCTGCCTCAAATCAAGGAAGAGTTATTCCACCATTTCTGTCATGGGGTGTATGCTCGACAGATGAACATCCCTGCTGGCACAGTCATAGTCGGCAAGAAGCACAAACGAAACTGTATCAACTTCATCATGGCGGGAGAGGTTGAGGTTGTTTCTGCGGAAGGCAAGACAAGGATCAAAGCACCAGAGATATTCGTATCTCCCGCAGGTACTAAGCGGGCGATGGTCGCTCTATCTGATCTGACATGGGTAACAGTACACGCCTCACAGGAGACTGACTTGGACAAACTAGAAGACGAACTGATTGAGGTGGAAGAATGACTTGGTCAATGGTTGGCACTGCCGCAATAGGCGTTGCGGGATCTATCGGTGGAGGGCTTCTCGGTTCCAGCGCCGCTGGTAAAGCGGCTCGTCAGGCGGACAGAACAGCAC
>Ga0105052_10005247_pt1 | contig 13764 bp, 16 predicted proteins | sample FRY03_FD_78094 | JGI IMG/M metagenome (GOLD analysis project Ga0105052, IMG submission 78094) | Freshwater microbial communities from Lake Fryxell liftoff mats and glacier meltwater in Antarctica - FRY-03 | ecosystem: Environmental > Aquatic > Freshwater > Ice > Glacier meltwater ... | reverse complement strand
TTTTTATACCAGAATCCGATAAGCAGGAATGAACATAATCCAACGCCTTCCCAGCCGATAAATAGCATCAGATAATTACTACCCATCACCAACACCAACATAAAGAAGACGAAAAGATTCAGGTAGGCAAAAAAGCGATTGAAACCTTTGTCATTGTGCATGTATCCAGCAGAATACACGTGGATTAAAAATCCAACGCCCGTAATCACCAACATCATCATCAATGATAATTGGTCGAGTTGAATGCTATAATTGATAGATAATTTTCCAATGTTCATCCATTCTAAAAGCAAGATGCGGATAGGCTCCGGCTCGAGCTGCGACATGAAAGGGATGAAAATCGCGAGGGTTAATACAAAAGGAATCAGAATAGATATTGAAGCAACAGTTGCTACAAGTGTTTCAGATAATTTCTTTCCAAAGAAAATGCTGAATAAAAATCCAACAACAGGAAGTAAGGGAATCAGCCAGGCGTAATGTTCCATTTAATTGCAGATTACCATTTAAGATTACGTAAAGCATTGATATCTGTCGACCGAATGTTACGGTAAATCATCACCAAAATGGCAAGACCTACAGCTACTTCGGCGGCGGCTACAACCATAATAAAGAAGACAAATACTTGTCCCGCTTGATCGCCATTAAAACGCGAAAAAGCAGCAAGCAAAATATTCACAGCATTAAGCATGAGCTCGACACACATGAAAATGACAATAAAATTTCGTCGGTACAAAACACCCATCACTCCAATAGAGAAAAGCACAGCACTTAAAAACAAGTAGTGCTCAATGCCAATGGAATGGAAAGAATTCATCAATTCGTCCATGGATTAATCGTTTACGTGTTTTTTACCAAGGATAACAGAACCAACCATGGCAGTAATAAATAAAATAGAAGCTACCTCAAAAGGGAGCAAGAAGTCTGTAAATAAGACGCGTCCAATTGCTTTTGCTGTACCAAAATCTTCAGCAACAAGGGCGGGTGTTTGTTGCGAGTACCCTTGCAGGGAAGCGGCCAAAACAATCATTAGCAAACAACCCGAAAGTATCGCGGCAGCCTTTAATACCATAGGTTTATGTGGTTCAGTTTCCTTGTTGAGGTTCAAAAGCATGATTACAAAAAGGAATAGAACCATTATGGCTCCAGTATAAACGATCAAATTTACAGCGGCAAGAAAGTGCGCATCAAGTAAAACGTAATGACCAGTTATTGAGAAGAAGCAGATTATCAGCCATAAGACGCTGTAAATCGGGTTCCTCGCGAATACCACCATGAGACCTGAGCCAATGGTTAGTGCTGCGAGTATGAGGAAAGCGATTGGATTCATGAGCGTTAGTAGGGCGCGAAATTATAGAATTTTATGAGAATGTTTCTATTAGATTAAAGATCTTGACGATTCGTAACGTCAATACGTTTTTCAGGTTCAACTCCTTCAACAAGAAGATCCTTCCCATAAATGAAATCTTCCCGTTCGAAACTCGATGGCGTAATTCGATCTGTCAGAAATATGGCTTCTTTAGGACAAGCTTCTTCACATAGTCCGCAGAAAATACAACGTAACATATTAATTTCATAGATAGACGCGTACTTCTCTTCACGATAAAGATTTTCTTCGCCTTTCTTGCGTTCCTCAGCTACCATTGTAATGGCTTCGGCTGGACAAGCAACAGCACATAATCCGCAAGCCGTGCAACGTTCAGCACCGATTTCGTCACGTTTTAAAACGTGCATTCCACGGTAAACAGCACTAAACTCTCGTGTTTCTTCAGGATATTTAACAGTAACCGGTCGTCTGAAGAAGTGCTTCAAAGTAACCGCCATGCCTTTAATAATGGCAGGAAGATAGGCGCTTTCAGATGCCGTCATCTCTTTGTTTGAGACTACTTTAGATCTATTTGTGAGTTGCATACGTTCGATTTCAAAAATTAACCATCACATGTTATCGTACCATAATAGTACAGCTCCGGTAGCAAAAATATTTAACAAAGCCAATGGAATCATCCACTGCCAGCCTAATCGCATCAATTGGTCGTAGCGGAAACGTGGAAGTGTCCATCGAACCCACATGAATACAAAAATGAAGAAGAATATTTTCAGGAAGAATACGAATAAACCGATGATGGTAATAGCATTTTGAGAAAGCCCTAAACTGTCCATAAACGGGAAGTTGTAACCTCCAAAATAGAGACTGGCCATAAATGCCGACGAAATAAACATGTTGATATATTCAGCAAACATGTAAAATCCGAGCTTCATCGAAGAATATTCGGTGTGATATCCACCAACCAATTCTGCTTCACATTCAGGTAAATCGAATGGTGTGCGGTTGCATTCAGCAAATGAGCAAATAATGAATAACAAGAATCCGAAAGGCTGGTAGAAAATATTCCAGTTCATACCGTGCTGTTGTTCAACAATTTCACCCATGCTAAGCGTTCCGGTAATCATGATTAATGCAATAAGCGATAAGCCCATTCCTAATTCATAACTAATCATCTGCGAAGACGCACGAACAGCTCCAATTAATGAGAATTTATTGTTGGAGGCCCATCCACCAATCATAATTCCATAGACACCTAAGGAAACCACAGCGAATACATACAAGACACCAATATTCAAATCGGCTACTTGTAATGGAATTTGACGACCTGAAATTTCTAAAACTCCACCCCAAGGAATAACTACTGAAGTCATCAATGCCGTTAGCATCGCGATGCCAGGGCCTATAATGAAAAGGAACTTATCAGAAGTATTTGGAATAATTTCTTCTTTGAAAAAGAATTTTCCGGCATCTGCCAATGGCTGAAAAATACCGAAAGGTCCCGCGCGATCTGGACCAACACGATCCTGCATGAAGGCAGCAACTTTACGCTCTGCGTAGGTGCTGTAGGTAGCTATTAACAAAGTGACTGTAAAAGCAATAAATGCAATTACCGTTTTGTCTAAGAGAAAGAGCATGTCGGTCATTTGCTCAACTGTTTTTTAGGAAGAGTTTCTGGCGATGCCTCGAATTTAGTACCCTTCTCGTATAAGTTTTGTGAAATAACCGAGTGTCGGTCGATATTTCTTGGGCCTTCTTCAACCCAATCTGAAGCTTCTTTTTTATCGAAGCGACATGTATTACAAATCCATTCATCTACTTCGCCCCACTGATCTTTGCGACCTGTTACGCGATAAATTTCTTTGCCATATTTCCAAAGGACAGTTTTACCTGAACACGATTGACAATCGCGATGTGCATCGAAAGGCTTCAAAAACCAAACACGACTCTTAAAGCGGAAAGTTTTGTCTGTTAATGCTCCAACCGGACAAACATCAATCATATTTCCAGAGAATTCGTTATCAACTGCATGTTGAATGTAGGTGCTGATTTCAGATACATCTCCGCGATTCATAACCCCGTGAACCCGTTCTGGAGTTAATTGATCCGCAACTTTAACACAACGGTAGCAAAGGATGCAGCGCGTCATGTGAAGTTTAATCTTATCGCCAATATCGATTTTCTCAAAAGTTCGGCGGTCAAACTCATAACGACTCGCACTTTTACCGTTTTGGTAAGATAAATCTTGCAAATGACACTCACCTGCTTGATCGCAAATTGGGCAATCTAATGGGTGATTAATCAGCAGAAATTCAACGACACTTTTACGTGCATCAACAACTTCAGGTGACGTGTAATTCTCAACTTCCATACCGTCCATAACCGGTGTACGGCAAGATGCAACCAGTTTTGGCATTGGACGAGGATCTTTTTCAGAACCCTTAGACACCTTTACTAGGCAGGTACGGCAATATCCACCAGAGGTTTTTAGCTTTGTATAAAAGCACATTGCAGGAGGCGCAACGTCTTTACCAATCATTCGTGCGGCTTGCAGAATGGTTGTTCCCGGCGGAACCTCAATGGTTTTATTATCAATTGTTACTTTAAACAAGTCCATATTATCCTAACAATTAAGCGTTCACAGGTGCCGGAGCAACTGGCATGATTGGTTCGCGATGACCATGTTTTGCGTCTTTCACCTTTTCTGGATAAAGTACATGGTATTCAAACTCCTGACGGAAATGACGAATCGCTGCTGCAACAGGCCAAGCAGCCGCATCGCCCAGCGGGCAAATTGTATTTCCTTCTATCTTTCTAGCAACATCAACCAAAAGGTCAATATCACTCAAATTTCCTAAACCTCTTTCTAAACGATGAAGCACTTTTTCCATCCAACCTGTTCCTTCGCGGCAAGGGCTGCATTGACCGCAACTTTCGTGATGATAGAAGCGAGAGAAGTTCCAAGTATTACGAACGATACATTGGTTTTCATCATAAACAATGAATCCGCCAGAACCTAACATAGAACCAGAGATAAAACCGCCATCAGAAAGAGATTCGTAAGTCATTAAACGATCTTCACCAGTTGCAGTTTTGCACACTAAGTAATCAGGTAAAATTGGAACAGATGATCCGCCTGGAACACATGCTTTCATGCGTTTCCCGTTGGCAATTCCACCACAATATTGGTCAGAAAAGATAAACTCTTCAACCGGAACACCTAAATCAATCTCGTAAACTCCAGGTTTGTTGATGTTTCCAGAGGCGGAAATTAATTTAGTTCCTGTAGAACGGCCAATGCCGATTTTAGCGTATTCAGCACCACCATCATTCACAATTGGAACAACAGCAGCAATGGTTTCAACATTATTTACAACTGTTGGACAACCATACAAACCTGCAATTGCAGGAAATGGGGGCTTGATGCGAGGATTTCCACGTTTTCCTTCAAGAGATTCTAACAAGGCTGTTTCTTCTCCGCAGATATAAGCGCCACCACCAATTTGCACATAGCATTCGTGGTCGAAACCAGAACCCAAAATGTTTTTTCCTAACCAGCCATTTGCGTATGCTTCAGCAATAGCTTTCTCAACAATTCGAGAAACGTAAAAGTACTCACCACGAATGTATATGTAAGACGTTTTTGCACCTAAAGCGAAGCTCGATGTGATCATCCCCTCAATCAAAAGATGAGGAATGCGCTCCATTAAATAGCGGTCTTTGAATGTGCCTGGCTCTGATTCGTCAGCATTGCAAACCAAATATCTCTCAACGCCCGCTGGTTTGGCCAAAAAGCTCCATTTCATCCCCGTAGGGAAACCCGCACCACCACGACCGCGCAATCCAGAAGTTTTAACCTCTTCAAGAACCGCTTCGGGACTCATGGTTTTTAAGGCCTTTTCTACAGAAGCGTAACCACCGTTTTTACGGTAAACTTCGTAAGACTGGATGCCTTCAATATGATCGTTTGCTAATAACAGCTTTCTTCCCATGATACTGTTTACTTACTGTTGGTATAATCTAAATCGGTGTATCTGCGTCGTTTACCTTCGGCTTTGTAGCGTTCAATAAGCGCATCAACTTTCGATTCGGTTAAATTCTCGTGATATTCAGCTCCGCATTGTAACATGGGCGCTGTTCCGCAAGAGCCTAGGCACTCAACGGTTTTTAGTGTAAACATCCCATCAGGTGTTGTTTCGCCTTCGCGGATGTTTAATTTTTTGCTGATGTAGTCAACGATATCTTCAGCACCTCTCGTCCAACAAGAAGAAGTTCTGCAAACCTCCAATTGGCATTTTCCAACCGGTTGAAGATTATACATGCTGTAAAAAGAAGCAACTTCGAATACTTCGATGGAATGAAGCGACATTGCTTCAGCCACTAAATCCATTACTTCGGCACTTAACCAACCATCAAATTCGGCTTGGGCAATGTGCAAAACTGGAAGTAAGGCAGATTTATGCTTTCCTTCAGGATAACGCGTCATTAGGTTTTTAATTGCAGCAAGTGATTCCTCGCTAAACTGGAGTTTCTCCCGAACGTGCGGGTCGAATGTATGTGTTCCGTGTGCGTGTGCAGACATAATTAATTCTTAAGCATCAAGTTCTCCGGCGATAACATTCATACTCGACAATGTAAGAATGGCATCCGATAACGTTTGTCCTTTAATCATTTCAGGATAAGCCTGATAATATATAAAGCAGGGTCTGCGAAAGTGCAATCTATAAGGAGTTCGGCCTCCATCAGAAATCAGGTAAAAACCTAATTCACCATTTCCGCCTTCAACCGCATGATACACTTCGCCTGCAGGTAAATCAACCTCGCCCATCACAATTTTGAAATGCCAAATCAAGGCTTCCATACTTGTGTAAACGTCTTTTTTTGCTGGAAGATAAAACTCAGGGCAATCGGCCATGTGATTTCCTTCCGGCATATTGTTCAGTGCATTTTCGATAAGCTTCAGGCTCTCACGAACTTCAGCTTGACGAACGCAAAAACGATCATACGTATCACCACTTTGTCCAATAGGAATAGTGAAATCGAAATCTTGGTATGACGAATACGGATTCATCACGCGAACATCATAATCGACTCCTGAAGCTCTCAAGTTTGGACCAGAGAAGCTATATTCTAAAGCACGTTCAGCTGATATTGGACCAACGCCAATAGTGCGATCCATAAAGATACGGTTACGAAGAAGCAGGCCCTCAAACTCATTGAATTTTGCAGGGAATTCTTTTAAAAAGGCACGAATTAACTCATGTACTTTTGGGGAGAAATCGCGTTCAAATCCGCCTATGCGACCAATATTGGTTGTCAATCGTGCCCCACAGATTTGCTCGAATATATCGTAGATTTTTTCTCGCCACTGGAAGATGAAGGTAAAACCTGTAAGCGCTCCAGCATCAACTCCTAAAACCGAATTACAAACTAAGTGATCAGAGATTCTCGAAAGTTCCATGATGATAATTCTTAGGTAGTCTACCTTTTTGGGCATCTCTAATCCAAGAAGTTTTTCAACCGTCATATGCCAACCAATATTATTTATTGGCGATGAGCAATAATTTAAACGATCGGTGATAGGTGTTACTTGATAAAATGGACGATGTTCTGCCAGTTTTTCAAAGGCACGGTGGATGTATCCAATAGTTGGCTCGGCATGCATGATAATTTCACCATCCATTTGAAGCACGTTCTGAAATACGCCATGCGTTGCAGGATGCGTTGGACCAAGATTTAGCGTGTTATAACGTTTTTCTTCTTCCTGAATATGATCTTCGCCGTATATAGAGTTCTCTGTCATTGGGTATCTGCTTATCTTCCGAAGAAACGGTCGTCTTTATCTTCCCTTGAAGAATCTTCTAAAGGATATTGCTTTAATAAGGGGAACATTTCCATGTGATCTACATTCAAAATGCGACGTAAATCAGGGTGTCCAGTAAAACGGATGCCGAAGAAATCATAGGTTTCACGTTCCATCCAATTAGCAGCTGCAAAAACTTCAGTAAGTGTATTTACCTCGGTCTTTTGCTCTGGCATGTAGTAAACAATTCTAATTCGGTAATTATGAACCAAACTGTGCATATGCATCACAACGCCCACCTCGCGACCTGTTTGTTCAGGAAAATGAACACCACATAAATCGGTTAGGTAAATAAATTGTAATTCAGGATCTTCTTTGAGAAACTTGACCACTTCTACATTCTTGTTGGCAGGAATCTCAACCTTGAGCATACCGTAAGGAAGGCTGTTAGATAAGATACTTTCGCCAAAGGCGGATTGTAAACGCCCTAAAACTTGTTCGTGAGTTAGTGCCATTTTATTCGATTCCGTATGATGCCAGAAGTGCTTGATATTCTGGTTGATTACGACGACGAAGGCTTTCGCTACGCACTAATTCTTGAATTTTCATGACACCGTCTATAATTTGCTCTGGTCGGGGAGGGCATCCTGGAACATAAACATCCACTGGAATAATTCTATCGATACCTTGGAGTACGCTGTAAGTGTCGAAAATTCCACCGCTAGAAGCACAAGCTCCAACAGAAATAACCCAGCGTGGTTCTGCCATCTGCTCGTAAACCTGTTTAAGAATTGGACCCATCTTTTTGGCGATGGTACCCATAACCATAAGCAAATCGGCTTGGCGAGGAGAAAAACTCATTCGCTCAGAACCAAAACGAGCTAAATCATAGTTCGAACCCATGGTTGCCATAAACTCGATACCGCAACATGACGTGGCAAAAGGAAGCGGCCAAAGCGAATTAGCGCGAGCCATTCCTATTACTGTATTCAAACTTGTAGCAAAGAAACCTTGTCCCTCAATACCTTCTGGCGCTTCAACTATTTTAATATCACTCATAAATCTTATCTAAATCAAAAGTTTATTCCCACGTAAATGCTTTCTTGCGAAACAAATAAAGGAATCCTAATAAGAACAATGAAACAAATATTGCCATTGCTATGAACCCTTGCATTCCAAACTCTCTGAAATTAGTTGCCCAAGGGTAAAAGAAAATAACTTCTACATCGAACAACACAAACAGAATTGCTGTTAAAAAATACTTAATTGAAAAAGGCAAACGCGCATTTCCTTGAGATTCTATACCGCACTCAAAATTTTCGAGCTTTTTTGCACTTTTACGATTGGGCCCAAGAAAGTGTGTAATAATTAGAACCATGGCCACAAATCCAAAAGCAAAGACCAATTGGATTAACATAGGTAAATACTCGCTACTGCCTGAATTCATAGTTTCTTTTAATTATTCCCGTCAAATTCTAACGCACAAAAACTATGCTTGTTCTAATTTGGTGATTAAATTTTGCTCGCAAAGGTAAGCACAAATGTTTTCATCCTTCAGAATTTGCATCCAAACTAGGTAGATTTATGCCTTTTTTTGCAGCGCGTTTTTAATCAGAGTGTTATGAAGGCCGCGTTATTAATCCTCAATTTTAATCTAGTTTAGGTTTTATAATTCCAAGCGCAAGAGCTATTAGATTTTGAAAAATAGTTCTTATTTGAGCAAGAACACCGGAATAAAATGCTTACTCGTAAGAAACTACATTTGTATTTTTAGTAAAAGACATTATAACATTCATGAAAAATCTTTTCCTTTTATCGGGCTTATTATTTTCAGCCTCAATCTTCGCAGGTCCAGGTGACACTCTTGGAGTTTCTGCTGAATCAACGCCTATTTTTGCGCCCAATAATGAGCTTACAATTGTACCTTATGCTGGTGGGTATGCTTATGGTGTTAATTTCGATGCCACCAATAATTTTATCGGAATAGCTCAAGGATATATCAATGAAGACCCTAATGAATTTATTGGCATTCTTTCTTTTATTGCGAAAAAGCAAAAGGGTACAAGTAATACTCCCAATACAAAGTTGACTTTTAGGTTATACAATATGACACTAACCGGGGCCAGTCAAATTGTGCCTCCATCAACACTTAACCCTGTTGAAGGTCCTTCTGGCGTTGCTCTAGCAACAAAAGATTATTTTTATGATGAGATTGATACTAATCTCTTGGCTTATAATGTAGTCATGTTTGATGCAGCCGTTTTAGCACCCGGAAACATTGCAGTTGCTGTTGATTTGACTAACGTTAAGGCAGCTGGAGATATCGTTGGCTTCATGAGCGATAATGTGGGTAATGCATTTGGAATAAATTATGCTTTCCATCAAGCTAATGTCGGCGGTTCTATCGCATGGTACACATCTAACAGTGTTTTTCAAGGAGCTTTGAATAACAATATTGCTCTTTTCCCAATGGTTAAGCCAGCGGATGCTCCTAATGGCATCTCTCAGGCGAACTTCATGGGCGTAAAAACAAATGTTTACCCCAACCCTAGCAATGACATTCTTTTCCTTGACTTAGAAATGCAGAAAAGCGATAAAGTCACTATCCGATTAATGGATATTAGTGGAAAAGTAATTACTGAATTATTAAACTTGAACCAAGGTTCAGGAAAAAATACCCATGCAATCAATGTTTCAGGGCTTTCTAACGGCAACTATATTTTGTTAGTCGAAGGTTCAAACGGAGAGCGCCTCGCACGCCAAGTGGTTCTTGGCGTGAATTGAGTAGTGCTGTGGTTGGATGAAAAGAGAGCGCGCAGGACAATTGTTTCTGCGCGTTTTTTATTGAATATTATCGCCGCGAAGTTGACGAAACCTTCGACGTGCTTCTGCCACATACAAGGAGCCTGGAAATTCTGTTAGCAGGGCTTTATAATAATCCATCGCCTCCTGCTTCTTGTCGAGCTTGAATTGCAGCAAATCTGCTAACTCAAATAAAGCATTGTCGGCGAGAATATCTTCATGATGAATGCTCACTAATTGCTGATATAGATCTGCTGCGTCTTGATAACGAGCTTGCCTCGAAGCAATCTTAGCTTTTCGGTATAAAATATCATCCGCTAGCGTTGTTTCAGGAAATTCAGATGAAAGCGAGTCTAAAGTTATCAATGCTGCCGCTGTTTTATTCTGATAAACCCATAAATCAGCTCTTGAAAACATACGTAAGGCTTCGCCGGTTGTATCAAAAACCATATTGTCGCCAATTAAAAGACTCAACTCCATGGCATCATTGGCAATAAATTTAGATGTTGCAGCTTTTAGAACATCTAATTGAACTTTCGACCATTCAAAATCGCCTTTATAATAGGCAAGACGGGCATTTCTAAATTTTGCTTCTTGCCCAATGGTGTCTGTTTTCATTGCCTTCTCTATTTGAGAGTATGTCAAGGTAGATTCCCAAATATCACCCATAAGCAACTGAATGTCGGCTACTTCAAGTTTAACTTCATTTTGCACACGGCTCGGAAGGTTGTTTGATGGCAATGTGTAAGGCATTAACAACGAAAGGGCATCATCAAATTCGTTTTTGTAAAAAGCTTTAAGATGCCCTAAGCGCACCGCCAGTGTTGACGCTGAAATCCCATCAGTCGCCACTGTTAAAGTCTGTTGAAGCAGATTTTCTAAACTCATCAATTCTTCCTGAGTATAGCTGGGTGCTTGAATCAATCGCTCATACATGGCTATAGCAAGTTCTTGTCGCGCAATTCCATAAACAGGCGATTGAGGTCCTTTTTCAATCAAGTATTCATAGCCCTTCTTGCCTACTTCAAAAGCTTGATTATCCATGCAAATTCGGGCAACCTGCAAAACACGATTACCATTTTCTCTCAGGCGTTTGTCTAATGCTTTACTCTGCGACATAGCCGAATCGAAATCCTTCTTTTGAAGAAACATCCAAACAATTAAATCAGCGAAAACTAGATTATCTGGATTGCGTTGAACTTCTCTTAACAATCTTTCTCGAAGTTCTTCGGTGACTTTACCATCAACATCTGCAAAAATCAAATCTTGCATTTGGTTCTGAATAGTTTCAAGATAAATAATTCCATTTCCATTCAAAAGGTTGAAGAATTCATCGAGCATTTTGCCGTTCTCTCCTCTTCGCTTGTAGATGTCGGCTAGCTCAAGCTGGAAATTATATGGCCTTGGAAACTGCGCTCGTGCTTGAATGTATGTCTTTTCGGCAAGAGCATCTTGTTTACGCATTTGAAAGGCACTCGCCAATTCTTTCACCTGCCTGTCGTCGCTAGGATTTAATTCCTTCAGCGCCTTTTCATATTGTTTTTTTGCTTTCGACTCATCGCCAGATTCTTGGTAAACATAGGCTAAGTCAACTAAGTAACTAAGTTGTTGTGGGTTTCTTTTTACCTGGCGGGATATGAGTTTCTCTGCCGCCTTGGTATCCTTCATGTTCAGGTAGCAATTAACCAATTGTGAATAGTAAAATGTTGCTGGATTCTTAGCATAAAGCACTTCATACAAATCGGCAGCTAAATCCCACTGATTTAATTGATAATACTGACCAGCCAGTTGTTCTTCGGTTGCCGTATTATCAGTTTCAGGTTGAGCCAAGAGTTGTTGAATTCCCAAACAAGAAACAAATGCCAAAATTGAAAGCATTTGCTTCATCCGCCACATGGCGATAGGCTTATTAAAACTGAATAAGTGCATGTGTAATTTTAAATTATGCCGACAAGTTACGCTAAGTAAAACGCTCCACGGCTGAGAAAGTTATCTATAAGCGACAGATTGGCAAAATTCTTATAAAAGCACGAGTTTTCCAATAAATAAAAAACCCCGGAACCATTATAGAACCGGGGCTGTCTACAAAGAGACTAACCAAAAACAACCAATTTGTGGGGGTTCAAAAAGACTTTGTAGAAATGAGCACAACTCCACTTGTTGTGTCACCATATTGCGCAGGCAAACCGCCTGTAATAACCACTATTTCAGCGATTCCTCTGTTTGGAACTTGAGGGTCGCCGATGACTTTTACGCCATCAATCATGTATAATGTAGAGCCAGTTCTGGAGCCCGAAAAGGTTAAAGCATCACCGTCATCTCGCATGTAAACTTTTGGAACACTCGTTCCAATAATGTTACTTATATCACGTAATCCCGCGTTTTGGGATATTTCTAATGCACCTATGCGGGTCATTGTACCAGGTGTTCCTTTACCTAACAAATCCTCTTTCCATCGTTCAAAGATGATTTCGACGACTGCACCTTCTTTTAGAGGTAGCTTTTTATCAATAAAGGTGATGGAGCCATTGCTAATTTTAACATTACTAACTTTTAGTGTCACAAAACCAAGTGCACTAATTTCTAGTGCGTATTCACCAACGGGTATTGCTGAGATCACGTATTCACCTTTGGCATCCGTAAATGCACCAAGCGTTTGTGTTCCGGCTTGTAGCTTAACCACAGCCATTTCTATTCCTTGGTTAGTGTATTCGTCGGTAATTGTACCGCGAACGGTGCCGCTATTTCCTTGTGCTTGAAGTGATAAAACAAGAGCAAGATTTAGCATACTAAGAATGAGAATCTTTTTCATAAGCTTTAATTTCTATCAAATTTATACGGATAATCAGTACTATTCAACTACAAGATTTAACGCTTATCGCCAACCGAAAATTCATGGCATAAATAAAAAATGTGAAGAATTGTTAAAAACTATTTGGAGTTTGTGGATGATTCATTACTTTTGCATCCCTTTTCTAAGAAGAGGATTTAATCCATTTTATATATGTACGCAATTGTAGATATCGCAGGTCATCAGTTCAAAGTGGAGAAAGACATGCAGCTTTTTGTTCATCGTTTGGCATCAGACGAAGGATCAGCCGTAACATTCGATCAAGTTTTCTTGATTGACAACGGAGGTAAAGTGCAAGTTGGAGCTCCCACCGTAAGCGGTGCATCCGTGAGTGCTAAAGTACTCAGTCATCTTCAAGGTGACAAAGTGATCGTTTTCAAGAAGAAACGTCGTAAAGGCTATCAGAAGTCAAACGGTCACCGTCAACAGTTCACTAAAATTCAAATCGAAGGCATCACAGTCTAAAAAGAAAACGTCATGGCACACAAAAAAGGGGCAGGTAGTTCGAAAAACGGACGGGAGTCACATTCAAAACGCCTTGGAGTAAAAATCTTTGGTGGTCAGCTTGCAATCGCTGGAAACATTATTTTGCGTCAGCGCGGAACAAAGCATCATCCAGGTATAAACGTTGGTATTGGTAAAGACCATACGTTATTTGCTCTTATTGATGGTACTGTAGAGTTTCGCAAGAAGACAGATCAAAAATCATTTGTTTCTATCGTACCATTCGAGGAGATTACGAATTAATTTAAACTCCAAATAGTATTGAAACCTCTGCATTTGCAGGGGTTTTTTTATGCCTTAGATTTTGGTTCTAAGAGGTGTAAATTTTGAAAAGAGGTGATTCAACAATCTATACTATCAATAACCTAATCGGAGATACCGGATCTAAATGAAATTCAAACCTATCATTAAACTAATCACCAAAATTTCAATAAAGAGGTGATAAATAGGGTTCACTTAAAAAGTCAGAAACACGTCAGATGC
>Ga0105052_10005246_pt1 | contig 13767 bp, 14 predicted proteins | sample FRY03_FD_78094 | JGI IMG/M metagenome (GOLD analysis project Ga0105052, IMG submission 78094) | Freshwater microbial communities from Lake Fryxell liftoff mats and glacier meltwater in Antarctica - FRY-03 | ecosystem: Environmental > Aquatic > Freshwater > Ice > Glacier meltwater ... | reverse complement strand
GCCTTCATCGGTTTCGGTTCCACCTTCGGCCCGGTTCGCGAGGCGATTGACCGCCTGACCGAGCTGGGCATGTCGGTTGGTTCGTTCTACCCGCGCGTCCTCGCACCGTTCCCGGCCCAGGCCGTTATTGACTTCGTTGCGGACGCGAGGCGCGTCATCGTGCCCGAGCTCAACTTCACCGGGCAACTCGCCCGTCTTATCAAGGCCGAGACCGGCATCGAGTTGGAGAGCGTCGCCCAGTGCAACGGCCTCCCGTTCACCGCCGAGGCCATCATGGACCTCGTCACCCAGGAGGTGGCCGTATGAGCACGCGCAAGCCCAGCGACTTCAAGTCTGAGCTCAAGCCCATCTGGTGCCCGGGTTGCGGCGACTTCGGCGTGCTCGCGTCGCTGTATCGCTCAATGGCCGATCTCGACCTCGATCCGACCCAGACGGTGGTCGTGTCGGGCATCGGCTGCTCCAGCCGCCTGCCGCACTTCGTCAGCACCTATGGCATTCACACACTTCATGGTCGTCCGCTTCCGGTGGCGATGGGCGTGAAGCTCGCGAACCCCGAACTGACGGTGATCGCGGTGGGCGGCGACGGCGATGGCTTTGCCATTGGCGCGGGGCACTTCCCGCACGCTGCCCGGCGTAACGTGGACATCACCTACTTGGTGATGGACAACGAGATCTATGGACTCACCAAGGGGCAGGCCTCACCAACGTCGCAGTTCCAGCAGAAGGCGCCGACAACGCCCTTCGGTAACCCCGAGGACCCGCTCAACACGCTGGCCTTTGCGCTGTCGGCAGGTGCCTCATTCGTCGCTCGCGGTGCCTCGTTCAACACGAAGGCACTCACCGAGCTCATCACCCAGGCGATCGAGCACAAGGGCTTCGCATACATTGACGCCATGTCTCCGTGCGTGGTCTTTAACAACACCCAGAACTTGTGGAAGGAGACCGTCACCGACGTCGCTCCCGACCACGATGTGACCGATCGTGTCGCGGCGTTCGACCTCGCCCTTCGCGGAGGGTTCACGCTGGGCATCCTGTACCGCCAGGAGCGCCTGAGCCAGACCGAGCGTTACCAGGCCATCCTCGAGAAGGCCAAGGTCAGCGACGTTGACACCATGCTCAACGCGTTCAACGCCCGTCAGGGCGTGGCTATCGGCAAGCCTTCCTGAGGCCCGCCGGCATCATGTGATGTGCCCCTCGGGCCCGCTTTCGGCGGGCCCGAGGGCGTTATGTCCCCCCGGACCATTCCTCCCGGCAGGCCGGGCCCCCGTTAGGGTCAGCACGGTGGCAGGACCCCCGGCCGCATCACGCTTCTGATGTCACACGCCGCTCCGACTCCTCCAGCCGGCGCAACGGCCCCTGCCGTGGCGGGGCGGGTCAGCCGGAGCCCGTTCCGGCACACACGCCCAAGCCCAATTGCCGCAGGTAATCGACGTTGGTGACCCCGGCGAGGGTCTGCGCGGCCGTGGGGTCGGAGTTGATCAGATCGATGGCCTTGCGCCCGGCGTTGGCCAGAGCAACGTTGTCGTCAGCGGCCTGCGTGATCGTCCGATAGGCGTCCACCACTCGTCGCCATGTGGCCTGGAGGTCGGCGGGCGGTACGAGAGTGTCCACAGCATCAAGGTGCGCATGCCATGCCGCGGCCACCTTGGGATACCACGCCTGGGCCTCGGTATCGCTCGCGGTGGGCGGGTCCCCAATCTCCTCAATGCGGTTGTAGAGCACCCGGCAGGCGGCGTCGGCCTGTGTGCGGAAGGCGGTGGCGGTGAGTGGGGGCCCGGTGGGTGTGGGCACCGTCACACGCGGGCTTGACGCGACCGGCTGCTGTTGAGCCCCACAGCCCGCGAGCCCGGTGGCCAGCGTCACCGCGACCAGTGCACCGGCGATGCCGAGGCGGGCGCTCAGGCGTCGTCCGACGAGGCCTCGCGCACGCGAGTATCGGCGTCCAGAGCCATCTGCTTCATCGCCTCGGTGCGCAGAGCCACCTTCTGGGCCAGTTCGGGGTCGCCGAGGGCCAGAATGCGCGCGGCCAGCAGGCCGGCGTTGGTGGCGTTGTCCACCGCGACGGTGGCCACGGGCACGCCACGGGGCATCTGCACCATTGACAGCAGGCTGTCCATGCCGGACAGCGCCGTGGTGCGAACGGGAACGCCGATCACCGGCAGAATCGTGACCGAGGCCAGCATGCCCGGCAGATGCGCGGCGCCACCGGCACCCGCGATGATCACTTGAAGGCCGCGACCGGCGGCGTCCTTGCCGTACCGGATCATCTCGTCGGGCGTGCGGTGGGCGCTGGTCACACGCACCTCGTGCCCGATGCCCAACTCGCCCAGCACGTCAATGGCCGACTTCATCACGGGCAGGTCGGAATCGCTGCCCATCACCACGCCGACGAGGATGCTCACAGTCGCACCCGTGACGCGGCCAGACGGGCGGTCTGAAGGGCATCCATGGGGCTGGCTCCGAGCGCGGTCACGTGGCCCATCTTACGACGCACGCGCACGTCGGCCTTGCCGTAGAGATGCACGTGGGCACCCCCGATGGCGACAGCCGCCGAGATGTCGGGATTGCTCGGGCCATCGTGATCACCTAGCAGGTTCACCAGTGCCGCCCCCGGCGCTACCAATTCGGTGGGGCCAAGCGGAAGGCCCAGGATGCCGCGCAGGTGGTTCTCGAACTGGGATGTGACACAGGCCTCGATGGTGTGGTGGCCCGAGTTGTGCGGTCGCGGCGCCAACTCGTTGATGAGGATGCGGTTGTCGGCGGTGTGGAACATCTCCACGCCTGTCACCCCCGCACCGCCCGCCACGTCGGCCGCCTCCCGGGCAACACGCTTGGCCTCATCGGCCACGCCGGCATCAACGGGAGCCGGGCAAAGCAGTTCGCGAAGCACGTGGTCATGCTGGCGGGTCTCCACCACGGGGTACACGGCGTCACCGCCGCCGTGGCGCCTCGCCACCATCACGGCCAGCTCGCGCTCAAAGTGCACGAAGGCCTCTACAAGCACACCGCCACCACGCTTGGCCAAGGCGGGATACGCCGCGCGCGCCTCGTTCAGGTCGCGGCACAGGGCGTTGCCGTAGCCGTCGTAGCCCAGACGACGCGACTTGAGCATGAGCGGCCAGCCGAGGTCACGGCCGATGGCCTCGAGATCGTCGACCGAGTCGGGCACTGCGAATGGCGGTGTCGGCAGGCCCGCATCGGCCAGACGCTGCTTCTGCAGTGCCTTGTCCTGCACCACGCGCATGCGGGCGGGGTGGGGACGCACCGGCGTGCCGGCGTCCTCCACCGCCATCAAGTGGTTGGCATCCACGAACTCGTTCTCAAGCGTCAGTACGCCAACCGCGCGCCCCATGCGCATGAGCGCCTCGGGGTCCGTCCAGTCGCCCTCGATGAGCCCGGCGGCGGGGCCCACGGCGGGGTCGCCGGGATTGCCGAGCACCGCCACACGGATGCCCAGCGGCCACGCGGCCAGGGCGGTCATCTGCGCCAGTTGGCCGGCGCCGGCGATGCCGATGTCGTAGGCGGGTCGCGGGTCGCTCACACCGATCACGGTACCAGCGCGGATCGGGGGCGCGGCCCTTGCTATTCTCCCGCGCCCGAGGGCGTTTAGCTCAGTTGGGAGAGCACCAGCTCGACAAGCTGGGGGTCACTGGTTCGAGCCCAGTAACGCCCACTCGGACTCTTCTGCCGAAGGGTCTGGAGTGGACCAAAAGCCGCCGTGCATGGCGGCTTTTGGCGTTCTTGGGGGCATTGCCGGTGTACCGCCCCAACCGACAACGCCCGAAACCGGCCTGAAAATGACCGAATCCGGGCGTCCATTGGAAAAGCGAGCAGGGGGAAGCCTCGGCCCAGTTCTCCATCGTGGTCAGCGAGCTGACCAACTCTCGCTGCGTTGGGGCGGCGCTCACCCTGCAGACCGCGGCGGGATTTATCCTCACCGTGGCGTCGATCCGTCTCGTGGGCGGACTCGGCGCAGACCGGGGGTGGCGATGGGCCGTTCCCGTGTTGGCGGTGGGGCCGACTGTGGGCATCATCGACCGTGGATCGGCCGGAGCCCAAGGGTGGCTGGAGTCGCTTGAGGGGCTGGAGCTGATCGCGGGCGAAGCCGTGCTCGAAGGGCCGGAGGCCGTCCGGGTGGATGACCGCACCGTCTCCGCGCCGCGGATCATCATCGCGAGTGGCGCCGAGCCGAGCGTCGTACTGATCCCCGGGCTCGACCGCACGCCGTACATGACGAGCGACGACATCCTCGCGCTGACCCACTTGCCGCGCCGCCTTCTGATTGTGGGCGCGGGCTCGATCGCGCTCGAGCTTGGACAGGCCTTGGGACGTCTGGGCACCCGGGTGAGCATGGTCGAGATCGCCCCGTCGTTCCTACCGGGTGCCGAGCCCGAGCTGGCCGCGGCGCTGCGCGGCTTCCTCGAGGAGGAGGGTCTTGAGATTCTGGTTGGCGCCGAGATCGGTTGGGTCGAGCCCGGTCCTGCCGGAGGGGTGCGCATGCGGGTCGTCCATTCGGGAGCCGAGCGGGTGCTGGAGGCCGACGGCCTCCTCGTCGCGCGCCGCCAGGGGGTGGACGTCGCCGAGAACGCGATGGGCATCGACCCTCACGACGTGCCCTAGGACGTGGGGCCGCGCGCCATCTTCACGGATCCCGAGCTGGTTTCGATCGGGCTCACCGAGGAGGCGGCACCGGCGGCGGGGCACTCTGTGAGGATCGGCTCCGGCGCGTTCACGGGGGGTAAGGCGCGTGCCTGGGGGGAGGAACGGGGCATGGTCAAGGTGATCGCGGAGGAGGGCAGCGGCCGGCTGCTGGGTGCCCACATCCTCGCCTACCATGGCGCCGACCTGATCCACCCGATCGCCGTGGCGATGCAGGCCGAAGGGGGAGGGGGCGGGCTGATCGGGCGCGCTTTCCACATCCACCCGACCCTCGGTGAGGTTGTGAAGTCGGCGGTGGAGCGAAGCCAGCCGGGCTGACGCCGGATCGTGACCTCAGCCTGAATCCGTCGAATCTCGCGGCACTGGACGCGCACGTCGCCTCATGCCGCGCAGCACGAAAGCTTGCTGACGTCGCGACTGAAGGTCTGAGCGGCGAGCTTGAGCGATTCGGCCATCGTGAGATACGGGGCCCATATGGCGGCAAGCTCCTCGACGGTCATCCGGCGGTCGATGGCGATCGTGGCGGCGAGTACGACGTCGGCGGCGTTGGCGGCGACGATGGTGGCTCCGAGCAGGCGGCCGGTGCCGGCCTCGGCGACGAGTTTGGCGAAGCCCCGTGTGTCGCCGCTGACCAGCGCTCGTGGGACCGCCTCCATCGGAAGTACCCGGGTCTCGACCTGGTAGCCGGCGGCGCGGGCCATCGCCTCGGTCAGTCCGGCGGCGGCGATGTTCGGATCGGTGAAGACGATTCGCGGCAGGGCGTCGAAGTTGAGCCGGCGGCCACCGTCACCGAAGGCGTTCTCGACGGCGACGGCGCCGCCCGCCGCGGCGACGTAGACGTACTCGGGCTGCTGCGTGCAGTCGCCGACGGCGAAGATGCCCGGAACGTTGGTGCGCTGCTCGGCGTCGACGAGGATATGGCCACCCCCGTCGGTCTTCACCCCCGCGCGCTCGAGGCCGAGCCCATCGGTGTTAGGGGTCCGGCCGGTCGCCACCAGGATCTCGTCTACCCGTACCTCGAAGGGATTGCCCTCCCGGTCGCGGCCGCGCAAGACCTTGTCGGCCCCCTCGCGGGCAACCCTCTCGGTCATGTGGTGTTCGAGGACGACGTGTCCGGCCTCCCTCAACACGCTGTGGATCACGTCGGCCGTCTCCGGCTCGGAATTGGGAGTGAGTCGGTGCCGCGCAATGAAGGTGACGTGCGCCCCGAAGTCGCCGAGCATCTGCCCGAGCTCGAGCCCCACGGATCCGGTGCCGAGGACGGCCACTCGAGCGGGCGGTCGCTCGAGCTCGAGAGCCGAGGTGGACGTCAGATGGCCGGTCTCCTCCAGGCCCGCGAGGACGGGAACCGCCGGTCGCCCGCCGACCGCCAAGAGAACAGCGCGGGCACGGATGGGCTCCCCTGCGACGGCCACGGTGTGGGTGTCGAGCAGTTCGGCGTGGCCGTGACGGAAGTCGATCCCGTACTCCTCGAGAAGGTGCTCGTACTTGTCGGCCCGAAGACGCGCGACAAGGGCCTGCTTGCGCTCGAGCGCCGAGCGCATCTGCTCGGGATCACCGTGGGCGGCGACCCCGTCGACGAGCATCGCCTTCGAGGGGATGCAGCCGACGTTGACGCAGGTGCCCCCGGTGGTGCCGCGCTCGACCATGAGCACGCTTCGGCCGAGGTCGCGGGCACGGATGGCGCCGGCGAAGGCGCCGCCGCCCGAGCCGACCACGAGTAGATCGACATCGAAGTCCCCGTCGACCGGGCTGCTGCCTCGCAGCTCCCGAAGATCGGTCAGCCGGTAGGACGTGCCGCTGAGCGCGTCACTCAGGTCGGACTCGGTGGTGCCGTTTCGCTGCAGGCGGGCGCGTCCAGCGCGCCAGTCGACCTCGACGCGCTCGGCACCCGCGCGCTCAAAGGCCTCACGTACGTGGCGGGCGCAGCCGTCGCAGGTCATCCCCTCAACGTGCGCTTCCAGATGGGTCATCCTCGGGGCTCCTTTTCGTGCGCCGGGTTTCCCGACGCGGACACGATCGAAAGACAGCGTCTTCACAGATCCGCTGCACCCCCAAGCCTTTCGGCCTGGGCCCACAGGGAGCCTCGGCGTGGTGTGGGTGCCGAGGACAGGCGATTGCTTATCAACCGCTTTTCAGTATGATACTGATTAACGGATCAAAGAGAGGTGTTCCCATCGCCCGTCCCCGCATCATCGAAGCGCCCCCGATTCCGCTTTTGGACACCGAGCTCATGGCGCGACTCTTCCGCGTCCTCGGTGAGGCGACTCGGCTAAAGATCCTTGAGCTGCTGATCCAGGAGGGTGAGCTTCACCAGATGGAGCTCGTGCGCCGGCTCGGCGCGACTCAGAGCCGGATATCCGAGCACCTGGCGTGCCTGTCCTGGTGCGGCTTCGTCGCCGTTGCGCGCACCGAGGGCCGGCGCACCTACTACGAGGTCGCGGACCCGCGGGTCGCCGAGCTTGTCGAGCGCGGTCGCAGCCTCCTTCACGACAACGTGGCCGAGATCGGCTGCTGCCGGATCGTCGACCGTGGGGAGTGAGGGCGGCCGGCGGTACGGCCCGGCGACGGCGGACCTTCCGCCGCTGGAGCTTTCCGGTGTGCCACCGCGACCGCCTTCCTATGCGTGCGCAGATTCGATGTCTCTGAAAGGACCCGAATGAAGGATTCCAACACGACGCGCAACCTTCGTCGCGGGGCGCTCGTCTCCGTCTCGGTGGTCGGCGGTTTCATCGTCTACTGTGCTGCACCTCTCATCCTCGCCACGACCTTGGGAGTCGGCCTCGGCGGCGCGATCGGAGGCTTGGGCGGCGCATTACTCGTCGCCGGTGCCGTGGCGGCCTTCGTCCTGGCCCGACGCGCCCGGGCCCGACGCGCCGAGGCGTGAGGACCCGACGGCGGCAGCGCGCCGCTTGCGCGCGGCCGAAATGCGCGTGTAGAGAAGAGGGTGCGATGAGCGCTGGCTCTTCGTGCCAGGGGAATTGTCCCTCAGCGTGGGGTGAGTCAGCTTCGCCCGCCCGAGAGGTTCACCCGGGGTGAGGGCGGACCCATGTCGGAACGCAGACACGTGCGCGGCTCTGCGTCAAGGCTCCGGCGTGGCATCCCCCGGGTCGTCGGAGGACAGTTTCTATCGGTGATGTCCGCCACCGTCCCGGCACCGGGCGTCCTCGTGCCTCATCGCTGCTCCGCCATCTCCACGAGCCGTTCGAGTCGCTCCGGCGAGCGGTGGTCTGGGTCATCACGCCAAGCCTCTACGAGTTGTTCAAGGCGCTCATTCTTCAGGCGTACAAGCGTGGGCTGGACACTTGTAGTCATGGCCGAAGGCTACGTCGTTTTCGGCCCCGCTGTCGGTTTCAAAACGCCCGCAGCAGTCGTTGCGACCTCAACTGGCGCCCCTGTTGCGAAAGAAGAGTCGCGTACCACGGGAGCGGCCAGTAGGCGCCCATTAATGCCGCGCTTGCTGCAGTTTCAAGCTTTCTGGCCTTACATCGCGACGATGAAGAGCAGCACGAGCCCGACGATGAGGACGATTGCGACGGCGGCCATTACGGGGCGGCGGCCATCTGGCGGTGGGACGCTCATGCGGCGAGTGTAGGGCTAGCCCCCGCTGGCTCGGTCAACGTCGGCGTTGCGTGACATTTCGTGACCCGGTTGTCGCCGAACGGGTGGTGTGTCCTCACCGGCAGACCATTCCGGCGCCCGCAGCCACGCGTCGCGGCAGTACTCCGCACCGTAGGCCGGGGATGTGCCCGCTGTGCCGGTGGCCTCCACACAGGCACCGTGTGACCTGACCACCACCCGGCGGGGTGGCTAGCCTGCCCCGCATGCGCTCGGGGCGGATCATCACGGCAGGCATCATCGGGGCGGGACTCGCGGGGGCTGCGGTGCTCGTGCGTGCAGCGCGCGGCGTGCAGGCACCCGCGGCCGGTGACGTCCGTGGGTTCCTGGCGTTGCCGCTCGACGAGCGAGAGCGGCGGCCAGTCGTGGCGATTCTCGGCGCCAGCATCGTGCACGGGCGGGCCGGCGTGGATTTCGTGCGGATGCTGCGCGAGGGCTTCCCGCATCGTGCCTTCGTCAATGCCGGGGTCAACGGCCGCGTGGCGTGGGAGTTGGTGCAGGCCATGGATGACGTGATCGCGTGTGAGCCCTCGTCGGCGATCATTCTGGTGGGCACCAACGACATTCAGGCCACGCTGGCCCCCGACGGCGGTGACGCCGTGCGCACGGCCAAGTACCTACCCGAGGCCCCGTCGCTCGACTTCTACGGTGAGTGCCTCACCCTCATCATTGACCGCCTGCACGCCGCGGGATCGCGGGTGGCGGTGTGCTCGTTGCCCCCGCTCGGGCAGGACCTTGCCGATGTGGCCAATGCGCGTACCCACGAGTTCAACCGGGTGATCGCCGTGATCTGCGAGTCGCGCGAGGTTACCTACCTACCCGTCAACGAGCGGCTTTCGTCCCTGCTCGACGATGCCGACGAGGCCGATGGTCCACCATTCACCGGGTCATGGCGCCCTGGTTTCGTATCGCTTGTGGGGCACTTCGTGGGCGGTCGTTCGTTCGACGAGATCGCCGCCGGGCGTGGATTCATGCTGTCGCCCGACGGCGTGCACCTGAACACCCGGGCAGCCCGGGTGGTGGCAGATCTGGCTGCGGAGTTCCTGGCCGCCGGCTGATCAGCCCGGCTTGCGGGCAATTGCGTAGAGCTTGGTGAAGTCGTAGGTCCATCCGCGCGGGCCCGAGGCATCGCGCATCTTCTGCTGCACCTTCGCCATGTAGCCGGCGATCTGCTCGTCGGTGGAGTCACCGATGAGGTGCCCGGCCACCACGCGCATACGCTCCATGTACGCCTCCACGGTGGTGTGGCGGATACGCCGCTCCATCCACACGTCCTGCACGTCGAACCCGGCCTGGACGAGGTAGTCCTCCATCTCCGGGATGTCGCGCTGCACCGCGTCGAATGCCCCAATCCACGTGTAGTTCATCGGCTCGGTGTTGGCGAGGATGTCGCGATAGGCCTGCTCGCCGCCACGTCCCGAGCACAGGATGGCCAGCACGCCGCCGGGCTTCAAGGTGCGCGCGATGGCCTCGGCCGCCGCCCACTTGTTGGGGAACCAGTGGTAGGCCATTGAGCAGATGGCAAGGTCAAAGGTGCCGTCGGGCACCGGCATGTGCTCCACGTCGCCCTGCGCGAGGGCGATCTGCACACCCTCGATGCCGCCGAGCTTCGCCTGGAACTGCTCGAGCATGCCCTCCGACGGGTCCACACCGGTGATGTGGGCGGGTCGGAAGCGGTCAACCAGGGCCTGCGTGGCCCAGCCAGTGCCGCAGCCGATGTCAATGACGTTGTCGTAGTGCCCGGCGGGGATGGACATGATGAGGCGCTGCGCACCCTCGATGTTGAAGCGGACGGCGTCGTCGTAGTCGGACGCGGTCTCGGTGAAACCCTCTGCCACCAAGCTGTCGGGGCGGTCGGCCATGTCATCTCCCATTGGTTCCCAGAACGGCGATCAGGTTACCTGTCCGGAGGCCAGAAACTGCCACGTAATTTATGACTCGGGACGCTACCGTCATCGCATGATCCGGCGCATCGCCATTGCCGCCTTCGTGCTGGTGGTCCCCGCGACGGCGCTGGCGGTGCCCAGTGACGCGCAGTTGGCAGGACAGCGCATCGGCTGGCCGGTGGATGGCACGTCGGTCAGCCCATCAATGCGCGCAGCGATTCAGCGTGGCGAGGTGGGGGCGGTCATCCTGTTTGGCCGCAATGCGACGTCGCGGTCCGTGCTCGCACGCCTCACCAGCACGCTGCAGGCCATCCCGCGCCCGACCGGACTCAACGTGCCGCTGCTGGTGATGACGGATCAGGAGGGCGGACTCGTCAAGCGCGTGGCATGGGTGCCACCCACGGCCAGCGCGGCGCGAATGGGGGCCACCATGACGCCCGCGCGCATTCGCGCCCAAGGTGTCGCCACCGCCCGAGGTCTGGCGGCGCTCGGTATCAACGCAAATCTCGCCCCGGTGTGCGATGTCGCAGCGCGCGGAAGTTATATGGCGCGCGACCAGCGGGCATTTGGGCGCACTGCGGCGAAGGTGGCCGCCGACTGCACGGCGTTTGCGACGGGGCTCGCCGCCGGTGGCACGGCCGCCGCGGTGAAGCACTTCCCCGGTTTTGGCCGTGCGCGGGTCAACACGGACGACGCCCCGGTGCGCATCACCGCGTCCCGGTCGGCGCTCATGGCCGACCTCGCGCCCTTCCGGCACGCTATCCGGGCGGGTGTGCCGATGGTGCTGGTGTCGTCTGCCATCTATCCCGCGCTGGCATGGCAGCCCGCCATGCTGTCGCGCGCCATCACCGATGAACTGCTGCGCGGCACCCTCGGTTTTGAAGGCGTCACGGTGAGTGATGCGGTGGACACGCCCGCGCTGGCCCCATGGGGTGGTACGCGGGGCGCTGCGCGACGGGCCGCCACCGCAGGCATGGACATTGTGCTGCTCTCGGGTACCGAGGCGGTGGCACAGGGCGCGCAGCAGGCCATCGCGTCAGGGATCACATCCGGTGCGATTCCGCGTGCTGATGCCCTCATGTCCCTCGAGCGCGTGCTCGCCCTCAGGCGCCATCTCGCGAGGGGATCGGCGGGCGGTCCAGCCATGCGGCCAGCGCCAGCACCACGGCCTGGCAGCTGAAGGCGCGGGCACCCATGCCGGTGCCATCGAGGGGGTCCGTGTACTCCCGAAATCCCTGCGCATCGAGGCGCTCCTCAATCCGCGCCACCAGCACCGCTGCCTCAGCATGCTTTCCCAGCCGCAGCAGACCGGGCAGGACGAATGGCGGGGTGAACGGCCACGATGGGCCGCGCCAGTAGTGCGGCACGATGCGTCCGTCGCCGCGCTGGAAACGCGGGTCGGACAGGCTGACCGATGGCACTGGGTGCGGGGGATGGAAGCGGTTTTCGGCGAGCACCCAATCATCCAGCAGGCGGCGAGCGATGTGCTGGGGCAGGTCGGGCAGCGCGATGGGGGCGATGCCCTGCCACACGTCGCAGGGCAGCAGGCTGCCGTCGGGCTGTGCCGTGCGGAAGATCCCGGCCTCGTCGTCCCATAGATGGGCCACCATGGCGAGGGTGATTTCGCGGGCACGCTCCCGCGCCCCGGGGTGGCCGAGGTGGGCAAGGCCAATGTGACCGAGCGCCCACGCGGTGTTGACCAAGGGGCATGCCACGTTGAACGCGCCGTCGGCGCGCGCACGGCGGAAGGAGAAGCCACGCCGGCGCATTTGGTGCACCAGCACCGCGAACCCCGGGCCCCCATGGGCACGCCAGCCCAGCGGGTCGTCGAAGACCGGCGATGCATCGCAGCCCGTTTCGTCGGGGAGGATCACCCAGGCGAGGCCCGTGTTATCCACGCGCTCCCGCTCGATCCACGCGTGGTACTTGGGAATGACCTCGAGCCCGTGGGCCACAAAGGCATCGTCGTCAAGACGCTCGGCGATCTCTGCCCAGATCCACCCGAGGAATGGCGGTTGGATGGTTGACGTGGTGAGATCGGATCGTCTCTGCACGTTGTAGAAGCCCGCACGTGCCAATCGCACAGGGGCATCCCAGAAGATGGTGTGGCCGATGAACCCATCGGGGCGCTGCGCTGCCGCGAGAGAGCGCACCTCGCGTGCGGCGCGGAGGGGATCCACCTCGGCCCACGCGAGGGCGTGCATGAGCGAATCCCAGAACCACTGGTAGGGGTACTTCTCGCCATCGGGGCACGTGTAGCCGTACGGGGTCCCAGTGCGACCGATGCCCTCACGCCAGTTGGCGCCCAGCAGTGCTGTGGCCCCGCGCCTCACCCGGTGTCGCACGTCGTGCATTGCTGGAGCATGCACGAACACGGCGGACTGCCGGGCGATCAACTCGCCCGGCTTCACTTCCCCAAAAAGAGGCGGTGAGCGATGGATGGCGCCGGGACCCCCCCGAGTCCCTACGCACCGGGGTCCCCCGACCCCGGGTACATCCACCGCTCGAACCCGCCACGCGACTGTGCGCCACAAGGGCACCCAGTGCATACATGAACCATACATCACCGATCGCCCACAGGGATGTGAGAAACGACAGGTTGCATTGGAATATTACAAATCCTTCTTCATTGCCCAACGGAGGTCGCGGTCCCGTAGCGTCAATGGTCATGGCATACCGTCTGATGCACACCGAGGGGCACGTCACCGACCGCACCGGGTGGCTACGCGCCGCCGTACTGGGGGCCAATGATGGCCTGCTGTCCACGGCCAGTTTGGTGCTGGGCGTTGCCGCCGCCGGTGCCGCCCAGGGCGCGGTGCTGACGGCCGGTATCGCTGGTCTCACCGCCGGTGCCCTGTCCATGGCATCCGGCGAGTACGTGTCGGTGTCGTCCCAGCGGGATGCCGAGCGTGCGGATCTCGCACGTGAGGCGCAGGAGCTGGTGGACGACCCCGAGGGCGAGTTGGATGAACTTGCGGCCATCTACGAGGCCCGTGGCATTTCGACCGCGTTGGCACGCGAGATTGCGGTGGAGTTGTCGAAGGGTGACCAACTGGCCGTGCATGCGCGGGACGAGTTGGGGATCAATCAGGACGCCCTCGCCCGTCCGGTGCAGGCCGCCGTTGCCTCGGCCATCTCATTCGCCATCGGCGCGATCATCCCGATCGTCGCGGTACTCCCTGCCTATGGGAATGCCGTGCGCATCTGGGTCATCGTCATCACCACGATCATCGGGCTTGTGTTGCTGGGTGCGGTCGGCGCTCGCCTTGGCAAGGCACCCATGTTCCGTGCCGCCGCGCGCGTGGTCATGTGGGGGGTGGCCGCGATGGCGGTGACATCTGCGATCGGTGCTGTGGTGGGGTCCGCGGTCTAGTTGTTCTCCCCACACACGTTGTGAACGTGGCAGATCGGCGGCCGGTTGCCCAACGAGCTGTGAAGTCGTTGCCGATCGTAGGTGCGTATCCATGAACCAAGCGCCCTGGTGCGCTCATGCGAGCTTGGCCATTGATGGGCATATGCCCATTCGCGCTTCATCGTCTGGATGAAGCGCTCGGCCTTGGAAATGGTGGGGACAGACCCCGGGTGGGGACAGACCCCGGGTGGG
>Ga0105052_10005245_pt1 | contig 13768 bp, 14 predicted proteins | sample FRY03_FD_78094 | JGI IMG/M metagenome (GOLD analysis project Ga0105052, IMG submission 78094) | Freshwater microbial communities from Lake Fryxell liftoff mats and glacier meltwater in Antarctica - FRY-03 | ecosystem: Environmental > Aquatic > Freshwater > Ice > Glacier meltwater ... | reverse complement strand
GACGTCCCACGAATCATCATTCGGGATCTCTGGAAGAACACTGATCGTGTGCCCTAACCGAGACAGTTCCTTCGACATCTCCGCAACGTATTGTTCGAAATAGACCTGCTGTGCAACAATCGCAATCCGCAATGCTTGTTCACAATGAGTTGATTCTGACACCTGCGCCTCGTCCTGTGGCGTGCCCAACACCGAACTGCCACTGGCGACTGAGGTGTCACTCATGATTCTTCTTCGGTAATGCCAGGACAGCGAACTGTGGGTAAAGACAATCCTGCAACCGGCCAAGCATCAGCAAATTGAGAATCCGCCATCGCCATGAGAAAATCCACGTCTTGTTGATCCCCTGCATCAGATCGACATCAAAACCGCATTCGGCGAACATGCGGCGAATAGACTTCTGGGTAAAAAATCGCAGATGCGTTTCGTCCATAACGCCGGCGTCCCGGTACTTCCAGTCGGCCTGAAAGATCAGGTCACTCAACGCGGGCCAGAAACGCATATTAGGGATCGACGACAGGATCTTTCCACCCGGAGCAAGCAAACGCTGACATTCCCGCAGGCAGATTCGCGGATCAACAAGGTGTTCAAGCAAGTCATTAAAGACAATCAAATCGTACGTCGCATCCGGCAACGTCTTCAGTACCGAATCCACATCACCAACAAAGACTTGTTCGTAGCAGTCGGGAGCTTTGGCGGCGACTTCCGGGAACAACTCAACGCCAAAAATCCGTGCCGTCGGCAGTTTTTCCCGCAACCCGATCCCAAATGTGCCTGCTCCGCAACCAACATCTAGGACACAACGTGCCTCCTGCGGAACAAGAGCCAGCATCTCTGGACGTGATTGTGAATAGTAGGCTGAATTGTCTTTCATCTGTTTTCGTTATCTCCTTGATTCGACTTTCCCACCAAAGCCTTCAGAAGCGATTTCGCAAGTCGTGTCAGGCGGTTGACACATCGAGTAGTCCGATAGCCAACCGCCCTGAAAATCACGGCTGGCAACTTCGTCGCAGTCTCGGGTTTGGCATACAAGAGATCGTAGCCTCTGTGGTCCATACCGGATCCAACCCGCCAATACCCACCACGGCGCAATGCGCGGTACACGGTACACGCGTTATTGCCGAGATGGATGTACTCAAATGACACCAAACTGCATTGGAGTGACTGCCAGTCAATTTCCATCAAAATCTCGGCATCAATCCCTTCAATGTCCAGAGACAATAAGTCAATTGGCCCCGCAGAAACATCTGACAGAAACTCGGTTATAGTAATGGTAGGGACGATTAATGTTCTGATGTGGCCGTTCGGATAGTGATCGCGTACGTGCTGTTCGTTAATGGAGAATACTTGAAAATGAGGCCCATCTTCTTCAGCAAAATAGAACGTAAGAACTTGTGATTGATATGACTGAGGGCGAATTCCAGCTTGAAGTACTTCAGCTTGAGGATAGTCCTTCCAGCATTGTCTTAATGCCGGTACGTTGACTGGATTTGGCTCCACTAGGATGATGCGGCCAATAACGGACTTATCCAGTTTCTTGACGTACTCCGTAAACCCATCCCTGAAGTTTGCACGACTGTCCAAGTCGCCAGCACCAGCGCCGATCTGCACGAATATGTTTTTTCGTTGTTCAGAGTCCATGTTTCTCGGGCGTCACGTTGGAGTTATTTGAAAGTATAGATTCATGTATAAAAAGCGCGTCGGTCCAACTGGCAAGGTTCATCTGATAATGCGTGTCGTAAAACGAGACGAGCCGAAATCCATGCCGTGTCAGGAATTCCATTATCCTTGGCAGGGAAGGAAGATTTTCATACATTCTCGACAGTATCACTTCCAGATAGATCGCGCTTACATGTTTTGCCAAAAAGGCATTCTCTGCCCCTTTGAATACTTCGAGATCGAACCCCTGTGTGTCTGTTTTGAGTATGTCAATGTACTGAATACACCGCTCTAAACAAAAATCGTCAATCGTCGTCACGGATACCGTTGTCTCGTTCACGATTCTGCCCCATCCGGACTCTCCAAGTGGAAGAAATGAACTCATGTCGGAGTACGAATTCTCGAGTAGTGGTAATTCGCCAAGACTTGCACCGAATGCGACATTCCACAAATGGAGATCTGTCGAGTTTTGGGTCTCATGACACAGAGTTTTGAACGTATTTGGGCCGGGCTCAAATGCGTGAATCACAGACTGCGGAAAATATCTTCTGAACTTTCTCACGGACTGACCGATATTCGCACCAACATCAAATACCAATGGGGTATCTGTCGTGATGAATCGCTTCATGTCATGAAATGCATTGCGACCAGGACGGTCTGGCCGGTATCGAGTAACATCGATCCCCAACGCATTCGCACAAGTCCTTATGTAGTTTTTGATACTCAATGTTTATGTCCAAGAAAACGGAATATTTTAGATAAATAGACGGTTCACTAATCACTAATAGTCCAATAGCCTTGAAGCCACGATTTCAGAGATATGGTCTAAGGCCCATCGCATTGACGCATTTTGGATTTTCCGAAAGATATTGTCCTTTTCAATGAACTGCATCTTTTCGACTAATTCATCAGCGGTCCCAAAGGCAACAACGTTTTCCATATCGGTTAATCCGTGTGGAGCACATCCCTCTGGCTTGACCTGAAGATCGTGGAAGGCCATGACAGCACCATTGGCTGCTATCTCATAATGCCGCATGCAATCCCAGCCACCTTTTTTCATTGTGATCGCGTAGTATGAGCGTGCCAAATCATCGCGATATTCTTCTTCATCGGCAAACGCGTATGATCGCTGGCAATTCTCCTGCACCCATGAGATTTTGTAAGCCTCGTCACACTGGACGTGTCTCGCGAAAAGTTGATTCTTTTCAACGAACTGCGTCCGGATCTTTTCCTGTGGAATCGAGAAACTGATGGGGCGTGAGAACAACCGGCCAAGCCCAATTCGCTCTCGCTTGTAGTACGGAAAGACTAAGCCAAGAAGCTGTTTCTTACGCCACCCGCCGTTGTCCTCGCCATCTAGGAAGACACATTTCGTTCGGCTTCGCAAAACTACTGTCGCATACTCGCTGATCAGACTCTGTTGCCGCCCCACACTGCCAAAGATGATCAGGTCAAAATATTTTCGGCGTATCTTTTCAGATATTTCGGAGCGATCCACTTTCAATTCAGGTAGCAGCTTCCAGACTGTGAATCCATTGCCATAGATTTGAGATGATAGTTTCGTGGAAGTGGAATACATCACATCTTTGCGAGGGTAATCGACACATCGATCGCCAAGAAGGTTGCGTAGACCGTAAAACACCGAATCTTGGAGGTAGTCTTCCGCAGCGGTGGTCAGAAATAATAATCGAACTGAAGGATTGCTCATTGGGTTACTCGCTCGCAAACCATAAAGCTCGGTCTCAAGCAAAGCAGACGGAACGTTTCTGCATAGGATTTTTTTACTCGCTTCATAGCAATCGTTTGCCGGCCAATCGCCTGACGGACATTGCCCGCTTCCACCCCAACCATTGACAGAGAAACCGGAACTTGCCGCCGCCAATATTATTCCGGGGCGAATGCCTTAACAGTTCGATGTGTCGCATTGCGCAATTCACGAGCGCCGGTTCGGAATGACAAAATTCATAGGCAAACTGGCCCCAAAGGGTGGCTGCGGCTGACTTTGATGCATCGCTATTTTCGGCCTGAAGCAGCAATTCTGTCCGAAGTCGGCAGACTTCGAACGCTGATTTGATGGCTTTGGTTCCCCGCTGTCGACTTAAACTGCCGGCCACGCGTCGATAATAAACGCAACAATCCGGCACAAAGACCTGGCGCCCCGCAGCCAGCATCACGCGCATGAAAAACTCACCGTCATCATGCAATGTTAGCGATTCATTCCAGGGCCCTGCCTTTTCAATTAATGAGCGGTGAGCCAACCAACAACCTGTCTGCATCATGCCGAGACCACACATCGACTGCTGCTGCCAGGCGATCGTGTCTTCAGTTGTCCAAACCGGCTCGCTAAATTCCCGAGCGTCATCAATCGTGTCGATAAATGGCAACCATGCACATGACGCAAGCAACTCATTATTCTGCCTAAGAGCACTCAGCTGCAGCGCCAGCTTGTCAGGTGACAATAAATCATCCGCATCCAGAAACTGAATAAACGCTCCGTGTGCTTCTGCCAGCCCGACATTCCGTGCGGCAGCTGCTCCGATACCTTTCGTCCGAAACAGGCGAATTCGCTGATCTTGAAAGCAGCGAACAATCTCACTTGTCGCATCCTTCGACCCGTCATCAACAACGATAAGTTCGAAACTGGAATGAGTCTGAGCTGCAACAGATAGCAGCGTATCCAGGATAAATTTTTCCGCATTGTGAGCGGGAATAATTACGGAAACCAAGCTGCTCATGAGCAAATCTGTATTAACGCCTGATCGCCGCTCACCTGTCGAAACACCGGAACAGAGAAGCACTGGCAGGAACGAGCAATAACTGCATCAGGCCGATTTTCATGTCAGGGTATCGTCCGCAGAAATTCGAACAATAACAAACATAAGAACCGAAGCCCGCTTGCCACATGGTCGATATCAAACAGGCCAGAGTTAAAACACATCAAATCCTACACAGCTGCCGCTCGTCGTCTATCAGAACTTTCGAAAACCACGCAGCAATTCGGATAACGTCAACCCGGATGATCGGTACAAATTCCACGCATCGTGAAAACGCCAGCCTTTCAAGCCAAGTGAAATCAACCGACGAGCGTAGTTGTGGCGAGCTCTTTCTTCAGCCAATTGGCGGTCATTATCATTCAATGGGCAGTCGGGATTGTGCAGCGTTTGCATTGCCAATTCGAAACCACGTTCCAGATAGACAAGACTTGCATTCCCAATTGAAAACTCCTGACCTTCATGTCGCCTCCACCACACGAGCCCTGGAGGGAGTAACGCCACAGGCCAGCGAGCTGCCAAACGCTGCCAAAGATCAATGTCCGATAAAACTTTCCATTCCTGTCGAAATCCACCGATGTCTTCGAACGCATCTCGGCGAATGATCGCTCCAGAAGGCCCGCACGACAGGCATCCACGCCCGAGAAACTGTTTTCGATACGCATCCTGCGGCGACAACACCCACGGATATGGCTGTTCGTCTTCTGGAACCGAATGACTCAACGCCAGTGATACAGCTGGATTCGCTTCCATCGCGGCGACCATCACGCCGAGCGAATGCGGATAGATCAGATCGTCGGAATCAACGTATTTCAAATAGCGGCCCTCCGCGAGGGACGCCGCCTTCATTCTGTTGCGGTAGTCACCCAGGTTTCTTTCATTCACATGAACCTTGAGTCTTGAGTCTTCTCTCTCGACTTTCCGGGCAATTTCTACAGACTGATCGCTTGAGCAATCATCAACGACAATCACTTCGAAGGCTGTAAACGACGATGCCATAACACTTCTAAGCGTAGCCTCCAGATACGCCTCGCGGTTGTATACGGTAACCAATATTGAAACACACGTACACATAAACGACTAATTCGAAAGAGCCCGACGACTCTGCAAAAACCGTTGGCGCCATGTATCGAGAGGCTGAATGACGCCGAACATCACCCCAATACTGATTGCGATTGTCAAGAATACGATTAACCCGCCGCGAAGTAATGAGTTCGCTCCGTCGTACAGTGAATCGACAACGGGAATGGCAATAAGATGAGTCAAATAGATCGGATATGAAAATTCCCCAATGAATCTATCGAGTCGCTGCTTTTTTGTAATTTGAAACAGTTGAGGCACCAGGCAGAACCACGCGACATAACTCATTAATGTCGCATAGTGATATTCAAGGAAGCGATTCGAAAAGGATACGGACTTACGTAGGCCAAAAAAAAGAAACAGAGAACCCATGCAGAAAACGAAGTACTGCAAATGCCCTTGATCCAGTTTGATCTTCAATTCCACTGCATGCCGATAGGCCAGCATGCCAGCGGTGAATAAGGCAAGTTCAAATGGGAAAAAACGGTAAATCCATGGGTCGCGCGTCAGCCCAAAGGACTCATAGCACAGGATCCTTGCCAGGATTGACAGACACAGGATGGCCCACAGGACGTGAGTGCGGCGTTTGGCCAGATACGGCACCAATGCGTAAAAGTAGAGTTCAAGTGCAACACTCCAAGCCTGAGGAATTAGTAGATATCGATATAAGGGGAATCGTGGATCACCGGCGTCCGACACAAAAAGCGTTAAGTCCTGACCAATGACCGAAAAATTCGTGACGGTTGTCAATGCCATCCCCAGCGTGGTATTGTGGCTTCGTGAATTTGGATCGAGAAGTGGTAGGTAGCCAGAGCTTCCTTGAAAAACACACAATGCGACTGCGGTCACCAATGCCACAACCAGGACTGCAAAATACGGGACATAGATCCGCGACAGTCGACTCATCCAGAAAGAATATTTATCGGGATACTTGTCGTAGATCATCTGCATATAAAAGCCAGAGATCAGAAAAAAGATCTGCACTGCCTCGGTTCCATCATGGACGGTCCACCATGTCGGAATGCCCGCGTGGACGAACACCACACAAATCGCCAGATAGAAACGCAGAATTCCCAACGTCAGCGCGCCCTCCGCAGCGTCTTTGTCGAAAGGTTCAACGGATGGAATCTCCGACTTGAAAATGATTTGAATGGCAGGACCTGACGCATCTTCATTTGTAACCGAACCGACGGGCGAAGTTTATGCAGGGTTCCTCAACAGAGCGATGCAGCAAAGCTGAGATTCCCAAAGTCACGGCCAGCGCGGTCAAGGTGACGAGCGATGAATTCCATGAATCATTTGCAGGAGCCCTCTTGAAAACCGAGCCGTGGATTAGCCCAAGAATGAGTTGATGAAACAAATAGATTCCGTAAGACCACGCCCCCAATTTTTTAAGAAGATTGGTGCGCAGTGGCCACAAGGCAGGGCAACCCGTGCATAAGACCGAGATTAGAATCAGGTTTGCGTAAAACACTGCAAAGAAAGTGTGCTGAAACTCACCCATGCCGCCCTTCCAGATTACAGCAACCACGCCAACTGCAAGAACGAACAAAGTACAACACCAAAAGAATATATTCTCGTGTAACCAATTTCTGTAAATCGGATGACGGATCACAACTGCCACCAATACGCCCAGCGCAAAGGAGTCAAGGCGAAAAGGAAGCATTACATATGTGTGAAAACCAGGAACGATTGTCCGTAACATCGGTGCTGCAAGCCCGAGTAAGCAAATGAGTTTGATTGCCCGACTAATTGGGAGAAGAGTGAAAACCAGCAATACAAGGCCGTAAAACTGTTCCTCAACTGCGAGGCTCCATGTTACACCCAGTGAGTTTCCACCAAAGTCCCCGATTGCGGCCATATAGAAATTCTGGATGCCGAAAGCATATGCCGCGATCGGAACAGAACCGCATCTGATCCAATTGAACTGACCTGAGGCCAAATTTAAATTTATCACAAAGGCAATCACCAGAAGTATCGCGTACAGAGGACCAATTCGGAGCACTCTGCGCAATATGAAATTCCTCGCGAAACCTTTGCTTGTGCCGTTATTCAGAATAATGCCTCCGATCAGTAAACCAGACAGTACGAAAAAAAGGTCAACCCCACTCCAGGCAATGCTTGTCAGGCGATAAGCATAAAAGGACAGTGTTCCACGAGGTGGCAGCGGTGTTGAGCAGGTAAAGTAGTGCCATGCCAAAACCATTAGAATCGCCAGTCCTCGCACGCCGTCGAGTTCAGGAATCCTGTTCGAAGGTGTGGCGGTCTGGCGAGTATCGTTGTTAGCCACAATCAGTCATCCTGAATATTGTTCCACCTACGTGAATCAGATCTTTCGATGCCTGATTCCAAGTGGTTCTAAGAGCTTCACTCGCACAATCGACCGGAAACTTTTGCGGAAAGCCTGTAAGCAATTTCGTCTCGATATCGGAATTCTGGGAAATCGTTCTGCAGAGGCAACAAGCAGCCCATCGACTGAGTAGCTTTCGGCAGGGGTGTGTTCTGCCACGAGTGAATAGCCTTGTTTGCGTAATGTCTGGCGACAAACCTGGTGGATGTATTCCGAATGTGTTGAAATGAATATCCATCCGATGCGTTTTTTCTGAAGTGCTTTTGCTGCCCCAACCAGCATGCGGGCTTCTGTGCCCTGAATGTCGGCGTGCAGGACATCAAGATAATCCAGCTTCTGGCGTTCCATGAGCGAGTCAACCGAAACAGTTTCTGCCGTAACGGAGAAGCCCTTCCAGAGTTCAATTTCCTTGATAGGATGGCATTCGCGACCAATGGCCGCATGGAGAAAAGTTCCCTGTCTGCCGTTCAATTCAAAGTTTCTTCGTCCTGCTTCCAATGCAGACGGCACCGGCTCAACAAGGATTGCTTGGCTTGCCGCAATATCTTTCAGAAACCATAGTGAGTAATAGGCCCAGAAACTGCCCAGTTCCATGATGGTGCCGCCCTTGGGAATCTGTTTCAGCACCTCGAAGAAGACACGTTCTTCCTGTGGCTCGTGAACACCTCGCAGTTGCTTGATCACTTCCACATTGTAATCACCATAGTGGCTGCCACAGTCGGTCAGGATACCGTTATGCATATGCTGAACCGCGCCGGAGGCTGTTCCTGTAACGGAACCAGCCCCCTCCACACGCGGCAGTGGATCGCAGTCACGGCATGACACGGCTATCTGAATTCGTTGTAAATCGGCCTCTGAAAACGGCTGCTCATTCATGGGCAAGGATATGTCCAATACGTTCGAAAACTTTTTGTGAGTGGGTCAGTGCGAGGTGTTTGTTTTTTTGAAGCCATTCGAAATTCTGGTCAAGCACCGCCTTCGAGTCAGAGTTCAATGCATCAAAAATGACCGTCTGTATTGAACCGGTGCGATTCGCTGGATCTATCCATCGTGCATCGGAAAGCACCGCATGTTCCAATTCCGGGCGAGCCCGATACACCGGCACACAACCCGCAACCACAGCCTCAACAAATTTCTCCGTGAAGTAATGCGGCTCCAACATGTTTTCCAGGCAGATGGCCACTTTGTACTTGGCCATCAAATCACGTTTGCCCGCCGCCGGCCAGTCGCCGGGAATTTCGCCGCGATAATTTGCGGGAGCTTTCGGCGGAGAGTACCAGTGCTGGCGATAGCGAGTCCAACCGCTGCGACCATATAGATCCACATCGGGATGTGTGATCAAACGATTGCGGTATGCAATGTCGGGATGCCGTTTCCATGGACTGCCGCCGTGGTTCGATACGATTGCGATGGCCTTGCGCATGCGATCGGTTCTAGTGTTCATGACCAATGGCTCAAAGTGAGTAATATGCGGCACTCGATATCGTTCATCCGGGTGACCATGCCACAGGAATTCGTTATGTCCCAGCCGAGCTTTAATCTTCGGCCACGTTCCATTGCCGAGACCACGGAACTGGCATTGTGGCTCGCAACAGTACCATGCCTTGCGACGAGGAAACGTAAACAACTCCGGATGAGGTGCCCATTCGCAAAGCAATGCATCGGCTTTTTCCGTGGGTATATCGATGGAGAAAACCGCAGTGCCTGTTTCCACGGAGGTCGTCCACGGCGAGATGAGTCGGACCATAAGTTTTTGGGAATTGGTCAAGCTCTACTCACACCTTCTAATCGATGTGCAAAACTGCTGTTTGTCTGCGACATTCTCTTTGGTAGACGCTGTTGCTGTGTTGGTCGGGAAAAACTCACGCGGTAGCAACAACATTGCCATTCGACGTGCGATGCGTACCAAAAAATAGCAGCGCTTGAGAAAAAAGAAGCTGAATGCAAAGTAGAATTTGACCAGGCAGCGGCGCAGGGAGTCTGGACGGTATGTCTCACTCCATCTCTCCAGCACGCGTTGCATCGCATGCGCCGACCGGTCCTGAGTAAACATTAGAAACTCGCACTCGACAAAATACTGCCCTTCCCAGATGGCATGATATCGCTCCATCGCCTGACCTTCCTGAAGCGTAACAGTACCCACTTCCAGTCGCTCAAGTCGGGAATCCAGAAATTCAGCACTGCTGGAGTTCGTAATTCTGGTTGTTTCAGACCGACGAATGAAGACATCCGGAGTCGCATCCGGAAACTGTCGGACTTGTAGGCCAGAGAGCAGCGCCCGGATGTGCAGATCGGCGTCATCCCCATAACACACCCGTTCGTTAAAGCCGCCAATCTTCTGGAATGAACTCCGCCGCCACAACGGTGATGAGACACACCAAGGCCCGTCGGATCGCAGAAAGCGAGCCAGATCATCGCCCTGAGGATCCATCTTGTTCCATTGTGTTTTCAGGTCCCCCACGTTATCACGAAAGAGTTCAACAGGGAACACCCACAGATCAGCATTCGGCTGACCGTCAACCTCGGTCATTCTTTGTTTCAGGCAAACAGGCGCCAGTAGATCGTCCGAGTCCAGAAACAGCAGGTAGTCACCAGTGGCTGCGGCTGCCCCCAAGTTTCGACACCGCGAGGGCCCTTTTGTCCCATCAATTCTTTGCAACAATCGGATCTGTTCGCCGGCAATCTCCTGAATCGCCTGCCACTCCGACTTTCTCGACCCGTCATCAACCACAATCACTTCCCATCCGCCATACGTCTGTGACGCTACGGACTGAACCGCCTGCTTCAGCAATTCGCACCGATCAAAATGAGGAATGATCACGGATACAACCGGTGGATTCGCAACTGTCAGGGTTCATTTCTCCGGACAACTGCTCGGCCCTGGCATCGGCGCCGTAGTTGCAGATTAAGTTCATTTTTCAAGTGCGATTCGATCGTATCCTTATGGCCTTCACATAGCGTCCTCTGTATCAACCCCGGCTCCAATTCGTCGATCGTGATCCCACGCGTCCCAAAACATAGATCAACGATGCCGTCTTCCAAAACACCCGTCAGAAATCGACGCGTCAGGCCAAACTCACCATAAGGAAAGGCGAAAACCCGGTAATCCAAGTGGAATCGCTTCGTAATGGCTTCAACGCTGACGTGAATCTGCCTCTGTTGCTCCGCAGGACGAAGCTGCTCAAAAAGAGGATGGTCAACACTATGGGCTCCAACGGTGAATCCCTGGGAAAGCAGGGACTCCATTTGAATTCCGGTCACATACGGATAATCTCGCTTCAGCCAAGCTTCTATGTCCATTTCCAATATTCGTGTTACCAATGACAAGAGTTCGAACTGAGGGATTCTTGACTGAAGAAATAGCGTCAAATTGGTTCCGTGTTGGGCCAGCACGCGTTCTGCCTCGTGACGCACCGTTAAGGAACAGTGACTGACTTCATGAGCAATTAGCCCCAAAACGTCCTCGAAAAATGGTGCTCGATTGTCGATCATCGACGAACACAGGAAGAAGGTCGCCGGAACACCCTTTCGAAGCAGAATGGGGGCGACGACGTCATAAAGTTCGCGATACCCGTCATCGAAACTCAGAAACCAACCATTTGGTTTTTTCGCAAGTCCACGTCGCCATGCCAGCAACTGATGGAGGTCAACAGGCTCCGCGAGATTCAGTAAAACGTCCAAGTCTCTTTCAAACTCCGAGGGCGTCTTGATTCGATAACGCCCACCCCACCACTCCGGGTGATTTTCTCTCACGATATGGTAGACGGGACAAAAGAGCGTCGGTCCAAGTGTTTGCCAATGTCGCCGCAGACTCAGCCATGGCTTTGCGAGTCTCCACGATAAACTGCGGATTCGACCAATGAGCCTTGGCTTACTGCGGAGGACCAAGTCATCTTTAGGCATCACTGGTGACGATTCCTGAGAATTCGGAGTCCCTTATTCCAAGCTCGTTTCATGAGTGCGGGAACCGGATACCGCCAGAACCTCTTTGTCGTCATTCGCCACGGCAGGTAATCAAGTTTCAACTGGCGTTTGACAGCCCAAGCCTTGAACAGCCCCCAGAGATTATCAGGCTCGACATACAGAAATGGAGGCCGAATGCCATAATCCGGAGCAGGTTTTTCCTCATAAGAGCGAAAGCCAGACTGGTGATGATGCCAGGTTCGGATACTGAACGCGGGATTTATTACCTGATAGCCAGCCTGTTGCAGTTCCCAGGCAATTTTGTTGTCGCAGTCATAAACACCCAGCGGGAAATTCCCCGGAACCTCTGGAATTCTCCCGCGAAACAGCCAGCAATCTTGACTGTCCCCGTGCTCAAAAATCTGACTGGTACCATCGGCAAGTACATCCCATCGCGACAACGCCATCACTGTTTTTTCTGGCCATGAAAACCTAGTCAGCATTCGAAGATTGTCATCCAGAGCAATATCCGAGTTGGCGATCAAGGAAATATCATTCGCTGACGAGACAAGTTCATTTGCCCATCCGAAGAAATCACAATAGGACGGTCGATGAGTTATTGCTCGCGTGTTCAAGCGTGGACTGTCAATCCACGGACTATCCACTCCTTCCAAGAACACACAGATGGCATCGATTTCCAGCAACACGAGATTCCGCTCCAATGCAAGAGTCAGCTCTTGCAGACGATCTGAGTTACCTTCTGGATAACACGAAATAAATAAGCGAATCATGTGCAATTGATTAAGTCACTAATATCGGACAGACCGTTTTACGCTCGCAATGCCGCAAGTCTCCCGCGTCCATCTGACTGCTGCAAGCCGATGCATGGATATGTCGGTGCCGAATTCACAAAAAAAATCTCGCAGCATCCACCACCTCGCCAGCTGATTATACTTCACGCGGCCAGAATTGACACATTCGTCGTTCGAGCATACTAACCCGAAGCATCAGCGATGGAACAGGTTACATCCCTCGCTGACGCTTCGGGCTAGTATCAGAGTTGCCCGGGTTGGAGGATAACCTAGAATCGCAGTCGTTTCGAAAATCCACTCATTCGTTCAGCAGTGACGTAGGAGGGGACCCGGACGAGTTCGCCACGTGTGCGCAAATTAAATCGTCCCGCATTACGGCCGCATTGCATGGCCAAATCGTAGAGATTTGAATCCACCGCAGGCAGCATGCAGATGGAACACTTTGACAGAGAACGCCGGATTGATCACTTCGTAACCAGCCGCCCGCAACTCGTAGAGCATGCGGTTGTCGCAGCGTGGGATTCCCATGCAAAAATCAGGGACGATCGGTCGGAATTTGCCTCGAAAAACCCAGACATCCTGGCTGTCGTTGCGATCGAATAGTCTTGACGTGCCATCCGGCTGCACGTCCCAGCGAGACAAAGCGACACACTGGTTTGGCTTCAAATTTCTGGCCAACGCCAACAACGACGAATCAAAATAAATGTCACTGTTCGCAAGGATCGAAATATCGTTGTCCGCGGATACCAACGCGTTCGCCCAATCAAAAAATTCGCTGTACTTTGGGCGATGGGAAATGGACCGCACCAATAGTTTTGGATTCTTCACTTCAGGTGCCAACCGTTTCTCAAATATCACATCCATTTGTTCGATTTTGGAATTGTTCAGATTGCTACACATGCATTCGTCAATTTCCAAGCATCGCAGTTCGTTTGACTCATTATAAAGCGATGTGAATAACCTAATCATTTACTTTTATTAACACCTGAGCTTCGAAGAAATCTTGCGACACTAAGGAAAGTCATCATCGGGACGACTCGCCAATTCCTTATTGAGCTGACACACTGGAATAACTGAATACAAAAACGATTGGTTGTCTTATATTGCCAGATTTCTCGCAGACTCGGTTCGTTTTCGTATCTCCGTGAAGTTGCTCTCTTCCGAACGCGCCGCACAGCTCGGGAGATAGCCAG
>Ga0105052_10005212_pt1 | contig 13837 bp, 7 predicted proteins | sample FRY03_FD_78094 | JGI IMG/M metagenome (GOLD analysis project Ga0105052, IMG submission 78094) | Freshwater microbial communities from Lake Fryxell liftoff mats and glacier meltwater in Antarctica - FRY-03 | ecosystem: Environmental > Aquatic > Freshwater > Ice > Glacier meltwater ... | reverse complement strand
TCATACCGGGACATAGAAACCACGTTTTTGACCCAGTCAGCGTGTTTCTACATGTAAACACACACTGACAGTGAAGGCAGCACCCAGACTGCCAGTTTTGTTTCTATTCACCATAAAGAAACTGCCACAACAACCAGCAAGTTTCTACACCCCCCGTAGAAACTCTAACTTTGTAGTAAGAGATTTTTTAATCATTCGGAAAATCTCAGATTTTCACAGAGAAAATTGAGATTTGCATAGAGAAAATTGAAATTTTCATAGAGACAATCATCAAGAAAACCATTGAGAAGCTGTTCAAATCGCTGTCAGCGGGTTTCTTGCATTTTACTCCAAAATTTGGACTTTTGTCGATTGATGTCAATTTTTTTTTGTCAAAAGTTGACTTCTGTTGATGTCAAATTTTATTTCTCCTCCAAATTTACCTTGATTTTTTCCAGTTTTTGCGTTTTGACTTCAGCGGGCTGAAGTCGACCTTTTTTACGTGACATCAGCCGGGACTGGGCCGTGTCGGCTGATGTCAGGCAAAGTGAAAAAAGGACAATGATAGTAAAAATTCAGTATATACTCTGGCGTGCTGCGAGTGGCGAGCGGAGGCTCAGAAACTAAAACCCCTCCGCTTGCCGCGCGCCCGGTCCCCCGGAATGGGCGAGGGCGGAGACTGGTGGAACTGACCAACGGGTGTTAAAGCGGAGGGAATTCCCAGGGTTTGCCATGGTGAATGGAAAAAGGGAGCACAGTACACGAATCAGAACAAGGCCGAAAATTGATTGTAATTGAATCAACATAGCGAATCGTGTCTTAATTTCCTAGACCCAACCAAAGTGTCCAGAAAGAAAAAGCTCGCCCAAAATAAATAAGTAAATGCTCTATCCCCTCTAGAAAATAGAAACCACCCCCACCCCCCCCCCTTCTTTCCTAAACTCCCTACCTCCATCTCCTCGTCTACATACACAAAGCCAATGGAACCCTCGAGCGAAGGCACCATGGAGCTCGTATTATCGGTGCTCACCGGTTGCTTCGATGTCATGCACGATCCTACCTGCATTGATGTCCATGTCCAAGTCATACACGAAGTTACCTGTATTCGTGTCCATGTCTAACGTGGACAAATGCCCCCAATGGTGAATCGACTCTTGCACATCACCGTCGGACTGGAGGAGATATCGAGTGACGCTGCGCAGTGCCTGTGCTGTACGAGCGCCTGGCCGGCTGGTCTGATCAATGGAAAGTAATGCATACACTGAGTCAGGAGTCGTAGGCGACGAATACAATCCAACACCAACAGCACCAGTCGCAGTAGGCCAAACATCCTTTTCTAGAAGCGTGGCTTTGGCACTCTGTCCCACAATGGGGCAGCCCAGGGCGGTTTGCTCGAACTGCTGGCCGTCTGAGTCGACCCAGCATAGTTCACCACGCGTGGTGAATGGCACATCGGATAGACCATAACGCGCAACCCCGCTGGGGAAGCGAACTTGCAACGAGGCTGGTCGCCATGCATCAGCACCCGAGACGTAGTACTCAATACCAATAGGCATTCCAAACGCATTTCCAGGTATGCCAGTCAAGAGGGCCACTGTCGACTTGCCAGAAGCGAAGTTAAAACCTCGACCTGGCTCCACGGGTAGCTCATAGTCTTGGCCCGCCTCTTGGTAGAGGGCATACCAGTTGCTCCACACATCAGCACCCACAGCACTAGTTGGCGGGCAATAGATAGAAAGACCATGCAATCCTCCCGAAACCCAGTCACCGTCGAGCACAGCGCCACTACATCCCTCCCAGTCGGTTCTCACAAACATCCGCAGATGCGAAGCAAGCGCGCCAGACCCACCAGGCCAGGAGACAGTAGGCTCGCCCCCTACAGGTGCACCTGGTGCCTGTTGGCCATACGTCGCTTTTGCCCCGGCTTGTCCAACCCCAGACGACACCCATCGAAATTGATTGTTGTCAAGGTGTGGAGGCATGGCGTGTGTGCCCTTGTCGGCGCCATCAATCCAGAGCCTGACGCGCAAGGGACTATCGCATAGATGCACCACCACTTGATGCTGCAACCCATCGCGTGGGAAGTCGGTGGTATCAATCCACACCTGGCGTCCTAGATGATCCTTGACCGAGGAAACCGCGACATCCACCATTGGATCAATGCTCGTTGTGCCCTCGCCGGCGCGTACTCGAAGGTAAAAGAAACTTTGATTGTAACAGCCATTTTGAGATGGTGTGCACTTTTTGATACCGAACCATGCTTTGGAATTGGCACCAGTCTCGGCCGCAAACTGCCAAAGAAGTCCCGCACCCAGATTTGCCTGCTTCGGAAACGTCACGTTGCACGCCAAGATAGTCGTGGGCATCTGATTTGACAAAGGCATCCACCATTCAGCTGAAATAGGTGATGGAGGGCTCCATGGATCAGCCTGTCCTGGTTGCTGAGCCAAGAGAAGGTTGCTTGCGGATTTGGGTATCCTTCTTTCTTGAGTATACTCAGCAGTCGTGGAATACGGCAAAATGACTTGACTAAGTGCATAGCCAGAATCAATCTTGATGCCAAAAACGTTAAAGCGCAAGGGCGTTTGTATTCCCACAGCCCACTGAACTCGTAACCAGACGTCCTGTTGCGTGCCTGCATTGACATCGCAGTATTCTGCCGGCGGCGACGAATTTGACCAACAATTCAATGCATTTGCCTCCACCGTCACAATGCGTACCTCCATTGTCACGCTACATCGATCTGCTTCTGTGTAAATGGCACGCGTCTCACCGTCGCCGTTGTCAAAACCCACTTCGCATGAGCAGTTGGTAACGAATCTACTTCCATTGCCACTCTTTGCGAAAGCAGTACAATATCTGCACTCAAACACCCCGCTCTCATGTCAGATGTCACTACACCATTTTCAAACAGATTAGTTTACACGCGAAAAGGAAGAGGTGCAGCACAAACGCAACACAACAAAACGTGAGCACACACAGCGAGATGGTGACAGCATGCGAGATGGAAACAGCACGTACTTGCACTGCGAGCCGTTGCCATAAAAGTCCTCTTTGCAGTTGCACTCGAAGGTCTTGTTGAGGTTGACGCAGCGCGCGTTAGGATCGCAGTTATTGACACCATCGACAGGTGTCAAGCCAGGCGTGGTCGAGCACTCGTTGATGTCCTCACAACGTCCCACATTCGACTGGGAGCACCCAAGTCTTGCATATCCCTCTTCACACTCATCACACTCAGTGCAGATTCCCTCTGCACTTTGAGAGTGGTTTGAAAAATTGTCTAAATTGTCTGGCGTCAACAAGTAGTAACCTGCGACACACGAGCAGTTTGACTTGAATACTGACTTTGGCTTGCTTGACGCACTTGGTGGGCAACCACTACACATCAGCCCTCCGGGTTCGCACACCACAGTGGTGTTGGCGGGGGAAGTGCTGTTGACAACAACAGCAAGCGGGAAATCACCGTAGAAGCCACTGTCGCAAAAGCAGTCACGTGCCTTTGCGCTCCCGGGCAAAGAGGTGGCGCCAGCAGCACATTCACAACACTCCAACTGGCTGGGCCCCGAAAAGAAGCCAGGCTTGCACTCGACACACAGGCCACTTTCCGTTTCGATGCTGCCTGCATAGCCAGCATTACAGGTGCAGTTGGAGCGGTCCACACTGGCGGGCATGCTACTCGAATTGACAGGGCATGCCCAGCAGCTGCTTGCTCCTGTCTGGTCCGAGTATGTTGAAGGTTTGCACATCTGACAGCTCCCAGCATCGCCTGTTATGTTTGGACTAGAATCGTAGTAGCCAGTGTTGCACGCACATGTGAAGGAGCCCACGGTATTATTGCACAAGGCATTGGCGTCGCAATCATTGCTCGCGTCAACACATTCGTCGCGATCCTCACAATCAAAGGCTCCCAGCGTGCTATTGTCGTCGACTCGCACATAGTTGGTAAGACACTCGCACAGAAAGGAGCCGAGTGTGTTGTTGCAAGCCATGCCCAAACCACACGTGTTGCTCCCCTGTACACATTCATCAACATCACTGCACTCAAAGCTGTACACGAACAAAGCATGAGAAGTGCCGGATGTTTCTGTAGCGCTGCTATCCAAGAGGGTCGCAGTCGTTCGATTCAACACAAGCTCCACAAAGCCATCAACGCATGTGCAGTCATGCTCAGTGCTCGAGTTACTTTTGCTTTCAGAGCCGGCCGTACATGCTGTACAATTAGTGTCTTCGCCAAACCAATTTGCGTCACATACACAAGTGAACGATCCCTGCGTGTTGTGACACGTTGCGCTGGCATGACAGTTGTCGACGTTGGCGCTGCACTCGTCCAAGTCACCGCACACCTCTGCAACGGTGTTGTGCGAACAATTCCATCCCGGCAGAATCACACAGCTCTCACACCCGTCGCCTGTGTCAGCATTACCATCATCGCACTGTTCTACACCACCCCTCACGCCGTCTCCACACACCGACTCACAGTCTGTTCCGTTTCCAGGGAAGGAAGCCGGGCAAGTGCAGGTGAAGGAACCAATGGTGTCTGTACATGTCGCAACTTGGTCGCAGTTGTGTGAGTTTGTCACGCACTCATCCTCGTTTAAGCACGTGCTGTTGGGATATGTAAGCAGTCGCTTTGCTGATATGCCTCCATCCCCTACGTACCCCGCCACACAGTTGCAATATTCAGAAGCATTTTCACTGGTAGAATTGCCGGGGCAGGAAGTGCAACTAGAAGCGGCAACACGCGAATAAGTGCCACCCACACACATTTCGGGCTTGGACACATCACCATCACACGAATATCCAGCATCGCATGCATCACACAGGGTGCCATTGCCATGATAGCCTGCGTTGCACGCACAGGAGAAGGAGCCAAAGGTATTATTGCATGATGCCCAGTCACTGCAAGCCGTGCTCGCGTCACATTCATTCACATCCATGCAGTCACCACTCGTTGCACTTTCATTGAATCCAGCAATACACTGGCATGCGCTAAGATCTGTGCTTAGCACAGGACTCGTCTTGAAGACAGGGCACAGTGTGCACTCTGATGCTGCACTACCAGAGTACTTGCCGACAGCACATTCGAGACAAGGCAATTGGCCTGTCGCACCCTTATACGTGCCGGCTTCGCACATGCGGCATTGACCCGTACAATTACAGTGAGCGTACCAGTCCTGCTGGGCCGTATTGTTCCAGGCCTCCTCCTCGGCTCGTGTCGACGGAGGAGTAGCAATTGCACACCAGGCACGTTCATATGTGTGTGCCGCTGCAGGCGTGTTGACGGAACCAGACTCGAATGCCGGGGAAACACTTGATGTGCAAGTCGTGTAATTCTGCCCAGCAAACGTAAAGGGCAAGATGCATGTGTCGCCAGAGTAAGTCGATTCAACACATCTCACATTATTTACATCAGTGTCACCAGAATAGCCAGGCTTGCAGCCACAGTCAGAAAGAGAGGTACTGCCAATGGCGCTCGTTGCATCTGGCGGGCACACACTACACCCCCCGGAGTTGCTGTGTTGGTAGAATGCGGCTAAACACACACATTCTGTCACAAAACTTGCTGGGAAGAAGGAAAACGAATTCAGAGGGCAATCTGTACAAGCTGTGGCCCCTGGCGCCGAAAAGCTGCCATCGGCACACGCCAAGCACTGGCGCTCTGAACACTCATCGCAGAGGCATGGGCGTTCTGGCGTGCATGCGCCAGCCGATTTGACCCATTCAAGCACACTATGGCTGGCGTTCCATATGCATGCCTCGGGACCTGTTTCGTTTGTCTGTACGAGAGTCGCTGCCAGATTTCCGCCTCCAAGCGCCAGAGCATTGGCAGCAGCAGTGCAATCGTGTTGGCTGTGCACAGGAGCGCATGCACCAAGGTAACATGTGCCATTTGTAACAAGGCGACCAGAACCACTTGTCTTGAAGCCACCATTGCACTGGCAAAAGGCAGCACCTGCACTGCTTGAGGAATTGCGTTGACATTTTGTGCATTCTCGGGAATAGGCACCAGCATATTTGCCAGCCGGGCACATCTCCTTGAACCAGCCCCCTATACATTTTGACCCAGGTGGACACATGACACAGGTGTCTCCGTTAAGACCATAAAAGCCCTCGTCACAGACACAATCTGTCCTGACCGAGCGCAGGCGCGGACTGGACGAGTTTGCCGGACACGGCAGCTCCTCTGCTCCACCTGGGCAGTAGAAATTCGGCGGGCATTCTTGACACGTGCCGTTTGGGCTCAAGATGTTTCCATAATAGCCAGATCTGCAACCGCATGATGCCGCGGAAGTGCTTTCCGGCGGGCTGACACTGAGAGGATAAGACGCGCAGACCGTGCACACAGTAGCGCCAGAATCAGAATACTTTCCAGACGGACACTGGTAGCACTCGGTCCCAGATCCCGTGAGCCCAGTTCCGGTGCCATAAAACCCAGCGGCACAGTCACAACGATAAAGGCCCTTGAGGTTGATACAGGTAGCATTTCGGTGGCATGTCTCTAGCCCAAGCTCACACTCGTCCAAGTCAGCCTGAGCGGTGGCGCGAATCACACCGCACGAACCCAACATGGTGTAGCAAATGCCCTCGGCCACACAGCCATCGCCGTCGACCCAACACATGCCTTGCGAACCGCTGCTTCCCAAAAGTCTCCGTGCCTCCCCCACACCAAGGCCAGAAGGATCCCCGATGACGTACCGAGCAGCGTCGTTGTACTTGCGAATCTCGATGGTCAAGGGGTGCCAGGCATTGTTGCCTTCTACTCTGTATTCGATCATAGCTGGGGTACCCACGTAAAGCAATCCCTGCAAAACCCCTTTGGTGACAGCACCAGCGCGCAGGTCTGGAGCTTTTTCTTGGTACCCGTCCCCTGCCACCAGCTGCCGTTCCTCGCTCCATGTCTGAGATTCGAGCCAGAAGAAACGCACAAACACTTTGCCTGTTGTTCCAGCATGATCATCGCAGTAGGAGCCCGCAGCTGGCCCTCCCGTTTCAGAAGTGAGGTTCGACAGCCTCGCCCAGCAGGCGTCGCCGCTAGCAGTCTTGACCTCAAGTATTATCGCAGGGCGGCAATCCATCTGCCCATCCCAACAATCCACCACCCCATCCCCCTTCAAGTAGCGATTGCAACTGCACGTGTAGGAGCCCTCCGTGTTGGTGCAAGTCGCATGTGTGTGACAATTATGTGTAAACTCAAGGCACTCGTCCTGGTCGATGCACTCGAGGGGCATACCCCCCTGCGTGACCACAAGGTTTGGAGCTGTCGATGCAGTTTTGTAGCCGGCATCACACACGCACGCAAAACTGCCCATGGTGTTTGAGCATCTCACCTCCGTTGCCCCAGGCTTTGTCCAATTTGCAGGAATTTCTTGAGGGTTGCAAGTGTGTGCATCTAACAAACACTCGTCGACATCCTCGCAAACTCCTAGACCGCGATTTGGTGCATAGCGCGCCGGCAGAAACTCGTCGCATGTGAAATCGGCATTGGTGTAGGTACTTGCATTCCTCGTCGGGCTGTATGGCTTGTACCGGGATGCATTGCCTAGCCCTCCACCGCCACAAACGGAAACGGACGAGGACACAGTCCAATTAGTCTCTCCAGTGTCAGTGACTATTACCTGAGGATCAGCATCGAGCGCTTGTCGTCGCAGAGATGCTCGCAGGCTGGCCGTGCACAAGCGCTGACTGAAGGCAACGAAGGCACGTGCTAGGCGGTCCTTGCATGCAATTCCGTTTGAGAAACACATGTATCCGGGCAGGCACTGGCAGTCAGCAGCAAACCCACTTTCGGCGGAGCTGCGGCTATAAGACGGGCAGCTCTGACAAGTCCCAGAAAGATCATAAGTGCCCCTGTTGTGAATGGTCGTGGAGTATCGAGCCTCCGTATCGACATCGGGCGAAAGGTAAGAATACGTGCCTGCAGCACACGGCGTACAAGTGTCCCAAGGATGCGCAAGAACGCCTTCTGTCGAGCCCACGAAGCCGTGGTTGCAACGGCAGCTGCGCGGCGACGGGCTTGCTGGCGCGCTATTTGCGTTGAGAGGACAACTTGTGCACTCGTACTCCCCCGGCGCCGAAAACGTTGCAGCTGGACAAGCGACACAGTGCACGCCATCTGACACATATCCATTTGGGCAGCAGCGACCCAGTGTGCAGTCCGGGAAGAAGGCCAGCAGGGTCGAGTAAAGAATATTGCTGTCTTGGCAGCGATATGAGTAGATGTTGTTGCGCGATCCGCTGTGGTCAGTGTACATCTGCACGAGACATCAAAGTTAGTGTAAGGTAACATTTCGGATAACTTGAAGTATCTCGGAAAATGTGGGAACATCAGCGGAGAAAGTCTCTGATGGAGCGTGTATGTCGTAGCAGGAGTTGGCACGGAGCATTTTCGGAAAATTTCGGGGATAAATGTGCGAACGTTCGGATTTTCCCTCATAAATGTTGCGAATGATTGCGAGAAACAAAACCTCTAATATATTACAAATTGTACGAGGCGACACCAACATCAAACTACACAATACAAGGTAGAGTATTACCAAAAAATCTCATAGGGGCATTGTTTCCCTAATGGCGTGAAGTAAGATTTTTGTGGAATATACTGCTCTCAAACTCATCTTCAGAACAATGGTCCAATTCGGGTGGATGCGCGGCAACTGCTAGGCTGAATGTGCAAATGCAACATCTCACCGAAGCTGCCGCGCGCTATTGCGGTGGGTCCCTACCCAGGGAAAAAATTGGGCCTAATATACAATCTGGAGGGGGTAGCCCCAGACCCCAAATATTTCAATACCCTCAAGATTTTTTCCTCCAGACTTTTCCTGGGTTTGGACCTATCCGCGTGGCACACGGCGCAGCTTTGGCGCGATGCGCTGCACCAACGCGCACCCAAGCCCCTCAGCATCGCGCGCTCCAGCCGGCGGAGGTGACATGAGTGGCGCGTGACAGCGGGGGGCAAAGCCCTCCGCCGCCGCACGCCCAGGTGACATCTGGGCAGCAATTCACACGCTCGCAAAAATCAGGGAAAAAGCCAAGAGGCAGAAATGGTTGGGCAAGGGGAGGACCGAGCGCTGCTCGCCAATGAGAGTGATCTCCACGCGCACTTCTCCTGTGATGATGTGATCCTGCCTAGTGTTGTTGGGCACGACGCAAGTAACAGTACTCGAATTGGCTACTCGTTGTGCAGGAACAATCTTTTCTTGATGCTGCTGCAAGAAAATGCAGTTGATGTCTCCGTCCCTGGGCTGATAGGTAAACCCCAGACCCGCAGCCTGGATCACGATTGGCTCGTTACCATAGCCCCCCATGGGCCAGATACGGGCGATGCGTGGCTGATCGTAGACGGCGAAATCGAGTGTGTCTGTCCCAGCCGGATCGAGAGTATTGAAAGATATGTACAACTTGCCCAAGACGGCGGGCAGCCCCATAGGTGAAACACATATTGCAGTCTCATTGCTCTGCACCGCCGCGTCAAAAGGAACCCCCCCAAAAATGCACCAGAGTGAAACACCCGCATTGATGGCGTCCTGAAAACCACTGCCTGTAATGGTGAGCACAGCGCCGCCAGGTGATGACGGAGCGCCGCTTGGCAATATTGAAACCAGGCGCGGAGCCCTGGCACTGTAGTATGAGAATTGAGTTGCTCCTGCTGTGACGGCAAAATCTGCCGCATGGAGTGTGATCTGTGAGTATTGCGGTGCCGAAGACGGTGTACGGCATGTAAGCTGATTCGTATTTCCCACAACCCGTGTGGTGGGTTGGACGATGTAATTTTCGAGACCAATACGTATCCAACAGTCGATGGGTCCGCGAGAGAGTGCCGTGTCGAGGTCCAGGCCCGAAACTGTAATGACGACGTCCGTCCCACCCTCTATCGGACCGCCAATTGGGTTTAACTTCTCTATCCGGCAAGGGCACCCTAGCTTCCGTAAAAGACGGATCTCATTCTCGAAGTGCAATCTGGTTGCATCGAGATTGCCCACTTTCTCGCCCTGGCATTCCACGCACCTGTCGCCGCCACAGCAGTTTCCTGTAACACCTGGGCTTGAGCGGTATCTATGCGGGAATGTGCTCTCCCCACTGAGCTGCTTCCGCAAGTCAAATGTATCGGCAAGCCGCAGTCTCGCAGCCTCCAGGGCTGAACTGTCGTCCCCCCCCCCAGGCTGCCACAGAAGACAAATGCAGATGAGTATTAATGCCTGTGAAGCCTGTCGTCGGGCCCAGCCTTGTCTTGGATTTTGCTCCTCTGCAGGTTCTCTACTACCACATCGCAGCCCTCTCCCCATGCGCACACATTCCGCGTCGTCTATGTATATGCCCCTGCGTCTGGCGCTGTGCTGCATCTGTGGCGGCAGGCTCGCTGTCCCCCGGCACATGCGCTTGCCAACGACCCATTTCCCCTCCCGTTCCCCCTCCTTTGTCATGCCCCTTTCTTTCCCTCTGAATGCTCTCCTTTCATATTCACCCCCGCACTGGCGTGCAGCTGGGACGGCATTATCACTACTATTTGAATTGCCATGGGCGCGCCGCGGGAGTTTCTCCATCGCTCCCGCAAGGAATACTTGAGCTGCCAAGCTGCTCTGCTCAGCTTGCTTCACGGTAGTGCAAGTCACGGTAGTGCAATGATCTGCAAATGGAGATCATCTCCAATCAACTTCAGCTTTACCATCGTGCATGTCAACTCATGCCGAACAGCCATGAGTTCGTGACCAAATCTTGAAATCACCTTGAACCTCAAGTTTGTCTACAGATAGGGTAGTACTCCAGCTGTGCTTTGAGTGGCTGCAGCTGCTGGCTGCAGTGATGTCGAGCGCTGTCCAAGAGGAAAACGGCCACAAACCAGGCATGAAGAGAAAGAAGGCAGAGAATAACCAGAAGCACGGCGCACAAAGTAGGCCAATTGAGAGAGAAATAGAGGTTCTGGAGTCCAAGCTGGCGAATGCAAAGCGGCGACGACAAGCCGAGGATGAGGAGGGGGCATGTGCAAGATCAAGACATCACAGCTCGTCAATCCTTTGCATACCTTTACGTCTGTCTGGACAAGGTCGAAAGACCCCCAAAGCCCTTGCAAAGGGGTTTGCGAGGGTTTTGCAACAGAAGTCGAAACCCCGAGAGATTTGCAAGGGCAAGGGCGGCACCGAAGAGTGCATGGTTGCCCGCTCCGTGCTGAGTGCACAGTCAGCCCGTGCGAGTCCAGGGGAGCTCGACTGCGATCAGCCAATGTCATCCCAATTACTGGGGTGGCAACAGACGTACAGGGCAATGAGGGAAGAAGAGGTAGGAGGGCGCAGCGGCGAAGCCTGTGACGTGGCAGAAGATGACTCTCTTCGACATGTTGCGCGAATGTACATGAACTGCATGCGCGAGTTTGCGCAAACTCAGATTGACATGACTTTGGCAACGCTTTCGAGCCACACCGTCAAAGGTGACAAGGTGCAAGCACAACAAGTCGGGACACAGTACATGGCTGCGGGCAACTATCTTCTTGGTGGCGTTGGGGCAGCGCTAGGCTTGGACTCGCTGAAGACAGCGCACAGGGTATTGATGCGCAATCTGTGCGTGCTCCCTGGAGAATTTCGCACGGTTCCGGCGCGCTGCGGCAACCGCCATTTTATACCTCCAGCAGCAATTCACAGCCAAATGAAGGAGTTCGTTCTAGCCCTGGGTTTTTTGTTGTCTCGACAAGACATCTCCATTTGCGCCAAAGCTGCGTGGGCTCTCGGGCATCTTGTGGCTATCCACCCTTTTGCCGACGGAAACGGGAGGCTCGGACGACTTCTTGCCAACTGGGTGCTTGCTTCCTGCGACTTGCCTTTTGCAGTTGTGCTGTGCAGCGCTGACTCGCACAGAGCTGAAATCCAAGCGTGCAAGAGTTTTGACATCGAGGGCAGAACAAAACAACTAGCACACGTTATCACCTCTGGAGTGTTGCGAGGCTGGCATGAATTTGATCGTGTGCGGGAGAGGGCAATGCGAACTGGACAGCAGGACGCGTCGGAGCGCTGCTCCATCAAACATATCAAACGCACTGCTAAGGATGGCACGTGCATTGTTTGCCAGGAGCAGGGCCCTGACATTGTCACAACATGCTGTGCGGCCTCGTATCACATCACTTGTCTGACAAAGTGGCTTGTGTCGGGCCACAATTCTTCTTGCTGCAAGTGCCGCTCGGAGATTTCCTACGTGCCCCCGCGCCACCCAGTTCGGGTGGTTTCAGGCGCAGCACGAGCCGACGCAGAAGGATTGGCGTTTCTGAGCGAAGGGCAAAGGAGCTCACGCGCGCGTGCTCTGAGAGATTTGACGCGCAATGGCTTTTCCAGACACCAGTTTGCACGCGCTGAGCCCCACTTTCATTGGAGCGACAGCGATGACATCGACGACGAGGGTCAAGCCTCTCACATGCAGATGGTACTTCCTGGAAGTGGGGAGGAAGAGGAGGGTGGGAGTGAGGTAGGGGAAGAGGAGGACATATTGTCGGATAGCGACCATTCCGTTGCACTATATCAATTTGGCACCGCAGGAGCACTTCCCATCCGCATCACAGACTTTGTCGCTAGAAGCAGACATGACGATGAAGAAACCGCGACGACTGCCAACCCTGTCCTACCATACTCGTCGGATGATGATGAGGGAGCGGAGGAGGATCAGGAAGAGGAGGCTCATTTTCCCGGGGGTGCTGGTGGACTGTTTGAACGTGATTTTCGCGCTTCGACCTCCCTTTTGCCGCACGCACAGGCAGTTCCCATATCGCGCCGCCAGGCCAAGTGTCCCCGATGCCAAGAGAACCAGCAGGCAAGTGACTGCAATTTTGGAGTGTGTGGCCAATGCTGCCGAGAGCTTCAGCGACAAGAGCGCGGACAGTCTCGGGCATTTGCTCTTCAAGTCTCTAGCTCTCAGACTTGCCGTCGCCACCCAGCCGCCTGAGTCGACCCGCCAAGTGTACAAAACATTTCATTCAAATCAAATTTTTCACAAAAAACGTTTTCTAAAACCACAGTCTCGAAACCGACAAACCCCTATCATTGGCACGTATTTACTCCCAAGAAAAATCAATCCGTTTTTAAAAACTAAAATCTCAAAATCGACGAAACCGCTCTTACTGTCAAATATCAATACCCTTCAACTGTGAAAATGTCGAAGAGACGCCCCTACCCCCTGGTATGACCAGCTTGTATCTCGTAGCGCACTAGATAACGCGTACGCTCTGCGGACGCTGTGTTGGTACCAATTCTTGCGATGAGCTCACCCTGTGCTGCGCCTGTAGAAAAGAGGCATTCGAGGAACCTTGCCTTCCGCCGAACCAAGCCCTCTATCCATCCTGTGTGTGTGTGTGTGGTGTGTGTGTATGCGTGTGCGCGTGTGTGTGTGTGTGTATATATGTATGTGTGTGATCATCTTGGTGTCCGAGTCTATGTACGTGTGTGTGTGCCAATGAGTGTGTGTGTGTATGACTGTGCGTGTGTGTCTGCGTGTCTTTGTGAGCTTGTCTGCATGTCTATGTGTCTACGTCTCTGTGAGCTGGTGTGTATATGTGTCAAGAGTATTGGTGTGTCTATTTGTCTGTGTGTCCTCATGAATGTGTGTCTATGTGTGTCTGTGTGTCTGTATCTACTTGTCTACGTGTCTGTGTGTCCACGTTCCTGTACGTCTGTATGTCTGTGTGTCTACAGGGTCATCTTGGCACATAGAAACTGGCAGATAGAAACCGCAGTCTGGAATTTGGCCGGTTTCTTGCACTGTGCTTTAGCAACCCCGCTGGCAGCGATTTGGGCAGCTTCTGAATGATTGTTTAAATGATGCTCTCTATGCAAATCTTAACTTGAATTTTCTCTATGAAATTCTTAATTTTCTCTATAGAAATCTT
>Ga0105052_10005202_pt1 | contig 13859 bp, 9 predicted proteins | sample FRY03_FD_78094 | JGI IMG/M metagenome (GOLD analysis project Ga0105052, IMG submission 78094) | Freshwater microbial communities from Lake Fryxell liftoff mats and glacier meltwater in Antarctica - FRY-03 | ecosystem: Environmental > Aquatic > Freshwater > Ice > Glacier meltwater ... | reverse complement strand
TCGTAGTGCCTGACGATCCGAATCGCTCCAATTTCAAAGTCCGCGATGTCACGATTCCCAGTGGCTTGACCGATGCAAGGTTCCAGACTCGACAGCAGATTCGTTCTGAAATCGACAAGATGATGCGACTCAGTGACGCGTCGGCGGGGGATCCAGTGGTCGCATCCGATGAATTTTTCGCGCAAGGATTGCAGTTAATCGGTAGTCCCCAGTCGCAAGCCGCCTTTGATATTCACTCCGAGTCCGACGCGGTTCGCGATGCCTACGGTCGCAACCCCTTCGGTCAACAAGCGTTGCTTGCGCGTCGCTTGGTAAGTGCCGGAGTTCCGTTTGTGACGCTGTCGCAAGGTGGTTGGGACCATCATGAAGATCTGTTCAATGCTTATGAAAAGAGGATGCCTGCGTTTGAAGCAACGATTGCTGCGTTGATTTCGGACCTCAAGGATCGCGGCATGCTGGAGCGGACGATGGTGATCGCGCTCGGCGAATTTGGCCGAACGCCAAAGATCAACGAACGGGGTGGACGCGATCATTGGTCCAACGCGATGAGCGTCATGTTTGCGGGCGGTGGAACCTCGGGAGGCCAAGTCATTGGTGCGACCGATCGTCATGGTTATGCCGCCATCGAGCGGGTGCTTTCGCCTGAGAATTTTGTATCCACCGTTTACCGTAAACTCGGCATTGATCCTGACCAAATGCTTTATTCACCCGAGGGCAGACCGGTGCACTTGGTCAGCGATGCCAACCCGATTTCCGAGCTGATGAGCTGATGCGAATCAAGAATATAGGTAACGCCGGAACAAGAAGGGTTGTAGCCGAACTCGCCAGAGTTTGGATTTCGCTGGAAGGGTACAAAGTCTGGCGACTTCAGCTATCACAGAGTCCGTCACTGATTGTTCCCGTGGTCCTTATTTCAAGACTGGTATGGGCGATGCTCGCTTTGCTACCCAGCATTGCCTCCGCGCAGGTGCAGCTCGACCGTTTCTATCCACCGGTAGTTCACATCGGTGGCGAAACGGTCGTCAACGCGGAAGGTAAATTCCCGACTTGGCCTGTGGAGATCGTCAGCGATCGCGATGACGTGAAGATTGTCGTGGGTAAAGATTCTGGGCAACTGACGGTCAACGTTTCGACGGACGTTTCGCCCGGCGTCGTATGGATTCGAATGTTGGACAGTGCATCGGCGTCGAAACTGGTTCCGTTGTTGATCGAGTCGATTGCCGCCACCTCGGAAGTTGAACCCAACAACAAGATCATCGAAGCGACGCCGGTCGAATTGGCCGCCGTTGTTTATGGCAAGCTTGCCAAGTCCAACGACTTGGATACCTATCGCGTCAAGTTAAAACGAGGACACACGTTCGTAGCGTCGGCCGTTGCCCATCGGTTGCTGCGTTCGCCAATGGATGCGGTGATGCAGCTTGTTGACGGTCGAGGCAATGTCATTGTTCAGGCAGATGATGATCGCGGTCTCGATCCGCAGTTGGTTTACGAAGCGGCCGATGACGCGGAATTGTTTTTACGAATCTTCGCGTTTCCTGAAGTTGCCAACAGCACGATCGGCTACGCGGGAGCCGAGTCGTTCGTTTATACGATTCGATTGACCAGCGATGCCTTCGTCGACCATGCATTGCCCTTGGTCGTGCCAGCGGATCATTCAAGTGTGAAAACCGTTCCGCATGGCTGGAACTTGCCGCCCAAGCTGGAGGTCCTCCGGCGCGGTGCGACGACGCACTCGCCAATCGTCAATCATCTTCCCTCAGCCCTCGGCTGGCAGTGGCAGACTGCGATTGCGCACGACGCTGTCATGATCGATGACGGCGAGAGTGGTTCTGTCGCAGTTGCCCAATCGCTTCCCTGCATTTTCTCGGGACACATCACCGCAAGAGCTGAGATCGATCGGATTCGCTTTCCTGTAAATGCATCGACCCGCTACGAAGCCGTTGTGCATTCGCGAGCGCATGGGTTCCCCCTCGACTCCGTCCTGCGAGTGGTGAATCTTGCCGATGGAAGTGAAGTGGTAACGAATGACGATTTATCACGGGAACAATACGATGCGTCGGTTGTGTTCACACCGAAAGTTACCGGCGAATTTGTGCTTGAGATCTCTGACCTCGTCGATGGTCACGGTCCACGTCACGCGTATAGCGTTGCGATCGCCGAAGCAATCCCCTCAGCGGATCTTTCAGTTGCCGAAGATCATTTCATCGTCACGGCAGGATCTTCTGTCGAAATTCCAATCTCGATAGTGAGGCAAAATGGATTCGATCAAGAACTGACCATCACCGCTCAATCCTTGCCTGAAGGTGTTGTCGCGGAGTCGGTCGTTTCGCAGACAAAAGGCGAGACGTCCAAGACGGTCAAGCTCAAGATCGTCGCGGACAAAGCTGTGGTTTCTCAAAGCAGCTTTCAAATCGTCGCATCCGTCGCCGCACCTGATGCATCGTCTCACGTGGGCAAGTTCACCGCCAAGTACCGTCTCAACGAAGTCATCGCCATCGAAGACCTTTGGCTGACGGCAGTCGCTGCGAAAATTAATTGAATTCGCTTGTGATAGGTGACACAGGGTTGACGCGATCGTTTAAGATCCGGGTCTGGCGAGTCTCATCAACCTAAGTCTAATTAATCACCATGAATCTTTTGCGATTGCTGTATGGATTTTCTCTATCCATTATTGTCTTCGAGGCTGCGCTCGCCCAGACGGGAGAATCCACGCAGAGTTATAAGATTGTGTTGGTGGCTGGTGAGACCGCAAAGGTCGACAAGGTCGGCCATCATGATTATATTGCCGGTTGCCAATGCTTAGCAGAATTGCTGATGCAAACCGACGGCGTGACCGTCACGCAGGTTACCGAGGGCTGGCCTGAAGACATGAGCGTTTTCAATAACGCTCGCTGCGTTGTTTTTTACACCGATGGTGGCGGTAAGCAAGCTTTTCTCGCTTCTCCAGAACGTATCGCGACATTACAAACGATGGTCGATGCCGGCGTGGGTGTGGTGATGATTCATCAAGCGGTCGACTTTCCAGACGATTTCGCTGAACAAGCAAAGCGCTGGGTAGGGGGAATCTACCAAGGCAGCAAGTCAGGACGCGGCCACTGGGATAGCGTGCACGTTGATTTCCCCAGTCATCCGATCACTCGCGGCGTGACTCCTTGGCAGATCAATGATGGTTGGTTGAATGGCCTCCAGTTCGTTGACGCAATGAAAGGCGTGACTCCGTTGGTTTGGTCAGGCAAACAATATGCGGGAAGTCGTGCGGGTCTGGACGAAGACATCGTCGGCTGGGCTTACGATCGTCCTACGGGTGGACGTTCGTTCTCCTTCACCGGACTCGATGCACATTCTGCTTGGTCGCTTCCCGGCATGCGTCAATTGATGGTCAACGGAATCCTTTGGTCCGCGAACGTGGATGTTCCCCAAAAAGGAGCTTCCTGCACGATTGATGAGGCACGTTTAGAATCGGTGCAGACTCCGAGACAGCCAAAAGAAAAACCCGTCAAGGTGTCAAAGAAAAAGGTTTAGTGTCCAGAGAACGCATTATCGACAATTCGCTCCAAGAAAATTTTGGCATGGGATGTTAAATCTGATTGTCAGATGCGTGAATAAGCCAAAATGGGAGCATCACAAGTGAGCGATGATTCCAGTAGGCTTCGTGGCGACTTCGAACCATTCCGGTCGCCATCTCCATTAGAAACCTTTAGCGACTTTGAACGCTCGATTAGCGTAGATTTGCAATTTTGAAATTGCCACTTATTCGAGCCACCCGCTAGGCCGGTTTATCAATCGCTTTGCTTCGAATACTTCTCGACATTTACTTTCCAATGCGTCGCAATTGTTACACACCTCGAAGTCAAAGGGTGGTTAGAATTGAGAGAACCGCAGGAGTGGTTGCTGGGCGAATACTTGTGACCGCAATCACCCTTTGCCGTGTTTTCCGTTAAATTCGCAGTCTTTTATTTAACCTTTGACGAGAGTTTCCGATGAACGTGTCCTTTATTCGAATGCCATTGAGATTGCTAAATGCGGCGATCATTGCAGCGGCATTGAGTTGTCATTGCATCGCTGTCCAAGCTCAGCTGAATGATCCGCCAGCGGGTTTTACGGCGCTGTTCAACGGAGAAGATTTGTCAGGCTGGTACGGTTGGGGGACGCGTGATCCGAACGATTTATGGTCGATGACGGAATCCGAAAAAGCTCAGTACAAAAAGGAATCGGTGGAGGGTGGTTTGCTTGATAAGAAGGGGCAGCCTGGCAACGAACATATCAACGCCCACTGGTCTGTGCAGAATGGTGAATTGGTCAACGATGGTCATGGTTTGTATCTGACTTCTGGCAAAGACTACGGCGACTTCGAACTGCAACTCGAATACAAGGCGTTGCCAAAGGGGGACAGTGGCGTGTACCTGCGTGGGACTCCTCAAGTTCAAATCTGGGATGCGAATGAACCTGATCCCAACGGACTTGGGCGAGCGATGGGTTCGGGTGGGCTTTGGAACAATCGCAAAGGGGCCCCCGGCAAAGACCCACTCAAGAAAATGGATAGGTCACTTGGCGAGTGGAATAGCCTCAAGATGACGATGATTGGTGAGCGAGTGACGGTGGTGTTCAACGACGAAATCGTGGTTGATCATGCGGCGATTGAGAACTTCTTCGCGAATCAAAAAAGCGGCTATTTGGCTTATTCCAAACCGGGTGCTGTCAAGGGTGAAGCGGATTCAGTCAAGTTGCCAAACGGTTTTATGCGAGATCCTGTTTATCCAAAAGGTCCTATTCAACTTCAAACGCACGGTAGTGAAATTCGCTGGCGCAACGTCTTCGTTCGCGAGATCGCTTCGGAAGAAGCCAATGACATTTTGGCAAGTCGTGATGCGGAAGGATTTAGTGAATTGATCAACGGCAAAGATCTCAGCGGTTGGCTTGGCGCGGTCGATAATTACGAAGTCAAAGATGGGGCGATCGTCTGCAAGCAGGGCAAAGGCGGCGATCTTTTAACTTTAGATGAATACGAAAACTACATCATCCGCAGCGAGTTCAAGTTGCCACCTGCTGGCAATAACGGAATCGCGTTGCGCACGCCTCTGGATGGACATTCCTCACGCGATGGGTTGGAAATACAAATCATCGATAGCGATGGATACAATGCAAAAAACACGAAGTCGTCGCTGAAGCCACACCAATATCACGGCTCGCTTTATCACTGCGTGGGCGCCAAGCATGGCTATCTTCGTCCCGTCGGTGAGTGGAACTTTCAAGAGATCGAAGTTAACCGCCAGAACATCAAGGTGACGCTGAACGGTACCAAGATTCTGGACGTTGATATTGATGCCTTGGACCGAAGCCAAATCGGCACGATTCCAAAGGGATTAGATCGCCGCACAGGGCATATTGGATTTGCCGGTCACAGTGACCCCGTCGCCTATCGAAGCTTTCAGGTGAAGCAGCTTTAGCAGTTGCTTTGCCGCATGATTTGGAAGCGTTCTTTGTGGTGGATGCAGCGCGAAAGAGATTTTTCAAATACCTTGTCTATGAATCGCGGTCCATCCTTCGGGCCGCTGTTTATGGCGCGGAGAAAATGTCCTACTGCTTTCCGGCTCATTACGACGGAGCGTGATGGATGAGGTTCGTGCTGAAAATAAGTATCAATAACGAAGGGGCAACTTTTGCTAACGCTGAACGAGAAGAAGATCGTTTTGGATGCGGTTGTCGACATCGGCTTATCGTGACTGTGGATGAATCATCCGAAAGCGTCGCCAATTAACGAGTGGAGGCAGATTGCAGTTCACCGGATCGCGTCATTTGCTGAGCCGCGCTAAACGAGTCGATGGAGAAGCAGGGACGCGATACTAAGAACTAAAAAGAAACCGCACATGTCAGTGACCGTTGTGAGCAGTGGCCCGGATGCAATCGCAGGATCGATCTTGAATCGTTTAAGCACCAAGGGCACCAAGCCGCCGATCGATACCGCGACGATGGTGTTTAATCCGAGCGCAAGGCCGACGACTAAGCCGAGATAGGCATTCCCTTGCCAAATCCAAGCGACGACTGCGATCAAGATGCCTAACGCAATGCCATTGAATAAGCCAACGCCCACTTCTTTCAACCAAACTCGCCAGAACTCATTCTCTCGCACCAGCCCCATCGACAGCTCGCGGAGGCTGACGGCGACGGCTTGATTCCCACTGCAACCGCTCATGTCGGAGATGATGGGTAGGAACACGGCGAGTGCAATGACCGATTGAAGCGTTTCCTGATACATCGCGATGACGCTTGCCGCCAAGATGTTGAGCAAGATGTTCACGCTCAGCCATGCAAGTCGGCGTCGTGATCGCAGGAACAATGGCATCGAGCGAACCTCTTCACCACCGACGATTCCTTGTCTCTTTAGGTAGTCGGAATCATGTCGATCCGCGCGGGCTTCTTCGACGGCGACTCGGTGAACGACGCCGACCAAAATGCCTTCATCATTAACAACGGGGACGCCGAAGAAATGATTCCGATCGAATACCTCGAACAGCTCATCCAACGTTGTCTTGTCACGAACGGATAAGGGGTTTGTGATCATGTATTGGGCGACGGAAACGGAGCGGCTTGAAAGCAGAAGGTCGCGCATTCGTAACACGCCTTTCAATCGTCCAGCTCGATCAATCAGGTAGGCATATTGAACATCATAGTGCCGGTATTGGTCAGCATGAGTGGCAAGGTCGTCGATGACTTTTTGAGCCGTCCACGTCAGAGGGTAACGCAGGTACTCCGTGACCATCAAACCACCAGCGATGTGGTCATCGTACTCGCTTAGCCTTCGTGCGCTGGCGGCATCGTTGGGATCCATCAAGTTAAGAATCGCGTCGGCATCTTCGCGATCAAGTTCGCCGATCAAGTCCGCCTGCTCGTTACTTGCCAGCTTGCTTAAGATCGCTGCGGCAAGGTCAGGTTCCAGCTCCTCGAGAATGTCGACCGCCTGAAACTCTGGCAACCTCGCCACAAGCTCCGCAGCGTACTGCGCGTCGAGTAATTCCAGGACGGCTTCGCGTTGATCATCGCTGAGGCGATCCATTGCCAATGATTGCTGCGCAGTGGGCAATTGGTTTAGGTATTCCTCTAGCCCCGAGCGATCACCGCGAAGCGTAAAATCGGCAAGCGTTTCCCAAGGCCGAGTATCTTGCTCGGGAATGGGCATAGGAATCGACATCGAAACTTTTTGGTGCGAGGTAAAGGTTGTCGGACAGAACATCCTTGTTACCACGTTTGACGTCGATGCCGAAAGCTCGAGTCGGTCTCCAGACCAATCGATCGCGCACCCGTCTTACACACTTTGCGAAACCGTTTGCGAAACCGTTTGCGAAACCGTTTGCGAAACCGTTTGCGAACCACCCTACCAGTCGTTTTGCATGTATCCCTGGATTGCCAAATTAGCTTCCTGCGTAAACGATAGGGAGATGAAAGAGCCGCCGAAGGGTTACGAAACTGTTTTTCAAACGAAGCATCGGGACGAATGCCTGGAGTCGCGTTTGGTGTTGGTTGCCATGGGCATTGCTGTCCAGATGGAGCACCAGGACGCGCGGTGGTTTCTGTTTGTCAAACGCGATGATCTGGAAGTCGCGACCTCGGAACTTGATTCCTATCGCCGCGAAAACCCCGATCGATCCCGTCAGCGAACCGCGGCCGTTCCGATCTATAGTGGCGCGGTGACGGGAGTTTTTGTCTATGCCGCGACGATTGTGCTGGTTTCAGTCTTGAACGCACAAAGAGCGTTGGGCCAGGAGTGGTTATGGGCCGGTCGCATGCATGCGGGAAGCGTCATGGCTGGCCAGTGGTGGAGGACCGTCACGGCGTTGACGCTTCACTTGGACGCGGAGCACCTCATCTCAAACCTGCTGTTTGGTGCCGTTTTCGGCTTTCTTGCGGGAAGAGTTTTGGGAGGAGGCGTGGCCTGGCTAGCAATCGTGATCGCGGGGGCAATGGGCAACTTCCTGAACGCAGTTGTCCAAGCACCCAATCATACGTCGATCGGAGCATCCACCGCAGTATTTGCAGCTTTGGGTGTGATCGTATCTCATGCGATTCGCCCCCGCGCATCGGTTGAGCAGAAGACGCTGATGCGTTGGAGTCCACTCATTGGTGGTGTTCTGTTGCTTTCGTTGACGGGGATTGGTGGCGAACGTACGGATGTGGTCGCGCACCTGACAGGTTTCCTCGCCGGGCTGCTGATCGGTTGGGCGGGCTGCAGATTTCCCAATCAATGGCTTGCCAGTCACAAGCTCCAGAGTTTGGCGGGGCTGGGGACGATGGCGATCGTTGTTTCCTCGTGGATCATTGGGCTAATCAAGGCGGCGGGATGAGCTCTGTTTTCCATCCCTAAACACGCAAAAACATTCAATAATGTCGGAGTTACCCGCGTTATTTATTGCACCGTTGACTCGCTGGCTATTCAATAGCCCCTATCGCGGCTCGGACGGAAAAATCTTGACATCGGCGTTGTTTTGCACTACCGTTACCTAACGCAATTAGGGTTGCAAGATTTTCTCCGAGCTGAGAGCATCGCAACCTCCCACCCCAAATCCCCCCTGTTTTCCCGCCCGTCCCAAATGTCGGGCTATCGAGTTCGGGCTGACGGCATCTGCTCAACGGATGCAAAGTCCCGCAAGATTGACCTGCTTTTCGAAAGTAGGACGTTGGCAGCCGCAAAGGATGCGTGCACAACGATTTTCTAGCGATCGACTTTTGGCTAGCAAGAAAATCATTCATAAATCGCAGCATACTTTTTACCAAACTGGCGGTCCTGAACATGGCTACCGATACCCACTGCAGGCCGCGATACCGATCGATCCCATTTCGAAGTTCCTGCGTGCCAACTTGCCGGTATGGCGAACGGGCTAGCTTAGGTTCGCAGTTGATTGCAGCGATCATGGTATGGGGGGCCGTCTTCGCTTCGGCAGGGTTCGCTCAAGAACCCATTTCCGGGCCGTCTGTGGTCGACGCATCTCCCGATGACGCTGTTCCCGTCGAGGCCGCTTCCGAGGCCGCTTCCGAGGCCGCTTCCGAGGCCGCTTCCGATGACGCTTCCGATGACGCATCTCCCGTTGTCGCTGCTCTTGCAGATTCCGTCGAAGTCAATTTGAGTGATATCATCGCGGACGAAGCGGTAGGTAGCGCTTTAGCCAATACGAATACTGGTGAGAGTCCAGCGATACCCAGCGGAGGACCGGTCGCACCGGTCATGCTGCGTTTCTCGTTCAGCGGTGCTCCTTGGCGTGAAGTTCTCAATTGGCTTGCGGAGGAATCTGGATTGGCACTGCATGTGGGTGACGTACCCGTGGGCAGTTTTACTTATTCTGATCCCGATCAATTCACGATCGATGAGGCGATTTCGAGAGTCAACTTGTTCCTGATTCCTCAGGGCTACGCGGTTGTGAAGCGAGGCAGTTTGTTGTCGGTGATCAGCCTTGCTGATCCACGAAGCTTGCAACAGCTTGATGCCTTGGCAACATCCGCATCGGTCGCCGACCTCGACAAATACAGCGAGCACGAGATCGTTAAGTGCATGCTGCCGCTAGGGAATCTAATAGCGACGGAAGCCGTTGCCGAGCTCGGGCCGCTGATGTTGATGGTATCACCGGTCGTCTTGCCGAAGTCGAACCAATTGATCATTACCGAGACGGCCGGCAAGGTAAAAAACGTCTTGAGCGTTCTGCAGGCCTTGGATGTTCCCAAGATCGATTCGGTCGTGCGGAGGTTTGATCTTCAACACGTTGATGTTGCGACGGTGATGATGATTGCGGGCTCGCATATCGGTGTACCCTCTGGCCAGACCGAGGGTATGGAGATCAGCATCTCGACCGATCTGGCGGGCAACAGCATCTACGTGACGGGGACGCCTGAAAAAGTAGATCGGCTCGAAGCGTTCGTGGAAATGCTTGACGTCGCGGACGAGTCGGCTCAACCCACAGCGGATATGTCACTTCGATCGTATCCGGTGACGGGCGACAATCTGCAAGCCATCTACGATGTTCTGCAGACGATTCTCGAAGGCAAGTCTTTGCGATTATCGATGCAGCCAACCACCAAGACCATCGTGGCATTCGCCGACGCGGCAGTTCACTCCCAGATCGAAAGTACGATCAGCGAGATGCAGGCTCCGGCAACTGAATTCGCAATGATCGAATTGAATACGCTCGATCCATTCTTTGCCGTGACGTTGGTCACCGAGATGTTCTCAACTCCTTTACCGCTAAAAGAAAGCAGAGATAGTAAAGACACTAGAAACGTTCCTCCGCCCGCCGTTCCGGTCCCCAGAATCGACGCAGATCCGGGTAATCGTCGTCTGTATGTCCGAGGAACGGCTGATCAAGTGGCACAGATCAAGCAGATCGTCGCAAACCTGGACACTCGTAAAATAGGCGGCGACGCCGTTCGATTCTTGCCGCTGCGGGGCCAGCAGAGACAACAAGTTCTTGAGACTGCCGAAAGGATTTGGCGAGGTGACAATCGCGTGTTGATCCTTCCTTCTGCAGAGTCAATTGAAGGGCAAACGGGACCGATCGAACGAGTGATTCACTCCATCCGATCAAACGATCTTCCTGTTGCTAAGCCGACGTCTCCGATCGAAGGTCGGTTCGAAGCGGGGACAGCACCACGCGGGGTCGTACGCGATGATCAAGAGGCCTTCGTTTCTCTGACAGAAGATTCGCAGCCCAAAGAGACCGCATCGGGAGTCGCGACGCGTGGTCGATCCGATGACACTCCTATTCGCAGTCAACTGGTTCCCGAGGGGATCATCATTCAATCCGATAACTTGGAGGCATTGGACCGTTTCCAAGAACATCTGCTGGAAGTCGCAGAATCGACCCGCAGAATTCCTTCGCCGCCGGTCGTTTATTACTTGAAGTATGTGAATGCGGATGATGCGGTGAAGATGCTCGCTGATTTGCTTGACGGGGGAAAAACGCTAGACGATACGCCTGCAAATACATTGGTTCTTGGCAGTGCTTTAAGCATGTCCAGTGGTTACTTCGGTAGCCTGACGAAGAGCAAAGAAGGCATGACCACTGTCACCGCCGGGACCGCCACAATCGTTTCTGATGCGCGTCTGAATCGAATCATTGTTCAAGGAACCACCGAAGATGTCGCCGTGATCGATGACTACATGAAGATCATCGATAAAGGAAGCAGCATCACGGACATCGAAACCTTTGGTCGATCTCATGTGATCGAACTTTCTCACACCAAAGCGGCGGATGTACTCGCGATGATCAAGGAAGCCTTTGCCAACCGAATCGCGGCCAAGCCTCAGTCCAGTTCGCAATCGTCCAGTGATCGTTCTTCAGGTGACTTGCGTTCGTCCTACGATTCGCGGGCTCCCTATGATGCTCGTGATCGTCGTGACTCCAGCGACCGGCAACTTGCGATCGCTGAAAAACCTACTCGTGGCAAGCTTCCCGAAATGACAGTCGCGGCGCACGAGGCGAGCAATACCATCGTGGTTACAGCACCCGACTCGCTCTTTGCCGAAGTGGAAAGCTTGGTGCGATCGATCGATACGATGAGTGAGCAGATCGTTGAAGTGATACCGGCGAAAGACGGTGTCGACTTGGAAACCATCCTGCGAACGCTTAACGGCGAATCGGTTCCCACCGACCGTGGCTCACGAAGCGACTCCCGAGATAGTTCACGTAGTAATTCGCAACGTTCGCGTTAGTGACGACCAAGATGGTCGCGAGAATGATGACGCGGTCATAAGCGATGCTTTCACCCGTTGATCAAGCCGTTGGTTGCCCTCAATGAATCCTTATAAAGATCGATATTCAATCTTGAGCTACCTTCGAACCATTATCGCCCTGGTTTTCCTGTCCATTGGCGGGGGCATTTTTTCAGATACCGCATCGGCACAGTCCGAGTGGGTCAAACGGGTCGATGCGAACAATAACGGCTACATCGAACCGAGTGAACTGACTGATCGGTCGCGTTCATTCTTTGAAAGATTTTCGGGCGAATATGGCATCGATCTGAAACGTCCCAATTCTGTTCGTCGAATTGAAGATGCCGCAAAGAAATACTTCGAACGTCGCTCCCGTGATTCGTCATCGGGCACGGTTCCCACCCAACCGATGTCGACAATCAAGGGTTTCGGCATCGAAGTGGACCGAGTCATCGTTCCTGATTTCGGTGCTACCGCGATCAAATACCCCTACACAAAAGCGGATGTGGACGACGGGGTGGAAATGCTTGGTCGCTACGATCGCAATCGTGATGGATACGTCACGTTTGATGAAGTGGATCCCAACCGATGGCGAGGCCCAAGCCCGCAGGAGTGTGATTTGGACGGCGACGGTCGACTGAGCCCTATCGAATTGACCCAACGATATTCCAGACGCCGAATGTTGGATAAGCAGGAATCGCTTCAAAGTCGCTTCACGGCCAGCCAACCGACAACATCAATGTCGAGTGGCAAAGACCCGCGATACAACAACTCGGACAGCTATGAGCGAGGTCCGCGCGGTGATAGCCGTGCCGATCGAGGCAATCGAGCACTTGCCTACAGTGTCCTTGCGCGTTTCGACTTGAATAAGAACGGACTGCTCGAGCCACGTGAGATGGCCAGCGTTGGGATCGAAGTCGTCAAGGCCGATTACAATCGTGATGGTCGAGTCGACCGCAACGAGTTGGCTGATTATCTCTTTCAAGAAATGGAACGCGAAGGGAACGATCTATCGGAACTTTTGCCGACGTGGTTCTTCGAACAAGATTTGAATTCCGATGGCCAGATCGAAATGTCCGAGTTCACACTAGAGTGGTCCGCCGAGAAAGCGGATGAATTTGGTCTGTATGACTCCGATGGCGATGGCATCATTACTTCTGACGAAATGCTGACATCCAAGCAAGTGTCCGGCGGTAATTATTCCAATCAAGAAGCACATGTGCTATTGCCGCGCAGTATCGTCATTTCGGAAATCCAAGTGGACGAGGATGTGATCATCGGGGATCTGAATGTGCAGCTTTCCATCACACATAGTTTCGTGCAGCAATTGGACGCGTACCTGATCAGTCCCGATGGAACTCGGATCGAGCTGTTTTCCGGTATCGGAGGAAGCGACGATCATTTTGAACGAACGATTTTTGATGATGAATCACCGACGAACATCACCCGCGCTCGCGCTCCATTTAGTGGCAATTTCCAGCCAGCCAGCTTGGTAAAACGCCAACCAGGCCTGAGCTCTTTTAAGGGAAAAAGTTTGAAAGGCCTTTGGCAACTAATGGTTCGATCCAGTCGGAGCGACCGGTCAGGCGTTTTGCATGATTGGTCGTTGCTTGTCAAACCGGACCGAGACAGCGTTGATCGAATGCTCGAGGAGCCTGACCCTGTGCTCGAAGTCAACACGGTTCTCGAATGAGGCATGGCGATTGAAGCTGGCTCGGAGCTCAAAACTGGCACTGCTCTCGAAGCAGGTACCGTGCGCGAAACTGGTACGGTGCGCGAAACTGGTACGGTGCGCGAAACTGGTACGAAGGACGAACGCTGGAGGGGCGATCGCCAACGAAGCTTGGATTAGTGCCCTTTCTCCCGTGGGGAGCACATCTTTGAAATGTTCTAACGTTTTTGAAGTATCGAAACCCTCCCTATTGTTCTGGCTCTTCCGCAAAATCTGTGGGTAGATTCAGATTGGTTTTCAGTAGCGTTTCAGGGTTGGCACAATCTTGTGGTCTTCGTCCATGCTGAATCCAGGGCGCGGAATTTTTTTAGGCATCCGCTCCTGCGTCCAATGATTTGGCAGCAGACGTTGAAACGTGGTACTCTCGTCAGTGCCGGGAAAAACCGACTCAAGCTCTGCGGGGACGCAACTTGGGAAGGGATATTCCGGTCG
>Ga0105052_10005200_pt1 | contig 13862 bp, 17 predicted proteins | sample FRY03_FD_78094 | JGI IMG/M metagenome (GOLD analysis project Ga0105052, IMG submission 78094) | Freshwater microbial communities from Lake Fryxell liftoff mats and glacier meltwater in Antarctica - FRY-03 | ecosystem: Environmental > Aquatic > Freshwater > Ice > Glacier meltwater ... | reverse complement strand
TGGCGGCGGTGAGAGCATTGAGCAAGAAGGGTGGAAAGATTGGGTAGCAGGAGCAACATTAGGTGCTGCTGCGTTAGGTGCTAATGCTGCCAACTATGCAGAGCAACCTGTTGAGAAAGGCGATACAGTGTATTCTATTGCTAGACAAAATGCTACTACTCCAGAAGTGCTGTATAAGCTGAACAAATTTAATCGAGATACTAAATTAAAATTAGGGCAAATGGTTAAAGTTCCTGATACAGCCAGCGATGAAAAACCTGAAGTAAAAAAATCTACGGCTAATACTGCTGGTAAAATTAAAACAATTACAGATTCTCCGTTAGAAAAAACATTACTAAACACAGCGCGGGCAGCAGGTATTAAAGGTACTGAGTTAGCAGCGTTTATGGCACAAATGGCACACGAAAGTCACGATTTTCAAAGCCTAGTAGAATATGGTGGCAGTTTAGATTTCCGTAAATACGATCCAAAGTATAATCCTCGCAAAGCAAAAACACTGGGCAACACCAAAGCAGGTGATGGTGCTCGTTATAAAGGACGCGGATTTGTTCAGCTAACAGGACGCTATAATTATAGGATTGCAGGTAAAGCATTGGGGTTGCCGTTAGAACAAAAACCTCAGCTAGTAGAGAAACCTGAAATTGCTGCTAAGGTTGCAATATGGTATTGGCAACATCGTGTTCAGCCTAAAGTAGACAATTTTAACGATGTTAAAGCAGTAACTAAACCTATCAATCCTGGCATGCGCGGGCTGGCAGATAGAAAAGACGCTTTCAAAGACTACATGCAAGTAGCAATGCGATAAATAATAGTATGAAAATACGTGATATTTTAGAATCAGCTACTGCAGGTGCTACATCAAGCGGTAATATTGCTTCAGTAGCAAACCCACATATTAGCCCAGGAAAAGCTAGAGGTAAGACTAGTTATTTGGGAAAACCGGGCGGTCCAGGAGGCACAAAAGCGCCACCGCAACCTAAACCCAAGAAACAAAAGCCCACCGACAATGCATTAAATATGAAAACCAACATATTCGGTGAAGACAATCTTATCAAGAGATAAATACATAATAGACCTTTAGGATCAAAAAAATGGACTTCAAATCACTACTAAACAAATTAGACGGCATGGAAGCAAAACCTGTTATTCCGTCTGCACCTGTATTGCCACAATTAATGCAGCTAAACGAAGATGCACAACTTCGTGTTCTAAGCGGACGTTCAACATACGTTGCAGAAGCTAAGAAAGAAGAAGCAGTCGCTGAAGAGATGAAAGTTGGCGATAAAAAGAAAACTAACACAGGCGAGTTGACTAAAACATCAACTGGTGTAGTTCATAAGAATACCAGTTATGCTGATGGAAGCGATGATGATATTGCTCCTAAAAGCGGTAAAGGTACTAAGAGCCATGCTAAATCGCAATCGGCTGCTGAAAAGAAAGACAAAGCTCCAGCACAGAAGTTTTCTCCTAAGAGTGCAGGAACTAGTGGTATGAAGGACGGAGTTAAGTTTGACAACAGAAAGAAAGAATCTATCGGTGAAGCCAGTGAAGCACAGAAAGCTGCTCGTGAAAAGTTTATGAGCATGGTCAAAGGTAAAAAATCTAAGAAAGATACAGAAGTCAAAGAAAGCACAGAAAGTATGCCGTCCAAAGCTCACATTGCTAAAATGTGCAAAGATGGAAAAACCACAGCAGAAATTTGCAAGATGCACCCAGACTGTGACCAATCTAAATTAAAAGAAATGATTAAAGATTGTAAAAGCATGCAAGTCAAAGAAGGTGCTAAACCTGATTTCTTAGATGTAGATAAAGATGGTGACAAGAAAGAGCCAATGAAGAAAGCAGTTGCTGATAAGAAGAAAGCTACTGAAAGTAAAATGATGCCAAAAGGCAAAAAGCGTCCTGTCAAAGAAAGCGTTGAACAACGTTTATCATTTAAACAGATGGTACAATTGGTTCAAGAAAGTGGCGGACAACAACAGATTGATGCTGTAGATAAGGCATTGTTTACTTGGGCTGAACGTGTTGCTAAAGCCAAACTGGGCGAAGGTATGAAAGCAGAAGTGTTTGCTGGATTAATCTATGAGCGCAATGGTGGGACCTTTGAAATGTACGATGTACTAAGTGAAGCAAGAAAGTAATCTAACCAATTACTAATAAAAAGCCAGTTATGTATTGACTGGCTTTTTTTACGGCTGTATAATAGTACTTTAAAGGAGATATCTATGTCTACAAGAATGTACGGTCCGGAAGAAAAAGCCAAATTAGAAAGATTGATTAGCGAAGGCGGAAACGTCTTACGTGAGATCGAAGACCTCAATGAAGGTCTAAAAGAAACTGTCAAAGCAGTTGCAGAAGAATTACAGATAAAACCTAGTGTTATCAATAAAGCAATTAAAATTGCTCACAAAGATAACTGGAAAGATCACGAGCAAGAATGGAACGACGTTGAAATGATTCTCGGGGTTGCCAAACGTTTGCCTGAATGATTGCATTATTCAGTAACACATACAATTGGGCAAGACACGATTTTCAAGAGTGGCCTTTAAGGTTTTTCTTAGAAATTACTGCTTGGTTCTTGAGTATTAGCTGCGCGGTATGGATGGGTATGACATTGCCTAATCCGCCGTTCCTAATTTTATATCCGTTATTCATTACACAATGCGCTATCTTTGGTTGGTCGGCCTGGACTCGGCGTAGTACAGGCATGGTTGCAAATTATATACTGTTAGTCACTATTGATGCAATAGCATTAATTCGCTTGATAAGTATGTAAGAGAAAGGTTTGATCAGCCAAAAATGATCATACAGGTATTTGTGAGCCTAAAAATCACATAAGGAGAATAATGAGTTACGTAGACGCTTTCTATGACAGAGAGCAGGATATGATTCGTGTTGTTGAACGAAACGACAAAGGTGAACGAATCTTTAAAGAACATCCTGCCCGTCATGTATTTTATTACCCAGACACCAAGGGTAAATATCAATCCATCAAGGGTGAACCATTAACCCGTGTAAGTTCTAAGAATGTCAAAGAACATCGCAAAGAACTTGCTATCTACAGTGGTAAGAAACTGTATGAATCAGATATCAATCCCATTTATCGTTGTCTAGAAGATAACTATCTTAATCAAGATGCACCTAAGTTAAATGTAGCTTTCTGGGACATTGAGGTAGATTTTGATCCAGAGCGTGGCTATGCAAGTCCAGACGATGCATTTATGCCTATTACTGCGATTGCTATCTATCTACAATGGATGGAAACAATGGTATGCTTGGCCATTCCTCCTAAGACCCTGTCTATGGAAGAAGCCAAACGAGCTGTTGAAGAATTCCCCAATACTATGCTGTTTGATAACGAAGCAGATATGTTAGATACATTCTTAGACCTAATACAAGATGCAGATATTTTAAGTGGCTGGAACAGTGAAGGCTTTGATATGCCTTATACTGTTAATCGCATTATCAAGGTCCTAAGCAAGGAAGACACTCGCAGACTTTGCCTGTGGAATCAATTTCCAAAGAAACGCGAGTACGAAAAGTATGGAAAAGCGGCTGTTACCTATGACCTTATTGGTCGTGTTCATTTGGACAGTCTCGAGTTGTACCGCAAGTATACCTATGAAGAGCGTCACACATACCGATTGGATGCAATTGGAGAACTGGAGATAGGTGAAAACAAGACTGTATATGAAGGCACACTTGATCAACTGTATAACAATGACTTTAAAACATTCATTGCCTACAACAGACAAGACACTGCACTACTAGACAAACTTGATAAGAAACTAAAATTCTTAGATCTAGCCAACACACTAGCACACGAGTGTACTGTATTGCTACAGACTACAATGGGTGCGGTTGCTGTTACAGAACAAGCTATTGTAAACGAAGCTCACCGACGAGGAATGATAGTTCCTAATCGTGTACAGCGTGAAGAAGGTTTTACTAATCAAGCTGCTGGTGCGTATGTTGCCTATCCTAAAAAAGGCATTCACGAATGGATAGGCTCGTTGGATATTAACTCACTGTATCCTAGTGCAATTAGAGCACTTAATATGGGTCCAGAAACTATTGTCGGGCAGTTACGTCAAGATGGTACTAAGGACTATATTGCAGCCCAGCTGGGTAAGGGTAAGAGCTTTGCTGCCGCTTGGGAAGGTATGTTTGGTGCTGTTGAATATACCAGTGTAATGAATAAAGAAGTTGGTCGTGAAATTACTATTGACTGGGAGAACGGTGGTAATGATACACTGTCGGCAGCACAGTGTTACGATCTAATCTTTGACAGCAATCAGCCTTGGATGATCTCAGCGAACGGCACTATCTTTACCTATGAAACAGAAGGAATTATTCCTGGACTGTTAAAGCGTTGGTATGCCGACCGTAAAGAGATGCAGGCTAAACTAAAGGAATGTATTGCTGCTGGCAACAAGATTGAAGAAGAATATTGGGACAAGCGACAGTTGGTTAAGAAGATTAACTTGAACAGCTTGTACGGTGCGATTCTTAATCCAGGATGCCGTTTCTTTGATAACCGCATTGGACAATCAACTACGCTAACTGGTCGTGCTATTGCACAACACATGGCTGGTAAAGTAAACGAAATTATAACAGGAGAATTTAATCACACAGGTAAGGCAATTATCTATGGTGACAGTGTAACTGGTGATACTATGATTCTTACCAAAGATGGAGACATTACCATAAAACAACTATTCGATCGATGCTTGGAGCATTCGATAGTGGGCGAAAAGGAGTACGGAGTCTTAAGTCCAGATAAGGTAATGGGATTTAATTCTTTTGAGGATAGTACTGTGATGGCTATCCCATCGTATGTTATGAGACATAAAACTAAAAAACGTCTTTATCAAATAAACTTACAAAATGGTAAAAGTGTCAAAGTTACAGAAGATCATAGTATTATGGTCGATCGAGACGGATTTTTGATAGAAGTTAGACCAACTGATATACGCAATACTGATCTGTTTATCTGTCTCAAGAGATAAATATACGGAGATAGGAGAAGCTCCGTATGATTATTTGTAAAGAATGTGGATTTGCTAGCAATAGATTACAATGGACTCATTTTAAGTATAATTGCTCGGGACGATTCAAAAACGGTAAAGAATATCAGCTAGAATACCCTGGAGAATTGCTTGTTGATCCGAGTTTATCTAAAAAAACCGCAGTTACGTTAGATAACTTAAAAAAGAAATACGGCGATATCGAAGGCGATATTAAGTGGCAAGAGTATAAAAATAAACAAGCATACTCTAATTCATTTGAATACAAAAAAAATAAATTGGGGTGGAGTGAAGATCAATTTACAGAATACAACAAAAGTAGGGCAGTAACTTTAAAAAATATGATTGCTGCACATGGAGAAATTGATGGAATAGAAAAATGGGGGGAATATTGTGATCGGCAACGATATACAAATACCAAAAACTACTTTATTGAGAAATACGGCAACGTTGTTGGAACTAACAAATATTTAGAAGTTAACAAACAAAAGGCCTCTAATAATCCTAAATTACTAGCAGAAAAACTTTCTATAACTGTAGATCAAGCAGTTGACCTCATATGCAGCAGATCATCATTACGATACAACAGTAATGTAGAAAAAGAGTTTATAAAATTGGTCGAATCACAACTTGGACCGCTTGATCATAGCTCGCTAAAATCTCCATTTGGTAAATGGTGTCACGATTTAGACAAATATGTTGTATACGATATACAACATAAAGATTGTATAATAGAATTTAACGGAGACTATTGGCATGCTAATCCAGCATTTTATTCCGATAAAGACACGATTCGAGGTAGACCTGTCTACGATATCTGGAATGCAGAGTTAAAAAAAATTAACCTAGCTAAGGATTTGGGATACCGAGTTTTAGTAGTTTGGGAAAGCAATTATAATGCCGATAAATTTAAAACTGTAAAGGAAGTAATAAAATGGATATTGAACGAACAATAGTAGAATCAGTAGTGTGTTTAGGAGAGATCGACGACTATGTGTACGACATAAGCATAGATGACCAAGACCCTTTATTTTTTGGTAATGACATACTACTACATAATACTGATTCCTGCTATTTCTCAGCATACAATACGCTGAGAAAAGAAATCGATGCTGGACATTTGTCTTGGACTCGAGATAGTGTGATTGAACTTTACGATACCATAGGAGAAGAAGTAAATGGAACATTCCCCAAGTTTATGCAAGATGCTTTCCACGTGCCGAAAACACGAGGAGAAGTCATTAAGGCAGGACGAGAAATTGTGGCCTCGAAAGGTCTGTTTATTACTAAGAAGCGCTACGCAGTCTTGTACTACGATAAAGAAGGCAAACGAGCAGACAAGGACGGTGCAGGTGGCAAGATCAAGGCCATGGGGCTGGACCTCAAGCGTTCAGATACCCCGGTTGTTATCCAAGAGTTTTTGAGCAATGTTCTTACTCGAGTGCTAGATGGGGAAGCTAAAGAAAGTGTACTAGAATACATTACTGAATTCCGTACTGAGTTCAAAATCCGACCTGGCTGGGAGAAAGGCAGTCCGAAACGTGCTAACAAAATCTCAGAGTATCGTGACAAGGAAAAGAAAGCAGGTAAGACCAACATGCCCGGACACGTTCGAGCAAGTCTTAACTGGAACACTTTGAAACGAATGAATGCTGACAAGTACAGCATGAACATTATAGACGGTGGAAAAGTTATTGTCTGTAAGGTCAAAGACAATCCACTAGGATACACATCAGTAGCATACCCTGTAGATGAATTACGATTACCACAATGGTTTAAAGACTTGCCATTTAATGATGCAGAAATGGAAAATGCAGTTATTGATGAAAAGTTAGGAAACTTAATTGGTGTACTGGAATGGGACATCAGTAGTACCCGTAGTGATAATAACTTTAACAAGTTATTCGACTTTGAGTAAATTGCGGTTGCTTTTTACACAAAACCTAAATATAATTAAACATAACCGGAGAAATCTAAATGAAAGATATTTTACAAGACATTGTGTCACATACACAAAACTTAGGCTTCCTTACAACTGTTAAAGTTACAGGAACAGAAAAAGGTACAACTATTAACTCTATGGCAGACGACCGTTCAGTTATCATGGACGCAGAAACTGCTAATCCATATGCAGACATGATTGGTGTTTTTGGTATGCCACAACTTAACAAATTGAAATACTTGTTGGATGGTGATGAGTACAAAGAGCATGCTAAGATCACTGTTACTACAGCGCAACGCAATGGTGTAGATACACTGGTAGGATTGCACTTTGAAAACAAAGATGGTGACTTTAAAAATGACTATCGTTTCATGGGCACTGATGTCATTAACGAAAAGATGAAAACTGTTAAATTCCGCGGAGTCAAGTGGGATGTGGAAATTGAACCAAGTGTCATGGCGGTACAACGCTTCAACTTCCAAGCTGGCGCTAATAACGAACATCCTACATTCCTTGCTAAAACTGATAACGGCAACTTAAAGTTTATCTTTGGCGATGCAAGTACACACGGTGGTGAGTTTATCTTTGCACAAGGTGTTACCGGTAAGTTGGATCGTGGCTGGACTTGGCCTATTGTGCCAATCTTGAGTATTCTTAAGATTGCAGATGTTAACACCACTAAGATGTCTCTGAGTAATGAAGGTGCTATTCAAATCACTCTTAATAGCGGACTTGCCACTTACAAATATATCATTCCAGCTCAGGCGGCCTAAATATGATTAAAGGGCTCATGGGTAAGGGTAGTGTACAGGTTAATGCAGGTAATACAAGTGTACCCTATATTAATCAAAACATTAACAACCCTATGCAGGGTATGATCCGTATTAACGGTTCAGAAGTGCAAGCATTCGATGGTGATGGTTGGGTCGTAATGGGCTCTAGCTATGCCACCGTTAATCTAACACCCGAAATAGAAAGCCTGTTAGATTGGGCCCGTAAGAAACGTGATGAAGAAATGGCTTGGGAAGTCTTGGCAACAGACAACCAAGCTGTTAAAATAGCATTAGACAACCTAGAACAGGCCCAGAGACAACTAGCAATAACAGCTACATTAGCGAGAGATTATGAAACAAACAATTGATTTAACACCATTACAAAAGGACTATGCGGTATATTTGCCTGCTATTAGTTCTTTTTATAGCACTTATATTGCTAAACAACGATTAGAAGAATTTATTCCTAAAGATCGTATTCCCGCAGGCTTTGATCGTGGAGTAGAAGGTATGAACTTTCTGAACCCCGAACAAGGTTATTTTTACTACAAATACGGATTGTACTCTGCAGGTCACGCACAATTAGACTTGAACAAAAGTCTAACACAAGAGTCTATGATCCAACAGCGTGATCGTAACGCTACAATGATTTTAGGTGACTCCGGTGGTTACCAAATTGGTAAAGGTGTTCTTAAATTTGATTGGTTAGACTTTGAAGGTGTAGAAGCTACAAAGACTCGTCAAAAGATTCTCGAGTGGCTAGAACTAACTGCTGACTGGTCAATGATGTTAGACGTTCCTACTTGGGCCTGTGACCATATCCACAGTCCAAAGACAGGATTAAAAACATTTGAAGACTGCCTAGAAAAGACTCAATACAACAATGACTATTTTTTACAAAATCGCCTAGGTCAAACTAAGTGGCTAAATGTGCTACAAGGTGGTGACTGGGATACTGCGGAAAAGTGGTACGACGGTGTTAAAGAGTTTAGCGATCCTAAAGGCAAGTATGCTGGCAGAGAAGCAGAAGGTTGGGCCATGGGTGGTGCTAACATGTGTAAGATGGACATTACACTGAAACGCCTAATAACCTTACGTGAAGATGGTTTATTAGAAGGCAAGAATTGGATGCACTTCTTGGGTACTGCCCAATTAGATTGGTCATGTTATTTGACTCTTATCCAACGACAAGTTCGCAAGCATATCAATCCAGAGCTTACAATCAGCTTTGACTGTGCGAGTCCTTTTATTGCTACTGCTCACGGACTAGTCTATACTAATGCACAACACACTAACAAGCGTTGGTCAGTGATTATGGACAAGGCTCCTGATAATAAAGCATTGGCAGAAAGCGATATTCCGTTTCCGTTTGTCAGCGAATACGCAAGTCGTTTGACAATGGGAGATATCTGTCACTATGCTCCAGGCATGTTAAACAAGATTGGCAAAGAAGGTAAGACTAGTTGGGATAGTTTTGCATATGCACTAATGATGGGGCATAACGTAGAATGCCATATTGTTGCGGTACAACGTGCTCAACAGTTAATGGACATCGAAACTACTAAACATAAACCCAATTGGCGGATGAAAGGAATTGAAGGTAAGAAAGAAATTGAGTATAGTGATTGGGTTCCTAATAGAATCTTATACTTTGCTGGATTTGTCGAAGAGCTGTTTAATACCAAAACTAAAGCAGAAGCATTTCAATTGATCTCTGATGCTGCTGGATTCTTAAAGACATTAGAGGGGTCTAGACTGCAAGGTGGGCCTGCTCAAAATACATTTGGTAACTTGTTTGAAGTTGAGGAAGTTCGACAAGACGAAATTGACTTTGCTAATCCAGATGATAACGAACTACGTGCATTAGAAGAAGAAATTGTTAGCAAATAAAAGGAGCCTGTTATGTATGAAGTTAGAATTAAACATCTTGAAGAAGCACATCGTTTTTTAGATACTCAAATTGATAAGTTAATACTTAACGGGCAATTTGAAGACATTAAAGTAATCGAAATGAAGAAGAAAAAGTTGACTTTAAAAGATAATATTGCTATACTTAAACACAAGCAAGAAGAATACGAAGTTCAACAACTACTGAAACAAGGCCTCGAAGAATGAATAGAGATTACATCTCAGGTACCGCAGACAACATAACACTATTTACAGGAGTAGAAGTTGAACATACTCCTGCATTTGGATTAAAAACGTTGTTTGTAACAGGTCTCTATAACATTGATCAAATTGAAACAATATATATTACTGAAAATTGTCAGCATATTTTCTTTGGTGCTAATCATAGTTTTAGTCCTAGTTTAAATCTTCCTGAAGATGTAAGACAATGGGAGCAATGGGATAATATGATTATGTATTTTTTGCATAAGGATATCCTGTGTAGTCTAGATATTCCTCTAAGTCATGCAGAAATGTTTTTAGAAGGACCTATGGTAGAGTGTAATAATTTTATTCCGCAGATACGAGTACCACTTCCGTATGCTAAACAATGGAACTACAACACTATGATTAAAATTGATGATAAAGATTTTAAGGCAACTAATCCCGGTGTGTGGTCACACAGTCTGCACACACTGATGGATCGCAGTAAGTTCACAGACTGGTCACAATACAAGAATGATGAGATTGTAAAATGAGTAATTACGGATATGCTATTAGTTCAACCCAATCAATGGGCATTGCTAGACCAAACAGAAGGAAAGAAAAAGTGAAACTGACATTAAAACACCGTATCAGAAACTGGATATTAGACGATGGATCAGAGCGGGCCGATATCTGTGTGCAGGATAATGACGCTGCTCGATTCTCTAGCGAGGGTATGAGATTGCAGGTATATAGAGCTAGTGGTGGATTTGTCGTTGAGACTCACAGGTACGATCGTAAGAAAGATCAAAGCAGCAACACCATGCATGTGATCACTGAAGAAGAAGATCTCGGTGAACGAATTGGTAAAATTATTATGATGGAGACATTGAAAGTATGAACACACATATCCAAAACTGCGCATATAAAGCAACACACAGCCTGTGTGGAGCAGTAATTGAAGAATATTTTGGTCTCGCAAGTAACGGTCCGATCTCATTAAAGAAGGTATAATTATGAAATTATCAAGAGTTTCGATTATTAAAAATAATATCAGTGTTGGAACTAAAATCCCAACAACTACAAATGATGCACAAGTAGGACAATGGGCCGATAGTGTGATAGAAAGCAACGGACATACTATTGATAAAAATGGACTAGTTGACTTACCTGAATATGGGATTGATAATAAAACTCGAAAAAAGAGTAGCAAAGCACATCACACTGTTGGGTCAATGAACATTAAGAATATTACTGATACCAAAAATTGGGCAGAGACTAGGTATTATGCTAAGTCACAAAATCAAAATCAAATAACATACGATACTAACTTCTTAGAAGTATCAAAAGTTAAGATTATTGATATGGCTATTGATATTATCCAAGAAAATCTTAAAGATGGATACGAAGATTGCAGAAATCAATTAGTAGGCGGTTGTAGAAAAAAAGAGATTAAATCTAGTAACGGATGGGTGGTATTAGATGGGTACGGACATCCAAACTCCTATCGAATGAGAATTACAAATAAAGCTATGAAAAAAATACATAACATTTCGGGCTCAAGAGACACAATGAAAGCATTATTCGAGGAAGCGTCATGATTATTAAACAAGACATCCGTCCTAGTAAAATGATTTGGGTTACCTTCCAAAAAGAAGGAATGCACAAATATCCGGCAGCACTTACAGATCCTACGCTTGCTACAGGTGATGAATATGATGTAAGTTTCTTAGGCTATCCGCATCGTCACATTTTCCACTTTAAAGTTTGGATTGGTGTCACACACGATGATCGCGATATCGAGTTCATTCAGTTTAAACGATGGTTGCTAAATCTTTATAAAGATGCTATACTTAGTTTAGACTTTAAGAGTTGCGAGATGATGTCACAAGATTTATATGACAGCATTTCACAGAAATATCCGAACAGAGAAGTTTGGATTGAGGTCTCCGAAGACGGAGAAAATGGTTCATTTGTTAAGTATTAAAAGGAAAGCTATAATGGCTAAGAATTACAGAGATATTGATTATTTCGGCACACGCCCAGATGTTGTAAAAGTTTGGGAAGATCTAGAAGCGTATTACGAGTGGTGTCGTATCGAACTGCGAGAGTTTGATCCTTCCGAAATGTATCGTAAAGATGCTCCTAACTACGGTGCATTCCTGTATGCAAAACGTCCGAGACGTCCATATATGGGTAATAAGCCAAAATGGGATAACAATAACAACGGTCGCCGCAATGAGCAACGTTTTTCTCGTTGATATAGAGGCGGTTGAGTCTAGGTACACGGGACAGTGGCAGTCTCATGTGCCTAGTCTCTTACGAAAGGAAGGACACAATGTTCATATCATATCAGGTCCTACGGACATACCTAGTGCTACCACTCCAGGAGCGTTTCTCAACTTTGGTGGCACTAATATATACAAGGCTAGTCAAGTTGAAAGAATGGGTCGATTATTTTGCGATGGACGCATTTCAGCTGGCGACCATTTTATTTTTACTGATGCTTGGCATCCAGGAATCATAAACTTAAAGTACATGAGTGAGTTACTGGGCATTCCGATAATTATCCACGGCCTATGGCATGCGGGCAGTTATGATCCTCAAGATTTCCTTGGACGTCTTGTAGGGGATAAGCCGTGGGTTAGGCATGCTGAGAAGAGTTTCTATCATGCTATTGATCACAATTACTTTGCTACGCAGTTTCATATTGAACTGTTCTGTGAGAATCTGCTAGGGTTTACTCCTGCTAAACAACTTTACGATACAAAAATTGTACGCACAGGTTGGCCTATGGAGTATATGGAAGGTACACTGCAACCCTACCGAAATATGAAGAAGAGAGATCTTATCTTGTTCCCGCATCGCATCGCTCCTGAGAAGCAGGTTGAAATCTTTAAAGATCTTGCTACTCAGTTACCCCAGTATGAGTTCGTTGTGTGTCAAGAACAGAATCTTACAAAAGATGAATATCACGATTTGTTAGGTAGAGCCAAGTTGGTGTTTAGTGCAAACTTGCAAGAGACTTTGGGCATCAGTTGGTATGAAGGTGCGCTAGTAGATGCTATTCCAATGGTTCCGGATCGACTGAGCTACAGTGAAATGGGATTTGATGCATTTAAGTATCCTAGCGAATGGACCGATACTTGGGAGAACTATAATATCCATAGACAAGAAATCTGCTACAAGATTATACAGTACATGGAAAATTACGAAAAGTTTTTACCCAGCCTAAATAAACAAGTAAATGCATTAACTGAACATTATTTTAGTTGCAATAAACTATTAGATATGTTAAAATAATAACATACAGGCAATCCACTGCCTCAACATCGGAGAAATATATTGACACAATTGAATTATAGAGAAGAAGACGGAAGACCGCTAAGCCAGGTCATTCGCGAAAGACTCAAGAACGGTAACAAACGATTCTGGGCTGGCGACAACATTAGCGAGTACATCAGCGATGTTGAAAAAAATATGCTGATCACAGAAGCTGCTACCGCATTTGAAGGTGTGCTCGATGCCTTGCTGATTGATCGAGAAACAGATCCTAACTCAAAAGGTACGGCCAAGCGATTGGCCAAAATGTACTACAACGAAATAATGGAGGGTAGATATGTTCCAGCACCGGACGCAACGGCTTTTCCAAATGATTCAGCAGACCGTTACGAAGGTATGTTGGTTGTACGTAGTGAGTTGCGTAGCATGTGTTCACATCATCACCAGCCTGTTACTGGTGTTGCTTATATTGGTATCATCGCCGCCAACAAACTTATTGGTCTTAGCAAGTATACTCGCATTGCTCAGTGGTGCGCTCGCCGTGGTACATTACAGGAAGAACTGTGTAACAACATAGCAAGAGAAATACAGTGGGCAACCGAATCAGAAAATGTAGGTGTATATTTAGAAGTCGAGCACGGTTGCTGTACCAATAGGGGCATAATGGCACATAGTAGTTTAACTCAGACTACTGTATTGAAGGGCGCATTTAACAAGGATCCAGGAACTAAGAAAGAGTTCTTTGAC
>Ga0105052_10005197_pt1 | contig 13865 bp, 8 predicted proteins | sample FRY03_FD_78094 | JGI IMG/M metagenome (GOLD analysis project Ga0105052, IMG submission 78094) | Freshwater microbial communities from Lake Fryxell liftoff mats and glacier meltwater in Antarctica - FRY-03 | ecosystem: Environmental > Aquatic > Freshwater > Ice > Glacier meltwater ... | reverse complement strand
TTCGGGTCCATTCGTACGGTTGTATCAGAAGGACTGAATTAGCACCGAGGAACGAGTGGAGAAATCTTTTGGCAATAGATGTCTCGGCTTCGCAAGCTTAGCTAGCAATGACGCTACGAATTACTTCCCCACACCCTTACGACCTTCGGCTTTCAGCTTTTCGCTCAGCGAAAACAATTCTCCTTGGGCGCCCTTTGATGGGTCTTTAGCTGGCGCGCTGTAGAATTTCCCCTCTGGGTCTATGATGAAGAACAACGGTAGGCTTTTGACATCATAATCGTCCATAATGGAACTGGAAATTTCTACTCCTCCGAATTCCCAATTGATGCTCATCTGCTTTTGAAGCGATTGCATTTCAGCTTTTGAGTTGCCTACACAAACAGTCACGAAGCGGATGTTTTTGAACTCCTCCTTGAGATTGGGAATTACGTTCGTCTCTCTTTGGCAATAGCCATTCTTGGCATCCGTCAGCTCCAGAAAGACATAGGTTCCTTCAAAATCTGACAAGTTTTTATTCACACCATCCAACGTTTTGAAAGCGATTTCGGGAGCTTCCGTCCCCTTTGCCAACTTTTCGTGCTTGGCTGCAATGTTTTTGGCTGCGTTTCCGAGATACGAATTCGAGGATAGTGCACTGAAAGTCCTCAGTGAACGAATCAAATCATCATCCTCAAAGTCACGCTGTCCGAACAAACCGTGTATTCCTTCAATCAAAATCATTCTCTCCACCGAAGTTTCCTTCAAAAACGGGTCTGCTTCCATCAGCATTCGCTCCATAATGGAAAAAGCCTCTTGCCCCGCTAATGCCTTTTTGCACTCTTCATACCGATTGACAACCGCCAACTTGTGAACAGCCCCTTGATGGAATTGCAGCAAAAAATCCATGTACGCGGGATTGTTGAACTGCGGTTTTACATCCTTGAGATACTTGGCAAAAAGTCGGTCGCGATCATTGAGAAATGTCTGCTCCACAGCTGCAATGGAATACTTGATGTACTCCTTTACGAATGTTTCTGCACCGATAAATTGCTTCGAGACCTTCTTCTCAAAAACCTCCAATCCTTTAGCCACCACAGCAGGGCTTTTACGACTAACCAATGCTGGGTACAAGGCTTCCAAAAACGCATCCAACGAATCGTTAAACTGAATGACTTGGTCATTCATCTTGGCAGATTTTCCTCCTAAGATTTTGGGTGCAAAAAAGTGCCGTTCGTAAAATGCCTGAGGCTTTTTAGGATCCTTAGCTGGCGGGACAAACGTGAGTTCCAACGTTTTATCACGTTCTATGAAGAAATCGGCACAGTTCTGTCCTACTTGCAGAAATGCATATTGCGTTTCATTCGTAACAACTTTGAGTTCAAAGCTACCATCCACATCAACCGTTTGCTTGGCTAGAACACGTTCTTTTCCACTGATGGGATCATCATAGACACGTAATTGAATCTCCTTGCCGATTGCCAACGGAGCAACTCCGCGGATAATCGCATGCTGCCCGTTGGTGACCAACGGAACCATCAGAAGAATCAAGAAAAATCTCATTTACTCAAATCAAGTCCTTCGGGAACGAAGCGTTGGGCATCTCCACCGTTGATGAGTATATCACGGACAATTGTTGAATTTATTGCTGAATACTCTTGAAGTGACAAAAGAAAAACCGTGTCGAGGTCTGGCACTAGTGTTTGATTTATGTGCGCAATGCTGCGTTCGAACTCGAAATCGGCAGAAGTTCTCAATCCACGTAACAGGTAATTCGCGCCTACTTCTTTGCAGTAATCTACCGTCATTCCGAGGTAGGTTTCCACTCTCACTTTCGGATCATTTCTGAACGTGAAACGAATCATATCCAACCGTTTCTCCAACGAAAACATGTAGTTTTTGCTAGAGTTGGTTCCGATGGCAACGATGATTTCATCGAACAGCGGAACCGCCCGATGGATAATGTCTTCGTGACCTTTAGTTATTGGATCAAACGATCCAGGAAAAACAGCAATTCGTTTCATTATGGTTCAAATTAACAAAGGAAGTAGGCTCTTTTCAAATAGTGTGCATATCTGGTAGAGAGTTTTCAGGGACGAGGGACGGCACGTCTCAATCTATGAAGTACTGGTCACTCCTCTTTTCTCTTTTCTCTTGTCACTCCGTCCCTTGTCTCTCACGTATCAAATTCGTCAACAGGATAGGTTTTCTCCGTGAAAGATATGCCATTCTTGGCCAATTCGGCCAGAACAGGGAGGTAAATGTCTGCCGACAACGGCAATTGCACGCCTCGCTCTTTGATCTTTCCCTCCAATATCATTTGCGTGGAAATTGCTAGCGTAAGCCCAACGGTTTTAGACATGGCCGTGTTGTGCTGGTCATCGCCTTTCACCATCATCGAACTCTCGGTTACGAACTTCTTACCATCCTTCACGAAACCGGCCTTGTGCCACATCACAATCATGTCCTTATCATCCGGTTTCATGGTCCATTTCTGTTCCAAAATGTGCTGAAGGATTTGCGCTGGAGTGGCGTTCTTCAAACCAATCACGGTTTTTTCAAACAATCCGAGCCATGTTAATTTTTCCATCAAACGGTCGTCTTGATCGAGTTTGAGCATGGCGCGCACTTTCAATTCTACACTATCGCGAAGACTGAATGGCAGAAACGAATTGATAAAATCGCGATTGGTCATCGTTTCCGAATCTTCCATCGCAAAGCTATCATCGGTCATGCCAAGCTGCACAAACGTATCCCACCACCGACTGAAACCAGGTCTTCGCAACGTGCCGCGATAAAGGGTTTTCACGTTCTGAAGCCCATAAACTTCGCGGTAAGTGAGGCTGTCGCGGTTTGCATATCCTTCAAACTCGCCCAATCCTTCAATAAGAATGTACTCCGTTCTGCGAAAAACGCGGTTATAAGGAATGTATTTGTACTTGCCATTGTGGATGAATTTAACCGCACCGCCTTGCGAAGCCAGCACCACGTTTCGTGGGCTCCATGTGAACTTGTAATGCCACGGATTGTCGTCACTTTCGGGAGCGACCAAACCGCCTGTAAAGCTTTCAAAATGCTGAATATCTCCACCTTTGGTGCGTATCTCATCTATCAGTTTCATGGCAGAGAGATGATCGATACCTGGATCGAGACCAATCTCGTTCAGAAAAATCAATCCTTTCTCATTGGCAGCTTCATCAAGCGCCCTCATCTCTTTGGAAATGTAGGAGGCCGTGGTCATGTGTTTCCCGAGCGCCAAGCAATCCTTGGCCACCTCAATATGCATGCTAGCAGGAAGCATACTAATCACGATATCAGCTTTGGAAATCTCTTCCGATCGTTGTTCTGCATTTAACACATCAAAGGCAATGGCTCGACTTCGAGCATGACCTTTCAGTTTCCGCTCAGCTAACGAAACATCCAACTCTCCTACCGAAATGTGCCAATCGAAACGTTCGGCATTCTCCAACAGATATGCTATCAGAGTGGTGGCCGAGCGTCCTGCACCTATTACAAAAATGTTTTTCATCGAGAGCAAACTTAGTATTAAGCGAAGAGGGAAACACGGGCAGAGAAGACAATTTGTAAACGTGCACACCAAAAGCATCCGTCATGCTACGACATAGTCGGATTCAGCATGACGATGTTCAAGAAATGGTGAAGGTGTGTTTGGAGCTGTACGAAATGGATGGGTTGATTTAAAAAAGTTCCCGTTTCGGTAACTTTATTTATCTTTGCTTGAAATATTTCTTTCTTGAGAGTAATTGCTAAGCGCACCCTAAGAGAGTTTTGGGAAAGATTTCCTGATAGCGAGCAACAGTTGGCTTCTTGGTATAAAGAGGCATGTAAGGCCAACTGGGAAAGCCCAAACGAAATAAAAAACCAATATGCATCAGCAAGTATTCTCAAGAACGGACGTGTGGTCTTTAACATCTGCGGAAACAAATACAGACTGATTACGGACATCAACTACAAAAGAAAATGGGTATTCATACGTTTCGTAGGTACACACAAGGAGTATGATAAAATTGACGCAAACACTATTTGACATGAAAATACGAGCAATCAAAACAGAGCTGGATTACAACGAAGTATTGGTAAGGTTGGAGAACATCTTTCATGCTGAAGCTGACACACCTGAAGGAGATGAAGCCGAGGTGCTTTCCATCTTGATTGAAAAATATGAAGATGAGCATTATCCAATTGGGCTGCCCGGTCCGATTGAGGCCATTAAATTCAGAATGGAGCAAATGGGAATGAAGCAGAAAGACCTTGCGGAAGTAGTTGGGTTGAAAAGCCGCGTAAGCGAAATTCTGAACCGCAAGCGAAAGCTAACGCTTGATATGATTCGAAAACTTAGTACTGCACTCAATATTCCAACTGAGGTTCTGGTGCAGGATTATTGAAAGGCAAAAGCTGTTTTCACATTAAAAGCTATGCCCAGAAATGGAAACAGAGATTAGAGAAATGGTAAAGAAGGGAGTTGAGTTGTATGATAAAGATGGGTTGACATGACTACACTACCAAAAACTCGAACGCATGTATCTGAAGGCGAACATTCAGAAGATGCTGTTTTAAACCACAACCATCAAAATCTCAGAATGAGAAGTTGAGGTTTGCCTAACCATTTCGGAGAAGTATTTCCATGCGTTAGGTTCCATTCATGGTGCTGTGTATTTCAAGCTATTGGATGATGCGGTCTACTTTGCTGCAAACTCCGTTGTTGAAGATGTTTTCCTTCTCCTCTCTTCATTCAATGGAAATCTTATTCAACCATCCCCAAATGCTCAAACACGAAAGCCCAGATGTCGGCACTTTCGTCAATGGTTTTTGAGAGTGGTTTTCCTGCTCCGTGACCTGCATCCACATCAATGCGAATAAGTACAGGCAGGTTTCCTGTTTGCTTGGCCTGTAATTCAGAAATGAATTTGAACGAGTGCGCGGGCACAACCCGATCATCATGGTCGGCAGTTGTGACCAATGTGGCGGGATAGGCCACATATTTCACGTTGTGCAAGGGAGAATAGGCATAGATTGCTTTGAATTCCGCCTCAGTGTCGCTAGAGCCGTAATCTCCCGTCCACGCCCAACCAATGGTGAACTTATGGAAGCGCAGCATGTCTTGCACACCCACTGCTGGCAACGCCACCTTAAAGAGGTCTGGCCGTTGCAACATGCACGCTCCAACGAGCAATCCACCATTCGATCGACCCGAAATGGCCAACTTATCTGAGCTTGTGTATCTCTCTTGGATGAGGAATTCTGCCGCAGCAATGAAATCATCGAACACATTCTGCTTCTTGAGTTTGGTGCCCGCTTCGTGCCATTCTTCGCCATACTCACCACCACCCCGCATGTTGGCCTGTGCATAGATGCCGCCATTCTCCAAGAACACAAGTCTATCGGCAGAAAAACCGGGTTTTACGCTAATATTGAAACCACCATAACCATACAGCAGACACGGGTTCTTCCCATCTAGTTTTAAACCTCGTTTATGAACGATAAACATTGGAATTTTGGTTCCATCCTTGCTTAGATAAAACACCTGTTTCACTTCGTATTTCTCCGCATCAAAATCGATACTTGGTTCTTTAAAAAGTGTAGATACACCCGTAGAAACCTCGTACTCAAAAATGGTGGTTGGATAGGTAAAGGAAGTGAATGAAAAGAAAGCTATATCATCTTCGCGGTTTCCGCTAAAATTGGCCGTTCCCATGGTTGGAAATTCAATATTGCGGATAAATGAACCATCCAACCCGTGGATGTTCACTTCGGATGAAACATCCTTCAGATATGAACAGACCAACTTCCCTCCTGCAAGCTCTGCGCTTTCCAAAACTTCCTTTTTCGGCTCAATAACCACCTGCCAATTCTCTGGCTTCGGGTTATTCACGTTGATGCTAACCACCCGATAATTGGAAGCGCCATTGTTGGTAGAAGCCAACAGTTTGCCATTGTTGTGGTCAATAAGGTTGTATTCATAGTCAAACCCGTTGGCAATCTGCACAAAATCGGCATCGCCATCAGCTTTGTAATACATCTGCACACCACTTGTCGATTCCGACTCAAAAACAACAACACAATCTTCTGAGTAGGGTGTCCACGCATAATAGTTGCGAAGCGGTTTGTCCTTGTTCCAAAAGATGAGTTTATCGTCTGTCTGTTGCGTTCCAAGTTTGTGGTAATAAACCTTATGAAACTCGTTTTTTCCCGAAAGCGCGTTGCCTTCTTTAGGTGCATCATAGCGGCTGTAGTAGAACCCGTTTCCTTTCCAAGAAATGCCTGAGAATTTTACCCATTTAATTATCTCTTCCAGATTATTTCCGGTTGCAAGGTCTTTGATGTGAATTTCGTTCCAATCTGAACCAGCAGCAGAAAGCTGATATGCCATATAACCACCATCCTTAGAAACAGAAGTTGACCCCAACGCCACGGTGCCATCAGCAGAAAGGGTATTCGGGTCGATGAGTACAGATGCCTCGCCTTGCAGCGAATCCTGAATGTAAAGCACGCTTTGGTTCTGCATTCCATCATTCTTAAAGAAGAAGAATTTGCCCCCTTTCTTAAAAGGTGTGCCGTAACGCTCGTAATCGTAGAGTTTTTCTAACCGAGAACGAATCTTCGCACGGTTAGGAAGTGTTTCTAAATAAGCGAAGGTTACAGCATTCTGCCGTTTTACCCAATCGGCTGTTTCTTCCGAATTATCGTCTTCTAGCCATCGGTAAGGGTCGGCTACTTTTACCCCGAAATAATCATCAACCACGCTGGTATCTTTTCGTGTTTCCGGATAGGTCATGGATGGTTCGGGCGTTGGCTTACAGGCAGCAAAAACAAGAAGGGCAATAGTGATTGGAAATAATGGTTTCATCTTCAATACGTGGGTAGATTTGGTTCGAACCGAATGGTTTTCACTTCTATTTCTATCTCATTATAGAAATACGCTGCGCGAAATCGGCTCCATCTGCATTTACTTTTAGTAGATACAATCCTGCAGAAAGGTCATTCATATTAAGAGCCACCACTTCTGAATTTCCGTTGGATGCAACGGATTGGGTGAGACAACATTTCCCGTTCATATCAAACACACGCACGTCCATCTGACCAAAAGGTCTGTTCATTCTGATAGAAACAGAACCTGTTATTGTGGGATTCGGATATACGGCCAATTGCAATTCCTTTTCAGCAGAAACATCTGTTATCAATCCCTCAAAATAAGTCTTTGCCAAATTGAAGGCATCCATTCCAATCTCAATTCCCATCAACCTGCCGGGAATATCATCTGCAGGAGGGTGAATTCCTCCCCAAATTCGCGAAAGGCTACATTGGTCTGAGGCATCGCGATATGTGGCCCATTGCAAGACAACATCTTCGCTCGGTCCTTCTTCAAACACAAGAAACTCATTCATTGGAGCATGAAATTCGCCCATTCCACCCGGAAAATAGGCATCGCCCGTCAAGGATGTCATTACTTCGGCTGCAGCACGAGAGAATGTTGAGTGTCCCGAAACATACCCTGCAAATGGTGGCGTAACAAACGAAGGTCGCTGATAAGGCCACCAATTCTCAGCCAAAATCCATCCAACGCCTGCATAATCGGTAGCTGGAGTACCAACATAATCTGGACCTCGCCAAACATTGAGTTTGACCTTTCCAACATTGACATTATTCGTTCCAGCCAAGGCATCGGAAGAATCTACGAGTTCAATCACATTTTCTATCAGGCTCAGTCCAGCTGGGTGATAATTGATAGAATCAGGATAGGTGGACTGCCCAAGGTCTGCCATAAAGCGGATGGCTGAAATCGGACGGATATAGTCATACCAGCCTTTTATACCCCAAGCAGTAACAGCTGCATCGTGCCCTGCTCCTGCCATAGTGAAGTAGGATTTCACGTCCCATTCAAGATCTGATAGAACTGGTCCTGTTCCCATGTAACGCTTTTCAACTAACGGATGGTCGCTCACATAATTGAGAAGTGTGAACCAATGTCCAGGAGGTGTCTCAGACTCAGGACCATCTGCCCAAAACTCAGCAAGCACACGAGTATAATCTCCACGTTTCACCAACTGAGGTGTGTAAGGTTGCCCCGTTGCTGGATTAACGGTGTATCCGACACCCGGATCACCTCCGTTTTCAAGATCATAGAAACTCGGATGATCTTCAAATGACGTTGGATAACTCTGAATATTCCCAATGGATGCAGGCGAAATATCCAAAACTGTAGGGTCGTCTGGTGAGAGATGTGAAGACCATATAGCTACCAATTCAAACGTCCATTTGTATTGCAACGCCATTCCCGTTACATCGGCAGTATCCATGTTTGGCGGCATTCCTGGATCATGATGAATTTGATAATCATATCCATCACGATTATGCAACGTAAGGTCATCGTCACTCAACGCAAATGCTTTCACTTCTCCCCATTCTGGACTAAGAAACTTTGGTGTATTCACTGGATAAACGTTCCCAGACTGATCAATATAAATCTGTAGCGTTAGTGGCTGCCATCGATTAGGATCTATGATATTTGGATTTCCAGAAAAAACAGGAAGCAAGGTCGGATTTAGAGGTATATAGTGCTGATTATCGTAACCTTCTCCTTCGTTAGAACCATCCTGAAAACCATATGCTATGATGTTCTGCGCTAAATAATTGCCGAGTGCCGCGTATGAATTATTGGAGTAGTTGGTTGATGTGTAATTGATATCGTAGCCCAAATTGGCCATAAGCGTATCGAACCGAAGCTGTACTTGAATGGCATCTGGAGAACTGGCAAAACGATGGCTCAACACCCGATAAGCCGCATAACTCATGGTCAATTCTTGTGCTGCTTGCACATCAGGAGGTGTTGTAATACCGTTGAAAGGACAATCATAATCGTGTACCACTTTTCCGAGTAAATACGGATTTGCTACTGGGTCGTAAATGGCCCAACCATCATAAAGCGCTATGGATGTATGAAAGAGATTTCGTGCATGAATGGTTGGCCGTGCATAATCGTCTCGAATGGCTTCCAACAAGACCTCGTTCCATCGTCTAGCAACCGAATGCTGCGAGAATGCACTGGAAGCCGAAGCAAGAAAAAGAATAGTGAACGTAAAGATTCGCATGCTATCGCGTTTAGTTTATCAGCATGAAAGTAAGCAATTGACGTTCCACTCAAAATAATGCACGAAAAAACGCCACCATAACTTTCGTCATGATGGCGTTCAACCAATTTGTCTTTCGGAATTAAGCGTGCTGCAAGCGATAGTTCACTTCCATCCAACCTCCACCATTCTCGCACTCAATTCCATGATGATTAAGAAACGCTGCGGCCTGTCCGCTTCTGTTTCCGCTGGCGCAACAAAGCAAGAGTGGCTGTGCCATGTTTCTAAATTCTTCAATCTTATCTGGCACTTCTGTAACGGAATATTCGCACTTCCTGCTACGTGGCCTCCTTGAAACTCCATTGGGCTTCTTACATCCACAATAGTATATCCTGCCCTGTTCATCTCTAATTTTTTAATTTGTTAATGATTAAAGCAATGTTGTTGGGCACACATATGCCGTTACTTCAAATTTTCCGCTGTCTTTTATCGCATTGAATCCACCATCTACGTCTATAAGGTTCTTGTATCCTTTTGAGCGTAAAATGGATGTGAAAATCATTGAACGATAACCTCCAGCGCAATGCACGTAATAGGTTTCGTTCTTATCCAACTTGGTCGTGCTATCGTTGATATAATCAAGTGGAGCATTGACCGCATTGACGATGTGTTCTGAATCATACTCGCTTTTCTTACGCACATCCACAATTTTGATGGTCTTATCTGCCGCTTCTCTGGCTGCAAATTCTGCCGCAGAAACCGATTCAAGCGTATCAACCGTATTTCCTCCAGCTGTCCAAGCTTCAATCCCTCCATTGAGGTAACCAATAGCATGGTCGTAACCAACTCGTGCAAGTCTTGTAACCACTTCCGGAATGCGCTCTTCGTCTCCAACCAAAAGAATTTTCTGCTCAATGTCGGTAATCAAGGTTCCAACCCACACTGCAAAACTTCCATCAATACCAATACTGTATGAGTTCGGAATGAATCCTTTGGCGAAATCCTGCGCTTTTCGTGTGTCAATAACCACTGCACCTGTCTCTTCCATGGCTGCTTCAAACTCGCGTGCCGATAGAGGCGTAATTCCACGACTCATTACATTATCGATAGAATCGTATCCTTTAATATTCATTACCACATTCTTCGGGAAATATGACGGAGGAGCTGTCAGACCTGTGAGTAGTTCTTTCACAAACTCTTCGCGAGTCATATCAGGACGCAAAGCATAGTTCACTTTCTTCTGATTTCCAAGCGTATCAAACGTTTCCTTGCTCATGTTCTTTCCACAAGCACTTCCTGCACCATGACCCGGATATACGATGATGTCATCATTCAGAGGCATCAACTTGTTTCGAAGCGAATCGAACATGTGATTGGCCAATTTTTCCTGTGTGAGGTCAGCAATCACATGCTGCGCGAGGTCTGGCCGACCAACATCTCCAATAAAGAGCGTGTCTCCCGTAAAAATGGCTTCGTCCTTGCCCTCTTCGTTAGTGAGCAGAAAACAACTGCTCTCCATGGTATGTCCAGGTGTATGAATCAGCGTTATTTCGGCTTTTCCTAACGGAAACTTCTCGCCATCTTTTGCCACGAAGGTGTCGAAACCTGTTTCCATCTGCGTTGGACCGTAAACAATCGGTGCTCCTGTTTTCTTTGCAAGATCAACGTGACCAGAAACGAAATCTGCATGAAAATGCGTTTCAAAAATGTATTTGATTTTGGCTCCACGCTCGTTAGCCATGTCAATGTACTGTTGCACTTCGCGAAGCGGATCAATAATCGCTGCCTCGCCATTGCTTTCGATGTAATAAGCTCCGTGAGCCAGACATCCTGTATATAGCTGTTCTACTTTCATGATATATGTTTTAAAATGTTATTCTTCGATTTGATGATACAAAGCTATGGCGAACCATTCGTTCGTTGAGAAACTTTGGTCACATTGGAGTTCAAAATACGAACATTTACGACAGTAAAGAGCTATGATTTACTCTGCGATGGCATCATAAATTACCTGCTGGATGTTTGTTCGCACATCCATTTTCAGCAGTTTGTTGTTCTCCGCATCAGGATAAACGCGGTTGGATAGGAAAATGTAAACGATATTCTTGTCTGGATCTGCCCATGCCATGGTTCCTGTAAAACCAGTATGACCAAAACTGAGCATGGAAACACATTCGCAGGTTGGACCACCACCGCTTAGTTCAGGCTTATCAAAGCCAATTCCTCTACGATTACCATTTTTGCAGAACTGACATTTGGTGAATTCCTTCACCGTCTTCTCTGAAATGTAGCGGTGTCCTCCGTATTCGCCTTCGTTCAAGAACATCTGCATCATCACTGCTAGGTCGTTGGCATTTGAGAACAATCCTGCGTGGCCTCCTACTCCCCCAATCATGGCTGCACCCGGATCGTGCACATCGCCTTGCACCAACTGTTTTCTGAATGTCTTGTCGTTTTCGGTAGGAATAATTCGATTCAATTCAATTCGTTTTCGTGGAAGAAATCCCATAGTTGTTAACCCAAGCGGTCGGTAAAAATTGGTCATGGCGTAATCATCCAGCGGCTTTCCAGATTCAAGTTTGACAAGCTTCTTCATGTAGTAATACCCAAGATCGCTGTACTTGTATTCCTTCTTGTCAAGCAACTTCGATTCGGTAATGAGACGGTAGATTGTATCGGGATAATCCTTGCGCATGTACAGGTTCTGCGCAACCTGAAAAGGGAATTCCGCAGATGCTGTGGTTTGGTAATACGTACTGCCAGGGCCACCGTCCTTCAGTGTTTTGGTATAGAAAGGAATCCAGGCAGGCAATTGGGCATAATGCGCGAGCATATCTCGGAAGGTGATATTCTTTTTATTGGTCTTTTTGAGTTCAAAAAGATGATCAGAGACCTTATCATCCACCGCCACTTCGCCCTTATCAACCAACTGCATAAATGAAGCGAGCGATGCACCAATTTTGGTAATGGAAGCCAGATCGTAGACATCATCCCAACGCACTTCTTGCTCAGATTCATACGTGTGATGCCCAAACGATTTCTCGTAGACCACTACTCCATCTTTTGCCACAAGTAGCTGCGCACCGGGAGTTGCTTTCTTCGCAATGGCGTCCAGTGTAATCGAATCAATATTTGCCAAGATGTTTTCGTCTATGCCAACCTGTGCTGCCTCTCCGTACGCCAAACGCACCTTTTCGGTTTTCAATCCATTACCATAAGCAAATTGGCTATTGGCGGTGACAGGCATTTTTCCTGAAATGGCTATTCCTCCGAAAAGTGCCTGAGCTGCCATCGATTCAGAAACATCCGATTGCTCATTAGAGAAAAGCAGTGCATTTGCATGTTCGATTCCCGTTAAGAATCCCAATGAATAAGGATTTCCGAACACGTTAACGATTAGCTTGGTGCTAAAGGCCAATTCGCCTAGCGCATTCAACATGTCTTGCGTTACTCCATAATTCTTTGTTCGATTATTGTGAAGCCTGTGAATACTCACAATCACCTTATCGTAGGTTTTCAGCTGATTGAGAACCGCCCATTGTTCTTCCGAAGTATCTGCTTTGCCAATGACAAAATGATCAATAGGCGCATACTTAGAAAGCGTGTTCTGAAACATATTTCCAGAATCGCCACCAATAACAAGCGAAGCAATGCGCTCCGTGTCTAGGTCTTTGATTGGAACCATGTTCTTGTTGGCTAGCAACGTGAGTGCTCCTGCAGCCAACTCATTATGTAGCGCACGCGCCTCACTGTTGTTCAGCTCTTCAGTCAGGTTTTTTAATTCAATAGGCTTGTACTTATTCAATCCAAACCACGCTTTGGCGTTTAGCACTTTCAAGCAACGCTTGTCAATTTCCTCCTGAGAAATGATTCCATCATTCACAGCTTTGCGGATAAGTTCCATCGCCTTCGGAACGTCTTCGGCAAATTCCATCACATCGTTGCCCGCGAGAAATGCCTTTAGTTCTACTTCGCCTGGCTGATAAAATTTACTTACGCCTTTCATGTTGAGGGCATCCGTGAATATCAATCCTTTAAAACCGAGCGAATCTTTCAGTAGTCCATTCACAATCTTCGGACTGAGCGTTGATGCCAGATTCTTGGTTGTATCCAGTTCAGGAATGTAGAGATGTGCCACCATCATACTACCAATTCCCTCTTTTATCATTTGCTTGAACGGATAGAGTTCGAGCGAATCAATGCGGCTATAGTTATGCTTGATGACTGGTAACGTGAGGTGCGAATCGGAATCTGTATCACCATGACCAGGAAAGTGCTTGGCACACGCAAGGATACCATTGTCCTGCATTCCCTTCATCACAGCAATTCCCTTTTTGGCAACGGCCAATTTGTTCTCGCCAAAACTCCGTGTTCCGATAACGGGATTATCAGCATTGCTATTCACATCAACCACAGGAGCGAAGTTGACATGCATGCCCATTCGTTTCATTTGTCGGGCGGTTTCCGCACCAAAATCATACAGCAACTTTTCGTTCTGAATGGCACCCAAAGCCATTTGCCGTGGATAATCGATGGTGCTGTCTAAGCGCATGCCTATTCCCCATTCGGCATCCATGGCAATCATCATCGGAATCTTAGAAATGGCCTGCAAACGATTGCACATATTGGCCTGACGAACGGGACCACCCTGGAAGAAAATCAACCCTCCAATTTTCTGCTCACGAATTAGTTTTTCTAATGCGGCAACATGAGAAGTGTCTTTGTTTGAATAGGCGGCCACCATGAACAGTTGCGCCAAGCGTTCATCAGGTGTCATCGATTTAAACACCGAATCGACCC
>Ga0105052_10005188_pt1 | contig 13881 bp, 17 predicted proteins | sample FRY03_FD_78094 | JGI IMG/M metagenome (GOLD analysis project Ga0105052, IMG submission 78094) | Freshwater microbial communities from Lake Fryxell liftoff mats and glacier meltwater in Antarctica - FRY-03 | ecosystem: Environmental > Aquatic > Freshwater > Ice > Glacier meltwater ... | reverse complement strand
GTGGCCACACCGACCCAGGCGCCAAACACCGTTGGCAGCATCGACAAGGCCAGCAACCAATAGGTGTTGCGCATCACCTGATTGCGCTGCGCGGCGCTGTTGGTGTCGGCGCCGAAACGGCCGCCGTTTCGTACTTGGTCGGTCATGGTGAAGACTCCTTCATCGGGTAGGTGGTGGATAGCAGGGTGCCGATGGACACCCTTGCAGAATTCTCATTGTAAGGATGTTGCATCGTGCAGCGAATGTCCCTGGAAAACAGCGGTTTTGGTATGGACACCTATGACCAACAAGCCACCAAGCTCTGCGGTAAGGTCCTCCAACGGCACTGTGCCAAAACTTTTATTGCCGAATTTCTGTGACAACATCTTTCTGGAAAAGTTCATGAAAACCAAAGCCACTCTCGAATCAGCCGACGTCAAGCGCATCCTTGCGGCCGCCGAAGCCGAGGCGATCAAGAACCAGTGGGCGGTTGCCATCGCCATCGTGGACGATGGCGGACATCTGCTGGCCTTGCACCGTCTGGACGGCACGGCCGCCATTTCTGCGCACATTGCGCCAGCCAAGGCCCAAACCGCCGCGCTTGGGCGCCGCGAAAGCAAGGTGTACGAAGATGTGATCAATCAGGGCCGTACTGCGTTCCTGAGCGCGCCGCTGCTGGCCGGCATGTTGGAGGGCGGTGTGCCTATCTTGCAGGACGGCCAATGCATTGGTGCGGTGGGCGTGAGCGGCGTGAAGTCTTCTGAAGACGCGCAGGTGGCGCGCGCTGGTATCGCTGCGCTGTGAGAAAAAAAGGCTGGCTAACGGAGCACCAAGCTCCCTGGCTGGCCAAAAACGACGCCGGGCGATGATGCCCCGGGTCGACTCACGAGCGGTGGTCGCGCTGGAGATGCCGCGTTATTTGGTCAGGATCAGTTTGCCCTGTCGGGTGGTTTTCAGGCGGTAAAGCATCCCTTGGTGCGCAATCGTCACCGAAGGCTGGCCGCGTAGCAAAGCCTCGCTGTTGATAGCAAATGGCTGCCTGGCTTCGGGCTGTGGCGCCAACTGGACGGCTAGCTGGTCTGCGCCTTGGTCCCCTGCGAGCTTTGTGTCTGGGGGATGCATGGATGGGCTCATGGCGCTTGCGGATCAGTGACAAAGCCGATTTTCTGCACGCCTGCGCGCTGCGCTGCGACCAAAGCCTGGGCCACACGCTCATAGCGCACCGCGCGGTCTCCGCGAATGTGCAGCTCGGGTTGTGGTTGCTGGGTGGCGGCTTGCTGCAGACGCTGCTCAAAAACCGCGTCGGCCACCGGCTCGCCATCCCAAAAGTACGCGCCGTCTGCGGTCACCGTGAGGCGCACATTCTGCGGCTTGTCCAGCAGTTTCTCGTTGCTGGCGCGTGGCAGTTCAACATTGACCGCGTGTTTGATCACCGGTACCGTGATGATGAAGATGATGAGCAACACCAGCATCACGTCAATGAACGGGATCATGTTGATTTCGCTGAGCATCTGGTCGCTTTGCCCGTTGGGGTCTTGGGTTCCGATGGCCATGGGTCAGCCTCGCTTCAAGGGCAGCACCTTCGCGTCGCCGCCGGCGGTGACCCGTGCGCCGGTGACGAAGTAGGCATGTAAATCGTTTGCAAATCGGTTGAGCCGGTGCACGATGGTCTTGTTGCCGCGCACCAGCGCGTTGTAGCCCAACACCGCGGGGATGGCCACCAGCAGGCCGAGCGCGGTCATGATCAGCGCCTCGCCGATGGGACCGGCCACCTGGTCAATGCCCACCGTGCCTGCCGAGCTGATGCCCAACAGCGCGTGGTAGATGCCCCAGACGGTGCCGAACAAGCCCACGAAAGGCGCGGTGGAGGCGATTGACGCCAGCACGGTGAGGCCACTTTGGGCGCGGGCGGTGAAGTCGTCCAGGCTGTTGCGCAGGCTGCGCTCGATCCAGTCGCTCAGGTCGAGCTGGTCGTGCAATTGGGGCGTTTGGCGACCGTCCTGGTGCAGGATGTGCCGCGCTGCCTCCCGGCCCTCGGTGGCTAGCGCGCGGAATGGGTTGCCGTCGGTGCTGCCCAGCTTGTCGAGTCCCTCGGCAAAATCGCCGCTGTGCCAGAAGCCTTCGCAGGTTTTGGCCTGGCGCCGCTGGGCCCGCTGGTCAAGCGCTTTCCACAAGATGATGACCCAGGTCGCCAGCGACATCGCCAGCAGCACCAGCGCCACCGTGCGAATGACAGCGTCGCCCTGGGTCCAGACGTGGGCAATGCCCGATGAGGTGAATTGGGGGTCCATGAACAAAAACTCCGGGCTGGAAAAAAGGGGTGGGGAGAGCGAAAAGAAACGTGCAACGTGGGCGTGGCGCTACTCAAGAACGAAGTTGATTGGGATGTTGAACCACATGGCCTCGGGCACCCCCGCGCGTTTGCCGGGCAGGTAGCGCCAGCGCTTGACGGTTTGAAGCGCTGCCTGATCCAGCCGTTCGTAACCACTGGAGGTGCGGACCTCTGCCTTGCTGGCGCTGCCGTTGACCTCGATCCGGGCGCGGATTACCACCCGTCCCTGCTCTCCCATGCGCTTGGACAGCGGCGGGTAGGGCGGCGTTGGGTTGTTCAGGTAGTCGGCGCTGCTGGACGGCAGGTCCACCCGGGGTGGCGCGGGCGGCGCGGGCGGCGCGGGAAGAGCTGCCGGCGCTGTTTGGGCGACTTCGGCGACCACTGGCGCGCTGCTGGTGATCGGCTGCGGGGCGGTGACGGCGTCGGGCGCCTGCGGCGATGGCTCGGCCACTGCACCCGCCAGTGGTGGTGGAGCCGGGCGAACCACTGGCTTGGGTGGTGGCGGCTGACGTGAAACGGGCTTGGCTGGCGTGGGCGTGGGCTTGGGTGTGGGGGGCGCGGGGGCTGCGGGCGCGACCACTGGTTGCGGCGGTTCAATCAAATTTGCCAGCACCTGCACCGGTATCACCAGCGCCACCGCGCGGCGCAACAAGCCGGTGTGCAGCGCCCACAACCCGAGCAGGTGCAAGCCGACCACGGTGATCACGATGATGAGGCGGCGGTCCATGGGAAAGGACAAAGCGGGGTGTCTCTTTGCGTCTGTGGGGGAGGGCGCGGCGGGGTGCGTGGCAAGGTCGCTGGCGCAAACCGTAGTCTAGGCTGGGAGAATTGGTGCAGCAAAGCGACTTTTCAGCCGGTTGGGGCTAACCGCGAAAAACCCACCATACCGAACCCAGAATCAGGATCAGACTGCCGCCTAGGATGAGAAGGCTCATGACCATGCCGTGCTTTCGCCAAGTTGTACTTTCAAAATTGATTTATTGTAAACGAGAATCGTTAGCATTTGTAGTCATGGAGTGGAAATGCGTTCAAGCCGGTGGCTGTTGTGCGGGCGCTGGCTGTCACCTTGGGTCAGTCGCTCAGATCCCGGCCACCCGCCACCCGCCACCCGCCACCCGCCACCCGCCAGCGCCAGCGCCAGCGCCAGCGCATCTTCAGTTCGTCGCGCAGCGGGCGCAGCACATGGTCCACGCCTGTCGCGCCGCTGGCCAGGCTGTGCAACACCGGCTTCCCGGTCCGCACCGCAGCGGCGCCGAGCAGCGTGGCTTTCAGCAGGTCGGTGCCGCGTCGAATAGCGCCGCCCACCAGCGCTGGAACCTGAACGGCCACCGCACAGACCACGGCGGGCAGCAACTCGGCGATGGCCGGCAGGGTGTCAAGCGAGCGCCCGCCGTGGTGGTGGACGATGACACCGGCCACGCCGTGCTCTATCGCCAAAAGCGTGTCTTGTCGGTGTGTGATGCCTTTGAGCAACCGCGGCAGGTCGGTGATCGAGTGCCGCCAGACGATGTTGTCTTAAATGGCCGCTTGGAGCAGGAGGTTGCCAAACAAGGCGCTCCGGCTGGGCAGCAGGTCTTGGGGCAACTGCACGCGGCGACCCGCCAGGTTGACGGTTTGGAACTGGGCAGCGTGCCTGTGGCCAGCGCGCCGTCCACGGCCGCGCGCACAAAGCAGAAGGTGCCGCCACTCTCAGCACAAGCGCTTCAAAGCCAGCTGCCACCACAGGTGCCGAACGCACGCTTGATCACTCAGCAGGTTCAGCTGAAACCACAAGGCGCTGCGATCGGCGTCGTCCAGCATCCGCTGGGCCACATCCTCTGGCGGCTGGATGGATTGGCAGCTCAGCACCAAGGCGGCGCCCTGGCCGACGCAGGCCACGGAGGTGGGCAGTTCGCCATGCGGATACGCCACCTACGGGTAGGCCATTGGCGCCACAAACAGCGGGTGTGTCAGCGTGCGCCCCAGCATGGAGGCGCGGGTGTAAGCCTGCGATCAGCCGAAGCACCCGGTGGGAGGGTTGGAAGCGCTGCCATGCCCGCGCGTTTTCCCCCAGGGTCCTTTCGTCGGCTGCGCCGCCATCAAAAGAGCCCAGCACCTGCGGGTTTCGCGCGTGGCGCGCGCGGAGTTTGAGAACAACAAGACTTGCCACGCCATCGGGGATGTGGCTTCTTGGGGGCTGTTTGGACGCTGCATTGGGCGCAGCGCTGGGGTCAGCGGGCCAGGCGTTGGGCCGCCCCAAGGCAGGTCCAGCCGCCTCGGGGGGGGATCGTAAACCCACCGCCGCCTAGGTTGGCCGGATCGCACAGAAAACGGTGCAGGAAAGCTCGGTGCCCACGTGTTCGATGCGATCGACGCCCAGGTCTTTCAGGCGGATCGCGTTGCCCAGGTGGTGGCCTTATTCGCTGGTTCGGGCCGCGCAGTGGTTGATACGCGCGATGGAGACGCGCAGCGCCACGGCGGCACCAGAAAAGAGCGTGCTGTGGTTGCGCCCGTTCGGCACCCTGTGGCGAATCGCCTTTGCCGTCTTGTTGTCGTGCGGCAGCTGCTGGTTGTTTTTGACACCGCGCGGTTGCAGGCCAGCGCTCTCGCGACCATCGGCCCAGGGTTCGTTGGCCAGCAGCATATTTGCCTGCGCCAGGTCGTCGGCCGAGAGGATGTTGGGGAGGTTGAGCAGCATCCTGGGCTTTGTGGGTTTCATGGTCACAGGGAGGGGCAACAGGAATGCAGCGCATTGGGCTGGTACTGCACGCCTGAGCGCTGGCTCCACTCGGCGACCTTCACGATACAGCCGCTGCTGGTGAGCGGCCCCTGCGGGATAAATTTGCTGCTGTGGTGGCCCTGCGCGCAGACCGAGTCAAGGTCTTGCATTTTCAGCGGCGTGCTGCGGTTGATCGCGGTGCCTGGGCCGAACGCGGCCAAGCTGGCTTGTGCGCCACCAGGTTGCAAGGTCGCTGGAGCAAGGTGGATGGTGCTGGCGCGCTGGTCGCGGGTGTACCGGCCTAGCCGAAGCTGGGCGGTGATTTCGTTGTCGCTGTGAGAGCGGTGAGGGTGGCCCTGGGTGAACGCGGTGGTGGAGCCAGCGTTGCGGTTGCTGGCCATGCCGACATCCGTCTTTGGGTCCAGCGGCCTCGCGGTTGTGGGGTCGGGTGAGGCGTCGGCGGGGTTGCTGGCAGAAAGCCTGGGGGCTGGGCCCTTGTCTAGGTCAGGCTGTTGTTCATGCTGTTGTTGTTGTCTGGGTGGTAGGGGCTTGCCTGGGAACTGTTGCGCTCGCCAATGCCCTTGCGGTCGGCGGAGGCGACACCTTTTTTGTCGATGCCGTTGCCGTTGCCGTTGTTTTTGGTTTGGGTGGCCATGGCGCTCAGGCGTCAGCCGGCGTCAGCCGGCGTCGGCCGGCGTCGGCCGGCGTTGTCGCCGGTTGTGATGCTGAAATAGCCGATCGCGCGGTGATGGGCGTGTCCACCAGGCGTGAGATCGGCCCCGTGCTCGTCATTCAGGCGGTGCCGCTTGTTGACCATGTTTGATCGCGCTGCCGCTGGAGCCGCAGCCAAACAGCAGCGAGTCCGAGCCGCGCAGAAGCTCACCGCGGTCAAGGCCTAAGGAGTCGTGCCCGCACGGGGCGAAGTCCCGCATCCCGTCCGTAAAAATATCGCTCGTTTATCGCAGCGAAAAGCAGCGCTTGCGAATGCCTTCCTCACCACCCTCGGCGGCCAGGAAGTTAATGCCGCCGATGGCTTCGGGTACCACTCTCATGGCGTCCAAGTTGCCGTCGTCCATCACCTTGTTAATCACCGACGCGATCGACCGCGGCATTTCTCGCAGCTGCTGGCGGCCTTTGCTGAGGGTGGTTTTCATGGCGCGCGTGGTGCTTTGCTCTTGGCGCCCCAGCCGGCTCTCGCACCGCCATGGTTTTGAGCGTGGTCACAAGCGATGCGGTTTGCATCAGGGCGCTGAGCAAGCCAGCCCCCAGCGCGCCCAGGGGCTGGGTGGTTGACGCGTACTGAGGAATGCGGGTGGGGAGAAGCAGGGTTTGCAGACTGGGGACAACGAATGAGCGGTATGAGCAGGAGGAGCGGGCACAAGTTGCATGGGCCAGCAGACCGTTGATGTTGTTGGCCGGTTGCATCGCGCACGCAGGGGAAAACTGGCTGGGCGCTTGGAGAAAAGCTCAACGCAAACGGATCCCGCCACCATGAAAAAGGGCTAGAGCTGTCTGTGGCACGGCAACAAAAAAACTATCGACCCCATATCAACTGCCAACTCGACGGCCAAATAGTCAAATGCTATCATTTATGTAGCATTCAATCGTTATGCCCCTTTCTGAAAATCTCTGAAATCAAGTTACATGTCTCTCATCAACACCAAAGTTCAACCGTTTAAAACCCAGGCCTTTCACAACGGCAAGTTCGTTGAAGTCACCGATTCCAGCTTGCAAGGCAAGTGGTCGGTGCTGATTTTTATGCCCGCTGCTTTTACATTCAACTGCCCGACCGAAGTGGAAGACGCGGCCGACAACTATGCCGAATTCCAAAAGGTTGGTGCTGAAGTCTATATCGTCACCACCGACACCCACTTCTCGCACAAGGTGTGGCACGAGACCTCGCCTGCTGTGGGCAAGGCCAAATTTCCGTTGGTGGGCGATCCAACCCATGTACTAGCCAACATGTTTGACGTGTACATCCCCGAAGAAGGTCTGGCGCTGCGCGGCACTTTTATCATAAACCCCGAGTTGCAGATCAAGACGATGGAAGTGCATTCCAACGAGATTGCCCGCGACGTAAAAGAAACCTTGCGCAAGCTCAAGGCTGCCCAGTACACCGCCAAGCACCCTGGCGAAGTATGTCCAGCCAAGTGGAACGAAGGCGCCAAGACGATCGCGCCTTCGCTGGAGTTGGTCGGGAAGATCTGACCCACCCGCGCGCCACGCTTGCCGCGGGTCCCCCCCTCAAAGGGGAAAAGTCTGCGGCCCTACAAAAAGCGACCCCGCAGCGACTCCGCGACTTTCTGGTGGGAGACATCGCTCACCCTGAATTTGACTGTGATCCGTACCGCAGACCCATGGGCTTCGCTGAGGCCCATGCACCAGCGGCACCCCAGCGCACCAATTTTTTATTTTGAAGGAATTCGCTATGCTTGAATCCAACCTGAAAACCCAGCTAACAACCTATTTGGAGATGCTGCGCCAGCCGATTCGACTGATTGCGTCGCTGGACGGAGCCGAGTCCTCGGCCGAGATGCGGGAGCTGCTGGTGGAGATCGCCGGCCTTTCCGACAAGGTCTCCTTCGACGATTCGGGCAGCGATGTGCGGACACCGTCGTTTGTGGTCGCTCGTGAGGGCGAAACCACGGGTGTGCGCTTTGCGGCCATCCCGCTGGGCCACGAGTTCACTTCGCTGGTTCTGGCACTGCTGTGGACCGGTGGCCACCCGCCTAAAGTTGATGCCGAAGTGATCAAGCAGATCAAGGGCTTGGATGGCGAGCATCACTTCGAGGTGTATGTGAGCCTGTCTTGCCACAACTGCCCGGACGTGGTGCAGGCCGCAGCGTTGATGACCATCGTCAACCCGAAGATCCACACCGTGGTGATAGATGGCGCGCTGTTCCAAGAAGAGGTAGAGCGCCGTCAGGTGATGGCAGTACCGGTTATGTACCGCAATGACGAGGTGTTTGGCTCTGGCCGCATGCTGCTGGAGGAAATTGTGGCCAAGCTGGACGTGAAATCGGACGAGCGCGAGGCAGCGAAGCTGAACGACAAAGATCCGTTTGATGTTCTGATCGTTGGCGGCGGCCCAGCTGGCGGCGCTGCTGCGATATACGCAGCGCGCAAAGGCATTCGCGTCGGCTTGGCAGCCGAGCGTTTTGGTGGCCAGACGAACGACACCATGGCAATTGAGAACTACATCAGTGTGCTGGAGACCGACGGTCCGAAGTTCGCCGCCGCCTTGGAAGCGCAGGTGCGTCACTACGAGGTGGATTTGATGAACCTGCAGCGCGCCAACAAGCTCATTCCTGCCAGCGAGCCGGGCGGCCTGATTGAGATTCAGCTCGCCAACGGCGGCTCGCTCAAGAGCCGCAGTGTGATCTTGTCCACCGGCGCACGCTGGAGAAATGTCAACGTACCGGGCGAGAATGAGTACCGCAACAAGGGTGTGGCGTATTGCCCGCACTGCGATGGGCCGCTGTTCAAGGGAAAAAAAGTAGCGGTGATTGGTGGTGGTAATTCTGGCGTCGAGGCTGCGATTGATTTGGCGGGCATCGTGCAGCATGTGACACTGGTCGAATTTGCCGATGCGCTGAAGGCCGACGCGGTGCTGGTCAGCAAGCTGAAAAGCCTGCCCAACGTGACGGTTCAAGTCAACGCTCAAACGACCGAGATTACCGGCGCCAATGGTCAGGTCAATGGCCTGCGCTACAAGAGCCGCGCAAGCGGCGAAGAGCACCTGGTCGAGTTGGCTGGTGTGTTTGTGCAGATCGGTCTGGTGCCCAACACCGAGTGGCTGAAAGGTTCTTTGGACCTGAGCCGTTTCGGTGAGATCGAAGTCGACGCCAAAGGCCACACCAGCCTGCCTGGCGTGTTCGCCGCAGGTGACTGCACCACGGTGCCGTTCAAGCAGATCGTGATCGCCGCCGGTGACGGCTCTAAGGCCGCCCTAAGTGCGTTTGACTACCTCATCCGTCAGCCGTCGGTCGTGGTTTCGACCACCGAACAACGCGAAGTCAGCACAGCCTGAACAACAGGTGTTTTCCAGGCATTGGAAGATGGCTCGGGCGCTGCGCAGCAACGCACGCTGGCGCCTGTCTGGGCACTGCTGATAGCTGTTTAAACCCGAATAAATTTGGCTGCGATAAATGGCGGCGAAATGTGGTGATCGACACTGGTGGCCATTTGGAACGATGGAGCTTGCGGGCCGCGTTCGTTGCGCAGCAGATATCTGCGCCACCGGTAGGCACCGATTGCCGATTGAGCCACTGCGTGGCTGCGGCACAAGGTTTGGACCAGTTTCTGGGGCCAGTCCAAAGATTTCCGATGTTCGGTGGGATTGGCAGCCAAAGCCTGGGGACCTGTTGGAATGCTGAGAACAAACTGTGGCTCGACTCTGGGTCACAAGTAGCCAGTCTCGGACATACCAGCAAGCACGAAGCACGAGATGTTTTTGTAGAGTCTGGAGGTACAGAGTTGCCTGGAAACGCACCTTGGTACCGCTGGTGCCTGATCCGAACATACCGTGTTTGTTGGCCTGCCCGGAGGGACTCGAACCCCCGACCTGCTGCTTAGAAGGCAGCTGCTCTATCCGGTTGAGCTACGGGCAGAAAGGCTTATCTCGCCATACAAAAAAAGCCCACACAGTGGGCTTTTTTCTTGCTGGCAATGGTCGGAGCGGCGGGATTCGAACTCGCGACCCTCTGCTCCCAAAGCAGATGCGCTACCAGGCTGCGCTACGCTCCGACTAAGCTCCTATTGTATCTGCTCCGAATCGCCTTTTTGGCAGACCCTTCAAATATTGGTGGCTGGCGCAACAGTGAACCAGCGGCTTGTTTCGACCGCTTTTTTCGTGTAGCTAAAGGCGGTTTAAGGTTGACGAACTCGGCTGCGTTACCGGTACCAAAACCTTGCAAAAATCTGCAAGGGCGGGCACCTAAGCGCTGGCAGATCTGCTGTAACCAGCGTCTCAGCTGCCACGCGTGACCGGCATTTCCGCTTCGGTTTTCACCGCCATGTACTTGGCGAGTTCCAGCCTGGCGATCGACTGGCGGTGCACCTCGTCGGGCCCATCGGCCAGGCGCAACGTACGCTGGCCAGCGTAGCTGTAAGCGAGGGGGAAATCGTCGCTGACGCCGCCGCCGCCGTAGGCCTGAATCGCCATGTCGATGATGTCGCAGGCCATGTTGGGCGCCACTACCTTGATCATCGCGATTTCGGCCTTGGCTACCTTGTTGCCCGCCGTGTCCATCATGTAAGCGGCTTTCAGTGTGAGCAGGCGCGCCATCTCGATACGGCAGCGCGCGTCGGCGATGCGTTCGTGCCAGACCGACTGGGCCGAGACTGGTTTGCCAAAGGCCACGCGGCTGTTCAGGCGCATGCACATGAGTTCCAGCGCACGTTCAGCCGCACCTATCGAGCGCATGCAATGGTGGATGCGACCTGGGCCAAGGCGGCCCTGGGCGATCTCGAAGCCACGGCCCTCGCCCAGCAGCAGGTTGCCCGCAGGAACACGGACGTTTTGCAGCTTCACCTCCATGTGACCGTGTGGCGCGTCGTCGTAGCCGAATACCGACAGCGCCCGCACCACTTGGATACCTGGTGTGTTGGCGGGTACCACGACCATGGACTGCTGGGAGTGCCGTGGCGCGTCGGGATCGGTTTTGCCCATCACGATGTAGACCGCACAACGTGGGTCACCGGCGCCCGACGACCACCACTTCACACCGTTGATCACGTAATCGTCGCCGTCGCGCTCGATGCTGCACTGGATGTTGGTGGCGTCTGAAGAAGCGACCGCCGGTTCGGTCATCAGGAAAGCCGAGCGGATCTCGCCGCGCAGCAGCGGTTCCATCCAGCGGTCCTTGATGTCTTCGCTGGCGTAGCGCTCCAGCGTTTCCATGTTGCCGGTGTCGGGCGCTGAGCAGTTGAAGATTTCAGCAGCGAAGGGCACGCGGCCCATGATCTCGCACAGAGGTGCGTATTCCAGGTTGGTCAGACCTTCGGTTGCGCGCGCACTGCTGGGCAGAAACAGGTTCCACAGCCCGGCGTCGCGTGCTTTGGGCTTGAGTTCTTCGACGATGGTGGTGGGAATCCAGGCATTGCCCCTTTGGCGGTTCTCCGCGATTTCAGCGTAGAAGCGGCCCTCGTTGGGGTAAATATGGCCGTCCATGAAGGCAAGCAGCTTCGTTTGCAGATTTTTGACCTTGTCGGTGTAGTCGAATTGCACGGAGATCTCCTGTGGGGGTCGGGTCGTTAAGGGGTTCGGATCACGTGGCGCTGGCGAAGCGCCAGGCGAGTTCTGCCAGCGGACGGGCACCGGCAGCCGAGGAGGCCGCTTGCGCGCTCGATGCCGTGCCCAGCTCCACCCGCTTGGCAATGCCTTGCAAGATGGCGGCGAGCCGGAACAGGTTGTAGGCCAGGTAGAAATTCCAGTCGGCCTGCAGCTGCGCTGGTGTGACAAAGCCGGTGCGCTCGCAGTAGCGCGCGATGTACTCGGCCTCGGTCGGGATGCCCAGCTGTACAACATCAAGGCCACCGATGCCGCGGAATGCGCCCGGCGGAATATGCCAGGCCAGGCAGTGGTAGCTGAAGTCAGCCAGCGGGTGGCCGAGCGTGGAGAGCTCCCAGTCGAGCACAGCCAGCACACGCGGCTCGGCGGGGTGAAAGATAAGGTTGTCCAGCCGGTAGTCGCCATGCACGATGGACACCATCGATTCGTCGCGCGCCATCGCCGGGATGTTCTGTGGCAGCCACGCCATCAGGCGGTCCATCTCAACGATGGGCTGGGTGATGGACGCCATGTACTGCTTGGACCAGCGACCGATCTGTCGCTCGAAGTAGTTGCCTGGCTTGCCATAGCCGTGCAAGCCAACCGCGCTGGGGTTTACCTTGTGCAGCGCCGCCAACACGCGGTTCATCTCGTCGTAAACAGCCTGACGCTGGGATTTCTCAATATCGGGCAGCGACTGGTCCCACATCACCCGACCGTTCACACACTCCATGACGTAGAAGGCGCGACCGATCACCGACTCGTCTTCACACAAAGCCAACATCTTGGCCACGGGCACATCGCTGTCTTGCAGCGCACCCATCACGCGAAATTCCCGCTCGATCGCGTGCGCTGAGGGCAGCAGCTTGGCAACCGGGCCAGGCTTGCTCCGCATGACATAGGCGGCAGAGGGCGTGAGCAGTTTGTAGGTGGGATTTGACTGGCCACCTTTGAACATTTCGACTTTCAGCGGGCCTTCACAACCGGGCACGTGCGCCTGCAGCCATGTTGAAAGAGCGACCATATCGACGGCGTGATGATCGGACACTGGACAGGTGCCGGTGAAGCTGCTTTGATCGAACATGGGTGGTGGGTTGTCAGAAGAGGGTGGACGCCGGAAGGTCAAGACTCGGCTTCAGCAAAGCGCATCAGCAATCCGCGGTCGCGCACCACCAGACCACCCTGCTCGATGCGGATGGCGTTCTCGCGCTCCATGGCTTTTAGCTCTTGGTTGACCCGTTGGCGCGAAGCGCCGAGCAGCTGCGCCAGCTCTTCCTGCGCGAGCTGCAGCCCAATGCGCATCTCGCTGCCGTCCGGCTGGCTCGGGACGCCATAGCTGCGTGCCAGGTGCAACAGTTGCTTGGCCAAGCGCGCGCGCAGCGGCAGGGTGTTGAGGTCTTCCACCAAGCCAAATAGGTTGCGGATGCGCCGGGCGTGGAGGCGCATCATGGCCTCGTAGAGCTCGACGTGGGTGGCGAGGATTTTCTGAAAATCGCTGCGTGAGACGCACAGCAGAGTGGTGGTGCCGTGTGCGTAAGCGTCGTGGGTGCGCTGGTCGCCATCGAACATCGCCACATCGCCAAACCACACGCCCGGCTCCACATAAGTCAGCGTGATCTGTTTGCCCGAAAGCGAAGTTGAACTCACGCGCACCGCGCCTTTGGCCACCGCAGACCACTCGTTGGGCGGATCGCCGCGGGCAACGATAAAGTCGCTGTCCTTGTATCGCTTGACGTAGGCGCATCGCAGAATGTCGTGTCGAAGAGAGGGTGAAAGATTGCCGAACCAGCGACCACCGTTGATCGCCTCGCGTTCTTCCATTGTCAGGATTGGTTCGTCCATGGTCTGTCTTGTGAGTGACTGAAAGGGAGCCCATTGTCACCAGGGGGACCGGGGGAAAACATTGAGGCTTGTTCGCGGACCTGCGCCGCGTATGGCTTGTGTTTAAGCAGCATGGCTGCTGTGGTGACCACAAACGATCACCGGTAATGGGCAGGGCGCTTGGCGAGAAAGGCTGCAATGCCTTCGCCGCCGTTGGCGTGGTGCAAGTTGCGCACGAAGTGGTCGCGCTCCTGGTCGAGCTGCTGGTGCAATGTGGTTTGCTGCGCCTCGTTGACCAGTTCCTTGATGCTCGCGATCGCAGTGGGTGCACGCCCGTTGAGACGTTCGCACAGAGCGAGGGTGCCCTCAAGTGCCGAACCCTGAGGACACACCGCATGGACCACACCAAGCTGCTGCAGGCGCTCGGGGTCGATGCGCTCACCCAGCATGAGCAGCTGCAATGCCGTGGCGCGGGGCAAGGCGCGTGTCAGGCTCCAGCTGGCACCGCCATCGGGCGAGAGGCCAACGTTGGCGTAAGCCATCACGAACACGCTGTTATGGGCCGCCACGATGAAGTCGCAGGCCAACGCCAACGAAAAGCCCGCCCCTGCGCACGAGCCTTCCACCGCGGCTGCTACCGGCTTGGAGAAGCTGCGGATGGTCTCGATCCAGTTGTGCAGGCCTTCGATGCTCTGCGCTTGCACCGCCGGTGGTTGCTGTCGGTTGGCCAGCAAGCGTTGCAAGTTGCCCCCGGCGCAAAAATGGTGCCCTTCGCCGGTG
>Ga0105052_10005180_pt1 | contig 13897 bp, 11 predicted proteins | sample FRY03_FD_78094 | JGI IMG/M metagenome (GOLD analysis project Ga0105052, IMG submission 78094) | Freshwater microbial communities from Lake Fryxell liftoff mats and glacier meltwater in Antarctica - FRY-03 | ecosystem: Environmental > Aquatic > Freshwater > Ice > Glacier meltwater ... | reverse complement strand
GGTCCTAAATTACGATAAACTTCATTTGTTTTCACTAACATATCAATAAGTGTTGTTTCATTTAATTTTTCTAAAACACTTATTCCACCTACTTTAAAATGTTGAATAGCAAGTAAAATTGGATCTTCTGAATCTGTATCAATTGGAGGAATTTTACAAAAAGATGTTTCTTTTATCATTGGATTAGTAATATTTTTTTCTATTTTTTTAATTAAATTAGAAGAATTAGAAATAGATTTATTTATATTTTCTGAATAAAAATCAATTTCTTTTTTATCTGTCCATCTTTTAGTTGCTTCTAAGATAGCTTGCTCTAAGATAGTTCTTTTTTGTTTTCCTTTAGAAATATCTAAATTATATAAAGTCATTTTACCATCTTTTTGACCATGATAATAGTTTAAACGATATAAATTATCATTAATTTTTTCAATATCAATATTCCATTGATATATTTTATTATTTTTTATTTTATATAATGTCACAAATTTTGGAATAATTGATGTCATTATTATATATTATATATTATAAATTATAAATTTTAAACTATAAATTATAAAAATTTTTAAAATCAATTTTTATTAATTTATTAATTTATTAATTTATTAAATTAATAAATTTTTATATTGTTCTATTTAAAAATAATACAAGAAATAACTATATATACTTTATTTTATGTTAAATACAATTAAATATTATTTATTAAAAATTAAAAATTCTACTTTATATAATAATATGTATGAATATTTATATTCCATTTTAAATTATAGTTTTGAACAAATATTATATGCTAAATTAAATATAAATAAATACTATGATGAATATTTGGTAAATAAAGATTTTGTATTAACTGGAGTAAAATTTATATATAATAATAATGATAATAATCTAATTAAAATTGATGTAATTGATTATTTTAGTAAAAACAAAGTAAAAATTTTATATTATCAATTAATTACAAATATTATAAATAAATATGAAATAAAAGATATTAAATATAACAATGATATTCGTTTATTAATTGAATATAAATTTAATAATAATAATTACAAATTATTTTTTAGTTATATGGAAATTAATAAAAATAAAGAAAATTATAATCAACCAAATCGCAATGAATTAATAATACCTTTTTATTCAAAAGAATATATAGAATTATTTAATAAAGATAAAGATATAATTGAAAAAATAAATTATTTCAAAATGAATTGTAAAGATATTGAATATTTAAAGATAAATAATAAAACATATGATAATACTTATATAGAAGAATATCTTGGACCACTGTATGATTTTGGATTTATTTATAAAACTCCTATAAAAATAAAATGGATTTTAGATGAATTATTTATTGAATCATTTGAAAATTTTGAATTTAAATACATGTGTTCATACTTTGACGAAGAAGATGAAATAGATTTAGTTGATCATTATATAAAAACAAATGATGAAAATGATATGCTTGTTTCAAATATAACAACTAAATTATTTAGAAATTATTAAAAAATTATTTAGAAATTATTAAAAAATTATTAAAAAAATATATAATAATAATATATATAATGTCACGAAAAAATAATTCAATATTAAATACAAGAAATTATAATATTAATGATTTAAATGGTGTAATGGCAAATACTGGTTTAAGTAATCCATCACCTGTTCAATTTAATATGGGCACTGGTGTATTAGGTTCATATGATAATTTACAATTAAAAACACAATGTCCAGGTGGATGGAAAAATGGTCCGTGTGAACCACCAATTAAATCAAATAAAATATTTTTACCACAAGGAACACCACTACCATTGAAAAATGAAATGATATTTTCTGAATTACCTGAAGATAGTATGTTTATCTTTGATCGTGCTTATTCTAGTCCATATTGTTCATCAACTTATTCAACTGATAGAGGACAATTATGCACTACTTCAATTGAAAGAAAATTTATTGGAGAAGAAAGAGGTAAAAACAAAACATATGGTAATTATGGTTTTTAAATAAAATATTATAAATTTTTTATATATATTAAAATATTAAGATACTAAGATATTAATATCTTAATATATATTAAATGAATTACAAATGTTTATATTCAATTTATTTAGGATTTGAAGGTATTAAAAAAGATGGTACATTTAAATATTTTCTTTTTAAAGACAGAATAATATATAATATGAATTGTTTATTAAAAAAAAAAGTATTTTTTTTTATAGGTAGTGATGATACTAAAGAAAATCAAAAAAAAAAAATTATATTAAATAATATAAATAAAAATCATCAAAAAAATCATTATAAAAAACAATTAATACAAACTTATATTTTATCTAAATTAAAATATAAATATACAAGATATTTCTTATCTAAAAAAAAATATATTTATTTTATTTATAAAAAAAAATATTTTAACAATATAGTAAAATATATTTATATAAAAGAATATATTAATGCAGAAAATTATAGTGATAATTATACTAAGAATATAAATATTTTTATAAAATACATGGCGGCTGAATATTATATATTTAAATTAAAATTTAATATATCTGATAAAGAATTTTTTATTTCTATTTTTTATAGATTTTATATATTTTTATTAAAAGATGAAATTATTAGAAAATATGGTATTGATATTAGTAAAGATTTTGATAATTATCATAGCATATATTTATTTTTAAAAGAAAAAAAATATGTATCAAAATTTTATACAAAAATAAAAAAACAAATATTAGATGAATATAATAATTTAAAAATATTTATTAATGATAAAAAAGTTGATATTAATAAGTTAGGGAAAAGCTTAAAACAAATATATATGTATGAAGCTTTTCCCTATTTAAAAGATATAAATGTTAATAAAAAAACAATGAAAGACATAAATAAAATAATAAAAAACTTAAAAAATAATGAAAATTAATGAAAAATAATGAAAATTAATGAAAAATAATGAAAAATAATGAAAAATAATTTAATAATTTAATAATTTAATATTTTTATGTTTTTATATTATATGGATGTTAATTATTTAATTGGATTATTAATATTGATTGCTTTTTCATTATTAGGTTATTCTCATTATGAACATTTAAGTCAAGATATAACATATTGCAAATCAGATATTGATAATAATGAATATTTAGTAAGAAATAGAGAAGATAAAACAATAGCAGCTAATTTATTAGCTAATATTCGTATAAAATTAGAAAAAATATGTAAATTAATGAAAGAAAAATATCCAAATGATCCGAGTGTAATCCGTTTAAATAAGAGATTTAATTCTAATAATATATCTGAATCAGGTAAAGGAAGTCAGTATACTTCATACTCAGTAAATAAAGGTGAAAAAATTGTTTTTTGTATAAGACAAAAAGATGAAAATGAAACATTAGTTGATGAAAATACTGTCACTTTTGTAGCAATACATGAATTAGCTCATATTATGACAAAATCGGTAGGACATACACAAGAATTTTGGGATAATTTTAAAAGATTATTAAAAGAAGCTATTAAAGAAAATTTATATATTAAAGAAGATTATACAAATAATCCTAAAGATTATTGTGGAATAAAAGTCACTGATTCTCCTTTAGATTAGTTATATATAATTTAGTCGGTGTAAGTAAACAGCTGATGTAATTTAATTTAATATTTATTAAATATTAAATCAAAAAAATATAAAAAATATGTCCATATATATTAATTATGTCATGTGATATAAAAATAGAACACATTATATTTCAAATAGAAAAAGTTTGGCGTACAATTGATAAAATAAACAAAGAAGTTTATATATTTATTGGGAATGTTAATGATAAAACAAAAATAATCTTACATAAATTAGAAAAAAAAACAAGCATTAAAGATAAAGAGGAATTAAATATTTTAAAAAATAATTATTCAAAATATTATAAAGATTGGATTAATTACTTAAAAAATAATATTAAAATAAAATTTATATATGAAAGCATTAATATTGATGACAGTATAGGAGATATTCGGAAAAAGATATTTATTTATTTAAGTAATTATGAAGAAAACTATTTTATATTACCTGAAAATCAAGAATTATGGTTAGAAAATAAACAAAATGAAAAAGAAGTTATTGGTTTTTATTATGAAACTAAATTTGACGAAAAAATTTTATTTAAACCATCCGTTTATACAAAACCAATAGATGATAAAGAATTTCGTGTAGGAGTTAATATTAGAATAAATACAAGTGAAAATAATATATTAATTAAAGATTTGATTGATATATTGAATATTCATACAAATACAATTTATTTAACAAATGCGATTGATGAGGAAAACTATATAAAAATAAAAACAAAAAATATATCAAATAGTTTAAAAGAAACTTATTTTAAAAAACATTTTCCATTTTATAAAGGAATATACGATTTGAAAAAAATAAAAAATAATTATGTGGATTTAAAGAATTATTTTGAAAAAGAAAAATATTTTTATAAATTAGAAAATAATTCAAATAATAAAAAAAATAATGCAAATAATTTTGGAAGCTGTAATATAATTAATATTCAAATTAAAATAAATTCTATAAAAAATAATACTTTAAATACTAAAAAATTAGATTTATATCAAATATTTGATTATTTAAGAGAAAAAAAATTAGACGTAAATACACCTTTTATAAAGTATGGAGAAGATTTAATAAATATTCCTGTATCAATAACATCAAGAGAAGCATTAATTCAAAATAAAATTAAAAAAAGTAAATTGAAAGATTGGATATTGAAAGATTTAACAAAAAAAATAAATGGTATTTATATTAAAAGATATATAAAAGATTATAATGATGAACCTCGTTTTTTATCATTAAATTTAAAAAAAAATAGTGACTTAGATATATTGATTGCGTTTGAAAATAATAATAATGCTAATTTTTATGATATATCCCATTGTGTAAAAAGTTGTAAAAGTTTAATTGAAGATATAAATAAAAATATTATTTCATCAGCTAATAACATTCAATTTATTGATCCCCCTGATCTAGAAATAAAAAATAATAGTATTATATTAAAAAGTAATACAAAAATTAAATTTATGAATATAATGATACCTATTAAAAAGGAATTCAATTTTGATTATAAAAAATTATATGAATTTTCAAAAAAGTTTACTTCTTATTTATATGATGATACAAATGATTTAGATCCTAAAAATAGACAAAAATTAGAAAAAAATTTAGTATTAAGATATAAAAAAGTATCTGGTTTTACACCAATGAATAAAATTATTCACTTCATAGATATATTGAAACAAGATGGTCAAAGTGATCTAAATATAATAAAAATTTTACAAAAAGAATATGAAATAAGCCAAGAAGAAGCCACTAAATATTTATTAGAATGGAAAAAAAAATATGGAAGTACCAAAAGCTTAAAAGTAGATGCAAATTTTAAATTAGGTATCAAAATTGAAATAAATAATAATAATATTACATTAAGTGGTATTACTAATGTATATTTAGTTCCAATTATTTATAATTTTGTAACAACTTTTTTAAATTTATATTTAAATAATGAAGATAAAAATAATAAAGTTTTTAAAAAATATTTTGATGATAAAAAAATAAATGATAAATATAATAATTTAAATATATATCAATATAATGAAAATGTCTCACTTGATTTATTAAATTATAATATTGATAAAGAATTAGATTTAGAAGAATATGATATAAGTAATTTAGAATTAGTTGATAAAATATATAATGATACAAATACCAATAATAATTTAAATTATGATAATATTGATATAGATTATACAACTAAAAAAGATAATAAATATGGTTTAGCAAAAGTAAGTGATGTTGTTCCAGAAGCTAGATTAAAATGCGATGATGCTATACCAGAAAAAAGTACTTGTGGTGATTATTGTAATGATAATAGTTATTTTATTAGACGTTTACAACTTTATGATAATAATTTATTTAAACCTGAAAAGGACAAAACAAATAAAAAAACAAATAAAAAAACAAATAAAAAAACAAAATATTCTATTATTTGTCAACGTAAAAGACAACCCGTTATTTTACCATATGATCCAGAAGAAAATAAGTTAGTTAAAAGAGACTCTTTTACATATAGTATTAAATATTCTACACGACCTGAATATCCAAGGTGGTATATTTGTCCAAAAATTTGGTGTCCAATTTGTGAAATACCTATTTCTGAGAATGATATTGATAAAAAAACTATTTCTAAAAGACCTACAATGGGTGAAGGTGGTGTTTGTATTACTGCAAAGTGTCCTTTTGGAGACCATCAAGTAATTATTCGTGAAGAAGTAGATGCTATATATCCAGGATTTGCAGAAAATAAAAGTGTTGATGGATATTGTTTACCTTGTTGTTATAATTTACCACAACAAAGTGAAAAATATCCTGCTAAATTTAAAAGATACAAAAAATGTTTAGGACTTAATATAAACAATGAGAATATTAAAAATGGACAAATATATATTTTAGGAAAAGAAAGTCCTATTGATAAAGATAGATATGGATTATTACCTTTTAATGTTTCTAAATTATTAAATACAAAATTAGATAAAGGATATTTAAATTTTGAAAAAGGATATTTAAAAAAAGGTATTAAACAATACCCAAATAATTCATTTTTATCAAGTATATTAGATATATTTAGTTGTGATAAAAATAATCTAAATGTAAATATTGATACATTAATAAATATATTAGTTGATAAATTAGATGAAAGTTTATTTAGAAGTTTATATGGAGGTAATCTACAAGTATTATTTCACAATCCTAAAAGTAATTTAAAAGCGATTGATAATTATAAGAATTATTTAAAAAATAAAAAAATTAACATAGAACATATATATTTATGGGATTACTTACAACGTCCAAATATTTTATTTGACAATGGAATAAATATATTTATTTTTGAAAATAATAAATTATTGTGCCCAAAAGGACAAAATATAAATAATTTTTATGATACTAATAAAAAAAATATATTATTATTAAAAACAAGAGATATATATGAACCAATTTATTATTTAGAAGGAGATGGAAAATATGCTTCTAAAAAATGTTTATTTATTAATGAATTACTTGAAATTAAAAAATTATATGAAATATCTCAAGAAGGATGTGTTAATAAATTTGATATAGATTGGCTTGAAGTTTTAAAAAAGAATATTCGTACAAATAATTTAAAAAATAGTAGTACAAATATTACTTTTGATTATGATTTATATTTTGTTATTGAAGAATTATTAATATCAATTAAAAATAAAAAATTAGATAAAGGATTTATACCTAATAAACAATATATAGATAGTTATAATAAAGTATATGCAATTTTATTAAGTAATAATTTATATATACCTATAAAACCAAGTCCTTTATTGGATAAACTTAAATATGAAATATTAATAGATAATAAAAATATTTCTAAAATATCATTAAAAGATAATTTTAAATTATTATCTGAAATAAATAAAAATACAAATTTAAAATACGAAATTCATTCAAAAATATTAGATTTAAAGGATAAAAAAGAAATTATTGCTCTTGTAAATAATAATAGTAGAATTATACCAATTATTCCAATAAAAAATATTGATAAAACGTTAGAAGTAAGCCATTTGAATTATTATAGTGATTTAGATGAAGCACTTGAAAATAATATAATTATGTATGATGAACGTATTGAAAAAATAAATAAAAAGAATTTTGAAGACGAAACATATAATAGAATGAGATTTGATTTATCTAATTTTATTTACAAAAATAAAAAATATACAAAAGAAATTGAGGAAATAATACAAAATAATAAAAATCTTGATTTAAATGAAAGACGTAAAAAAATGTATAAAATATTAAATGAAATTTTTAGTAATATAACTACACAAAAAAAACATGCTATTAATTATAATAATTATAAAACACCTAATAAACGTATACCTTGTTTTATTAGGAATATAAAAAAAACACTGCATAATAAATATGAAAATATTTTATCTTGTGATGAAGACCCACATTGTATAATTGATAAAAATAGTTGTAAATTATATATAAATAAGTATAATTTATTAGAAATCTATAATGGTGTTGAAAATTACAATTATTATTTAAGTAAAATATTAGATGAATTATTAAGATATAAAATTAAAAGAGAAGAAATATTATATAATACAATTGATAATATTATCAATAAACAACTAATTCCAGAAGACCCTAAGAAATATTTATTAATAAAATCATTAGATGATATAGAAGTAAATAACAAAATAGAACAAATTTATTATGATAATAAAGGTGTATATATTGATAATAGAAATTTATATGAAACAAGTACCACCAAAGAATATGCATTTAATAAAAATTATTATTTAAAAACGGATATTAATATTATAGATAATTATAAGAATGAATATTTATCAATACATTGGTTAAAATATTTAGGAAATAAATTTCGAGTAAATAGTGAAGTAGATACTTTATTTAATTTAGTAGTAAAAGCTATTAATTCAAATAATGAATTTTATATAAAAAATAAAAATTTAAGTGTGGAAGATTTAAAAGAAGAAATTATTAAAAATATAATAGCAAATACCAGAAATAAAAAAAATTCAAATAAATTAGAAGAAAATATTTTTAATGAATATAAAAAAAGTTGTGATACAATTAATATCAATAAAATAATTAATTTTGAATATCTAATGATTTATATAAATGATATAAATTATAAGGGATGTTTAATTGATTTGGAATATATTTCAAAATTATATAATATAAATATAATTATTTTAGATAAAAGAATAAAATTAAAACAACAAGGATTTGAGTTATTTTTAAATAAAGATTCAAAATATTATATAATAATTTATAGATTTATAGTTACAAATCAACCTTTATATAATTTAATAGGTATCAAAAATAAATTTTTATTTTCAGAAAAAGATTTACCATCTAAATTTCTTCATGAAATTGTATTTGATAATCAAAAATAATTATAATAACTAATATAATTGATATATAAATTTCTTGTTGATATACAGTTTTTTCTTGAATGTCTAATTCTAGTTTATTTATTATTATATTTTCATATTTATTTATATCTTGAATTTGTTGTTCAACTTGTTGTTCAACTTGATATTCATCTTGTTCTATATATTGATATTCATCTTGTTCTATATATTGATATTCATCTTGTTGTTCATCTTGTTGTTCAACTTGTTGTTCAACTTGTTGTTCATCTTGATATTCATCTTGTTGTTCATCTTGTTGTTCAACTTGTTGTTCAACTTGATATTCATCTTGTTGTTCAACTTGATATTCATCTTGTTGTTCATCTTTTTGTTTAATATTTTTATTAATAATATTATTAATCATATTATCTATATTTAATATTTCTTGTTCTTTATTAATATATATTTCTTCTATATCATCTTTATCTTCTTTATCATTTATATTAATATTATTATTCATTTTATTGATTATATTTTTAACATTTTCTTGTTTATTATTTACTATTTTTTCTTGTGTAAACAGTAAATTTTCAAAATTGAAGTCTATAATTTTATTAAAAATAATAGACTTAAAATTTATATTAAAACAATTTAAAACAGCATCAATTTTATTAGGTATATATATAGTAAATTCTTCAAAATTAACTTTATTTAAAGGAAATATTTCATAAAAATCAAAAAAAATAAATTCATTATTTTCATTTTTAAGGTATAATTTTTTTTCATTTTCAAGTAAATAAATAATTGCTGTTATTTCAATTTTATTAAAAAAAATAGATTTTATTAAAATAAAGTTATCAAAATAATATATAGAAAAATCATTATCGATTAAATATTGTTCTAGTTTTTGTAATTTAATTAAATTATTTTTTATAATACCTAATTCAATTTTATTAGAAAATAGATTTATTCCCGAAAATATTTTTACACCTAATAAAGTATCTCCTAATAAAAAATAATCAATATTATGATAATCAAATAAATCACTAACAAATTTAATCATAAATTTATTAGAAATTAATTGTTCTTCCTTAATTGGGTCAATCCTTATTTTAATAGTAGAATTTAATGAAATTTCATGTGTAATTCCATTTAAAATATAATTATAATTATTTTTATTCATTATATAAGAATATAAAATTAAATTTAAATATAATAGAAATATAATAGATATATAATGAATTATAGAATTTTTGAAAGTGATATAAATGAAGTAAAAAAGGAAGATTTTTGGAGACCAAAAATGTCTAACGAATCAAAACCAATTAGTAACAAACATGAAAATTATATTTTTGATAAAAATGCTAATTTATTTTATCAAAATAATGTAAATAATTATTTTCAACCAATTAATAGTAGAATAGAAAATAACGGCCCCGTTCAAGGAACATTTCAAACAAACAATTTTCAAAATAGTTTTCAAAATAATTATATGAATAATTATGAAACAATAAATAGTACTCAAGAAGTAAATCGTTTCTTAGAAAGAAATCCTGTGAATACAAGAAGAGATAATATGGAAAAAATAAGGAATACTGATACTAATCAATTTTTAACTAAACAGGGTGGAAATCTGCATAATTTTACTGATTTTAAAGTAGAAAATACAAGAAAAGATAAAAATAATATCAATACAAATACATATATTCCAATGGGTAAAACAATGTCAATTCCCAAAGAAAATTTATAAACCTAATAATTTATTAATAAATATTTTTTAAATTGAATATATTTCAACGTATTAAATATATTTTTATTTTTATATAAATTTTAAAAAAATATATGCGTTTAAATTATCAATGAATACTAAATTAAATGAAATATCAATTTATTTAACAAATATAGTATCTTTAGATGAATATACAAGTTCAACAAATGATTATAATGTAGAAAAAAAAGATCAATTATTTAGAAAAAATATTGATTTATTATTTTTAAAAAAAATATTTAATAATTTATTTGATATTGATTTAGACGATAATACAATTTATAACTTTTCTAAAAATACTATAATTTCACGAAATATAATTTCAAAAATTAACAATTATATAGAAGAAATAAAAAAATATTATATTATATGTAAGCAAAAAATATATTTAGAAGATTTAAATGAAAAGAAAGTTATTACTTTATTAAGACAGTTATTAAGAACAAATAATTTTGAATTAAAATCTAAGGAAAAATATGATAATGGTAAAAAATATTTATTATATACAATAACAAAAAAAAAAAATAAATATTTAAAAAAAATTAATTCTGTAATGAATTTTGATTAATTTATAAAAATAAAAATCAAACTTAATAGTAATAGTATGGAATATTTTAATCTACTTACAGATAAAAGTAATTTAGAACAAAATAAAGAAAAAAGTCATTATTTTATTGGTAATGTATTAAATGATAAAAATTTAATTATTAAATTAAAAAATTTAAATCAACAATTAAGAACAAAGTATAAACTTCAGGAATCACACGTTAATAATTTAATAACCACTAATTTAATTTATTTAGGATATTTTGATATTGAAACAGCTCAAGTATATATGAATGATATTTTTCAATATTTATTAAAATCAGTTACAAATAAAATAGCACCATTAGAATGTAATATTACAAATTTTAATATTGATAAAGATAGTTCTTTTTTTAAAATAATGCTTCAATATAAAGATAAAAATAATTACTTGGAAAAGATAATTATTCCTTATTTGTATCAAAATGGAATCGTACCTGTCTCAGGAAATAAAAGATATAATAGAAGAGGTTCAATAGATTGTATATTTTTTAAAGATTCAAATATTATTAAACATAAAAAATTTAGAATTATGTCAGAATTTCCAAAAGAAACATTTGAAATAAATAATTTATGTTTAATAAAAGGAACACCTATAAAAATAAGAAGTGGTACACCATCTATTCACGACCAATTAAGTTATGAAATAATAAAAGAATATGTATATGATTTTAATGGACCTATGGGTTCTAATAATAAAATATCTTCTTTATTAGGAAATAAATCATCTAATAATTCAGTAAATAATAAAGAACCCAATATTAATATATCTTCTATAATGAAAAATAGTTCTTCAACTAATAATCAGGTGTCCACAAATAATAATACAAATAGTAATCAATCATCTTCAAATAATAAAAATAATAATAAAAATAATAATAAAAATAGTAATACAAATAAACCTTCCTCAAATAATAAAAATAAAAAAAATGGAATATTTTCTGGATTATTTTAGATAAATATTTTAGATAAATGTTATTCTTATTATAATAAATATAATTAATAATAATTATATTTATTGAATATATTGAATAAAATTATTGTAATATATATTTTCCAAATTTATAAAATAAATAAATTATATAGAAAAATAAAATAAATATAGCAATAGAAAAAATTTTTGAATAAAAATAAAAATAATTAAATCCAGGTTGGGATTGTTTATCTAATTTATTATATTTTATTAATTTTAAACAGATATATTTTAATCCAAGTAATGAATTCCAATTTTTTTGATTTTCTGTTTCATTAAATATTTGTGTTATTAAGGGCATATAATAAATATAACGATTCAATGTTTTATTTGTATAATAATCCCAGTCATGAACTTTTTTTAAAATTTTTTTATCATTTACTGTTTTATTTATAAATGGTCGTGAATAAATCATTGATTGAGTACCAATTGAAATAAGTGCTTTATAAAAAAAATCATTATATGGAAAAATAATAAAAGGTAATGAACCTAAACTTAATATAAAATCATCTTTTTTATGTTTTATACAAAAATCATTGATCTTTGTAGTATGTTTTAAATAAGAAATTTCTTTATCAAATATAAAGTCATCTTCTAAGATTAAAATATTTTGGTAATTATTTTTTTGAGCGTGTTTAAAAATTTCTATATAACTATGCATAATATCATAGGTTGTATTTTGAATAGTAAGGTCCTTAGAACATTTTTTAAATCCTTCGTTAACAACAATAAAAATTTTTTTAGTAGGTTTTACTATATTTAATTGTTTATATATATTTTTTATTTTAGGACTATTTTTTAGTGTTAATATATAAGAAATATCAATAGAATTATCATAAATTCCATATTTGAAATTTAGTTCATTAAATTTATAACAATAACTCATATTATTAAGAATATATATTATTTAAATTATTTTTTCTTTTTTAATTAATTTATATTTTTAATTGTATGTATACCAACTTTTTTAGTTAAGCAGAGTGTTGGACTTTCTCCTTTGCTGTTCCTTTTTTAATCGCTGTTTGTCTCTTTTAAGTTTTCTCTGTTTCCTTTTTTTGGATGTATCTACAAGACTGACACTCAATATAGTAATTCTATGCTCATGTGCTACAAGACCAGCAGATACTACATCTTCGCCTAATTCACACCAATTTGAGTTGCTATCGTGGTCACACACAACTTTGTCTGCATACTTTTCAAAATACTCCAAATTGTTTGTAATTTCTGCAGTCGTCACTTCAACTTTTTTTTTGTAAACCCTTGTTGTGAGTTCACACTCCCCGCCACTACAATACCCATTATGATCCGACACCTCTTCCTTGAAAAGAATTTCAATTAGAACACTCATTTAATTATTGATATAGTATTTCGTTGATAAAATTTCTATATATTAATTTAAATCAATTTTTTTACAGTCTTGAAGAACTAAATCTATATAGCATATTTATTCTTCAAGTAAGATAAAAGTAATGTTTTGAAATTAAGTATGTAGCAGATATATGGTTTTACACCTTTTGTCATTAAAAACATTCCAATATATGAATAAAATATTTTATTTTTAATCATATAATTTGTTTGAACAATCAAATAACTTATATTTTTTCATAAATATTTTT
>Ga0105052_10005161_pt1 | contig 13922 bp, 8 predicted proteins | sample FRY03_FD_78094 | JGI IMG/M metagenome (GOLD analysis project Ga0105052, IMG submission 78094) | Freshwater microbial communities from Lake Fryxell liftoff mats and glacier meltwater in Antarctica - FRY-03 | ecosystem: Environmental > Aquatic > Freshwater > Ice > Glacier meltwater ... | reverse complement strand
TTGGACGCAGGAGCGGATGCCTGCAAAAATCCACCGCCCTGTTCCGAGGTCGAAAGACCGAAATCGAACCTCACCCTTGCCACTAAAATCCAAGCAGAACCCCTTCACGAACGGTGCATTTGTTTCCTCCGGTGGTAAGACTATACCTTCTCGAAACGCACGCGATAAACCGGAATCGAATGCTGCACGCTGCGGCGTTCGAAATGAGTTCGAAACGCAACCGCATCCGTCTCTTCTTCCTCGTCTGCTTCTTCGGGCAGCGGTGGACCGAATTTTGGAATGTGCTCAGCGATGATTTCAATCGCCGATTCAAAGTACTCCAACACATCCGTCCAAAAATGCAGCGTTCCGCCGCTAGATAACGCTCGATAGATCTCTTCGATAGTTGTCGCATTCACCACTCGGCGTTTCTTGTGTTTTTTCTTCCACCACGGATCGGGAAAGTAGATGTGAGCCGCGGCCAACGATTGATCAGGGATCGCCGCCAACATTTTCTGAGCATCGCCGCTGACCATGATCGCATTGTTTAAACCATGCTTGGCGAGTCTTGATGCGGCATACGCTGCGTACATCTTTGCAATCTCGACGCCCACAAAATTGTGATGGGGTCTCGCGGTCGCCGCATTCTGAATGAACAGTCCCTTGCCAGACCCGATCTCAAACTCAAGTGGTTTGTCGTTGCCAAACAGAGTTTCGCTCGTCAACGATTCGGGCAACTGATCCGCTTCTCGCAAGTGCGCATCGAGCACCAATGACGGGTCAGGTTTGGGAAGTTGGCCACGAGGCATGAAGCACCAGAAGGTTATTTCGCGTCAAAAGTAAAGCAGCTTTGCATCAAATCCGTCGATCGGCAACCCGCGGGGGTTTCTTTGAGAATTTTCTTGACCTAGTGGTTCGTACACCGCGACAATCAAGAAGGCCCAGCATCTGGCCCTCTTCCCTTTTCTAAAACTAGTTCTTAAGGAACGCGACATGTTGCCAGCCACCATTACGGCCCGAGACATGATGGTCTCCAACCTCATCACACTCTCCGGACATGGACGTCGTCGATGCGATTGACGTTCTGCTGCGTCACCGGATCAGTGGAGCTCCTGTCGTTGATCGCGATGGGTATTTCATGGGTGTTTTTTCCGAGCGATCCTGCATGCAATTTGTCGTCGACGCGGCTTATGAGCAATTGCCATCCAACACGTTGATGGCCTTTGTCGATACCAAGCCACCGACCATTGATGAGGAAACCGATTTGCTTTCCATCGCGCAAACCTTTTTGGATTCGTCATGTCGTCGGTTGCCTGTGATCGATCAAAACGGTCGACTCCGCGGTCAAATCAGTCGGCGGGACATCATGCGTGCGTTTAGACAGCAAATGCGTTGTATGCAACCCGTTGTGGTCGCCGCGGGCTTGTACCTTAGCGCTCTGCACGGCTCCGACGAACGGCGAATCTAAGTCGCCAATAACACCGCAGCACAATCGTCCCCCATGAAAACTTCATACGAGGATGTCGTTCACGACGTGACCATGCACGTCGGTGAGCCGATAGTCTCGGCCTTGGAAGCGATACGTCAGCCGTTCGTGATCGAAGCCAAGAAGATGCATGATCGTGGCTTGCAGGTCGTGGACATGGACTTTGTTTTCCACACCCGCGAAGCCCATGTCATCAGTGCTGCCGTAATCAAAACCAGATTTCACGCCGCCTCCGGCCATCATGATTGAAAAACAATCGGGATAATGATCGCGACCAAGCACCTCGCCACCTGAGGTGCGGCCTTCGCGGAATGGCGTTCGACCAAACTCACCACCCCATACGACAAGCGTGTCCTCCAGAAGCCCTCGCTGCTTAAGTTCTCTGATCAATGCGGCGGCGGGTTTGTCGGTGACTGCCATCTTCTTAGTCAACCCACCGCGAATGTCTTCGTTGGGCCCGGTGCCGTGGAAGTCCCAGCCCCAGTCAAACAGATGCACAAAACGAACGCCTTGCTCGACAAGCCGGCGGGCGAGCAGGCAGTTGTTGGCGAAGCTCGACTCACCGGGCATCGCTCCGTAATCATCCAGAACCGTCTGTGGTTCTTTGGAGATATCCATCACCTCGGGCACACTGGTCTGCATGCGAAAAGCTAACTCATACTGGGCGATGCGAGTCAGCGTTTCGGCATGACCAAGTTCCGCCATCTGCCGCTCGTTGATCTCGCGCATCGCATCGAGCGTTGCGCGGCGCAGTTCACGTGTCATGCCGGGAGGATCGCCAGCGAACAACACTGGGTCTCCTTTGCTTCGGCACTGCACGCCTTGGAAAACCGAAGGCATGAATCCACTGCCCCAGCACCCCTGTCCGCCGCTGGGCTGCGTGCCGCTGGAGATCAGCGTGACGAAACCCGGCAGGTCTTGGTTCTCTGTCCCCAGACCGTAAGTCGCCCACGAGCCCATCGACGGACGACCTTGGCGTGTGTGACCTGTGAAAAGCAGCAGCTCCGCCGGCGCGTGATTGAATTGATCCGTGTGCATGGCGCGGACCAGCGTGATGTCATCGGCGATGCCGTGAAAGTTTGGCACCGCGTCGCTCATCCACATGCCCGCGTTACCGTATTGTTTGAACGTCCGCGGTGTGCCCATCAACTTCGGCACACCGCTTGTGAAAGCGAACTCGCGGCCCGCAAGAAACGAATCCGGGCAGGGCTCACCGCTGTGCTTCACCAGTTCCGGCTTGTAGTCGAAGATGTCGAGATTCGGTGGCCCGCCGGACATGTGCATATAGATGACACGTTTAGCTTTCGCGGTTTGTGGCGGCAGACGCGGTGCCAAGGGATTGTCATTTGACATTGGTGACGCCTTAGCATCGCTCTGCGAGAGCGAGTGCAGAGCAATGGCTCCGAGACTGAATTGCCCGGCGCTGCCGAGAAACTGGCGTCGAGTTTGGAGCTGAAGTTGATTGAGGCGAAGGGAGTTCATGGCGTTGGTTGTCAAAGGCGGAAACACGCTTTACCGGCGCATCAGAAATTCATCAAGATTCATCACGATACTTGCCAAGGCCGTCCATGCGGCCAGGGTTGGCAAGTCGACGTCGTTCGCAGTGGCGACAAGGGGATCGGTTGCCATCTTTATCGCAAGCTCGGGCTCGGTTTGATAGAAAGCGAGTGCCTTATCAAACATCGCCGTCAAGGTTTCGAGATCCTTTGCATCGGGTTCGCGGGCAAGACAAACTCGATAGGCAAATTTAATTCTCGACGCAGTAGCACCTCTGCCTTCGCTCATGATGCGACGAGCGAGTGCCTGGTGCGTTTCGACAAAGACAGGATCATTGAGTGTGACGAAGGCTTGCAGCGGTGTATTGGATCGTCCACGTCGGATCGTACAAACCTCGCGGTTGGGTGCATCAAAGGTGGTGAAGCTTGGATACGGGCTGTTGCGACGAACTTCGGTGTAGATACTTCGGCGATGCCGATCGTCACCTTTGCTTGTCTCCCAATCGCCGCCGCCTTTGCCGCCGAATGCAACGCTGAGACCAAGGTTCGGTCGTTGCGGACGCACGGGAGTCCCAAACATTTTATCGCTGAGCAAGCCGCTGACCGCCAACGCCTGATCTCGCAGCATTTCACCCGACGGCCGAAATCGCGGGCCGCGGGCGAGTAGCCGGTTGTCAGGATCAAGTTCGTTAAGTTCCGAAGTGCTGTTGGAGTCTTGGCGATAGGCACGCGAGTTAAAGATTAACGTCAGCAGGTGCTTCGTGTCCCAACCGCTTTCCATGAATTCGGCGGCGAGCCAATCGAGCAGTTCTGGGTGCACCGGTGCATCGCCTTGGCTACCGAATTCTTCACTGCTGCGCACAATCCCGACGCCAAAGATCGACTCCCACATTCGGTTCACCGCGACACGAGCCGTCAGCGGGTTTTCAGGATTGACGATCCACTTCGCAAGACTCAGCCGGTTGCGCGGCGCGTCTTCGGGCAACGCATGCCAAGCGGCGGGCACATCTTCGCTGACTTCATCGCCAAGCGACTGCCAATTGCCTCGCAGTTGCACCTGAGTCTTGCGACGCTTTTCAGCATCAAGATCGTGCATGATCGGCACCGTCACCGGTTTGCTGTCGGCGAGTTGTTTTTTAAACGCAGCTAACGCATCTCGTTGCGGCTTGGGCTCTTTGGCCACCGAGCGGACGTAGTGATTCGTCATCGCCTTCTGTTGGTCCGGAGTCCGTGACGCGGCAGGTGTCGTGATTGCGGCGAGGACAATCGTAGGTAGTTCAGCGACTTTCTGGACCCGTAGATCCTCCGTCGTGAGCACGCGGAAGCGGCCGAACGTGTGCTGCTTGTGTTTCGATTTTTGTTCCAATGTTAATGACAAGCGAGAACCGGATGGGATCATGACAGGCGCCTTGCAAACAAGCGTCAGCGAGTGCGGTTGGTCTGTCTGTCCGCCCACGCCCCAGCCTTGGTTCGATTTGTCCTTTGGCAGCAGTACCGACGCCGCTGTAAAACCATCTTGCTCGTAGTCTGCCAGCGCGGTTAAGAATGTAATGCTGACCGGGCCGCCAATCGTAAATTCTTTATCAGCCGATGGAGCAGGCGTTGAATCGCTTTTCCAAATCGTCTGGCGTTTGGTATCGAGTAGCACCACTTGAAAACCATCTAACCGCTTACCGACATCACCATCGGTGCGATTCCAGACCAACACACGCTCGATCGGAAGATCATCCAAGAGTTCCACTTCCCACCATGCGTCGCTTTCGGTACCGCTTGTGTGTGACACACTGCCTTTCGCGTACATACCATCGGTGTTGCCATCGACGGCATGACTTGCTGCACCGTCCACATAGGTACTGCTCTGTTTAGCCGGACGGCCAAGGGCTACGTTTTTGTCACCGCTAAAAACTTGCACTTCAGCGAGCTGAAGCATTTTCCCAGCTCCCGGCAACTCCACTCGCACGAACCTTGCGCTGGGCGCAGGCTGGTCATTCGGTGGAATGACTTGTGCGTTGATGCCGGTGAGCACAAAGTTTCCGTTTTCAGGCGAAGGGAAAGTCTCGATGCGAATCGCGGTGATTTTTTCGGAAGACAACGGCAACTCAATCGTCTGACTGTCGATGTCGCGTCGTTCAGCAATCGTGACCGTCGCGTCTGCATCAACCGATGCTTCTTGTCCGCTTTCCGTCATCACTTTCGTGGGAGGCTCAGCGTGCCAAGCAAGCTCACGACGGAATTCCTGTTGCCATTTATCCAGTCCCCCAAGCCAGTTCGCCGGCGGACGATCAAACTGCGACTCCAATTTCGCGATCTTGATTTCCAGTTGTTCGCGCTGCTCTTTCAATTCCGAAGTGTAAAACTGATGCAGCGGTGATTCGTCACGTTTATCGGCGTCGGCGCTTTGATTGAAGAAAGCGTAGAGCTTGAAGTACTCATTGATCGTGATGGGATCATACTTGTGCGTGTGGCATTGAGCACAGGCCATCGTGGTCCCCATCCAAACCGCAAACGTTGTATTCACGCGATCAATCACCGCAGCGTTGCGGAATTCCTCATCATTGGTGCCGCCTTCGTTGTTCGTCATCGTGTTGCGGTGAAAAGCGGTCGCGATGAGCTGATCGTCTGTGGGACTGGACAGCAGGTCGCCCGCGATTTGTTCGATGGTGAATTGGTCGAAGGGCATGTTCGAATTCAATGCGCGAATCACCCAGTCGCGATAAGCCCAGATCTCGCGCCCAGGATCGCTTGGATAACCCGCGCTGTCGGCGTAGCGAGCAAGGTCAAGCCACATTTGTCCCCAGTGCTCGCCATAAGCAGGTTTGTCAATGAACTGAGCTACGATCTGTTCATGTGACAATGTCGACAAGGATTCCAGTTCCTCCAAACTCGGAGGCAACCCCGTTAGGTCTAACGCCAGGCGACGAATCAGCGTCGCCTTCTCCGCCTCCTTCGAGAAGCTGTGCTTTTCAATCGCAAGACGATTGGCAAGAAACGCGTCGATCGCGTTTGGTTCTCCCACAGTTGGCACATTGGGACGGCGCACGGATTCATAAGACCAGTGGTTGCCCCAGGGAGCACCCTCGTTGATCCATTGCTTTAGAATCGCGACTTGCTGCGGCGAGATGGCCTTATGCATTTTTGGCGGCGGCATGACAACATCCGCATCGGTGCTTTCGATTCGTTCGATCAGCGTGCTCTCATCTGCCTTGCCAGGAACCACTGGTGCGAATCGCTCACCGTGTCCTTTCGCGTCGGCTTCAAGATCAAGCCGCAACCCAGCCTCGCGGGCTTTCTCGTCCGGGCCGTGACAGGTGAAACAGTTCTCTGACAGGATCGGGCGAATATCGCGACTGAAGGAAATCTCATCCGCACCGGCGAGCGTCGCGAACCAAAAGCACAGAACGACGGGGATGATTTTAACGGCGTGGGTCATGAATTCATTATTCGATAGTTTTGATCCGGCGTGCATCACTTCAACATTCTGACGTGATGTCTCAAGACAGAATTCCATGAACCACTTCGCCATGGATATCCGTCAATCGGAAATCACGACCCTGGTATTTGTAGGTAAGGCGTTCATGATTGACACCCAGCAGATGCATGATGGTGGCATTTAAATCATGGACGTGAACAGGATCGCGAACAATATTGTAACAGTAATCATCGGTTTCACCCAAAACGGTCCCTGCTTTGATTCCCGCTCCGGCAAGCAGCACGGTGAAACAGCGGGGATGATGGTCCCGACCATAATTCGTTGTCGTCAGACTGCCTTGGGAATAGATCGTTCGTCCGAATTCCCCGCCCCAGACGATCAACGTGTCTTCCAACAAGCCATGTTCATCCAAGTCTTCAATCAATGCCGCGGTCGCTTGATCCGTGTCACTGCATTGGCCACGAATCGCTTTGGGCAAGCCACCATGGTGATCCCAGCCCATGTGAAATAACTGCACGCAGCGAACATCTCGCTCTGCCAGACGGCGGGCGAGCAGGCAGTTCGATGCATACGTCCCAGGTTTCTTAACGTCAGGACCATACTTATCAATGACGTGTGCCGGTTCGTCAGAAATGTCAAGTAAATCCGGCACGCTGCTCTGCATCCGAAACGCCATTTCGTACTGCGCGATCCGCGTTTGAATTTCGGGATCACCCACCAACGCTTTTCGTTGTCCGTTTAACGCGGCAAGTCGATCCAATGTGCTGCGGCGAGCTTCGGAGGTCACACCTGGAGGATTGGAAAGGTACAAAACCGCGTCCCCTTGGTTGCGGAACTTGACGCCTTGATGTTGCGTCGGCAAGAAGCCCGCGCCCCAAAGACGATCGTACAGCGGTTGGTCGTCAGGACGTCCAGTGCCGAAGGATGTAAGCACGATGTAAGCGGGTAGCTCTTGATTCTCGCTTCCAAGCCCATAGCTGACCCAAGACCCAATACTGGGGCGACCGGCGAGTTGGTTGCCGGTCTGACAAAACGTAATTGCGGGATCATGATTGATCGCTTCGGTGTGCATCGATCGAACCATCGCAAAACGATCAGCGATTTTTGACATATGAGGCAACAGTTCGCTCATCCACATCCCGCTCTCGCCATGCTGCGCAAACTTGAAGATGGAGGGCGCGACGGGAAACGTCTTTTGGCCCGATGTCATCGTCGTCAAACGTTGCCCCTGCCGAATCGACTCGGGCAGGTCTTCTTTAAAATGTTTTTCCATCTGAGGCTTTGGATCGAACAGATCCATTTGCGATGGCGCGCCTGACTGGAACAGATAAATGATCCGTTTTGCTTTGGGCGCATAATGCGGCAGGCCTGGTAAGCCGGCGTGTGTAGGTGGCGTGGATTGGCTCTCGGTTTGCAAAAGCATCGACAACGCCGCCGAACCGGCAAAGGATGCGCCGCCTTGCAAGAAGAGACGACGGTTCAGTGCGTGTTGCAGGCAGAGTAGGTTGTGTTTCATTTTTGTTATTCCTAGACGTGTAACCATTTCGTGAAGCTATCGCCTTAGCGCATTATTCTTTGGTCACAAATTCATCAAGGTTCAGGAGGACGTTTGCCGTGAGTGTGTAGGCAGCGAGTTCTTTTACGTCGAGGCCGTCGCCGAGATTCGAATCGCCAAAGCCAATCAATTGTTTTGCGGCGTCCTCGTCACTCGCGTAACGCACGAGGTCTTCGCCAAGCCCACAGGTGAGCACCTGCAATTCGTCGGCTGTCGCATCTCTGGAAACCACTAATCGGAATGCAAACGCAATTCGTGACTCCGTCGATGCACCTCCTTCGGTGAGCATTCGAACTGCGAGGCCTCGCGAAGCTTCCACAAACGTAACTTCGTTGAGCAGCGACAAAGCTTGCAGCGGCGTATTGGTGTTCGATCGCTTTACGGTGCATGTTTCGCGAGAAGGAGCATCGAACATCAGCATCGTGGGAGGTGCCGCAGTGCGTTTCCAGATCGTGTACATCGTTCGTCGGTGCAGGCCATCATTTTTGTCGTGTTGATAATTCCGAAGATTGCCATACTTGCTCGTTTCGTCCCAAACACCCGCGGGCATGTAAGGACGCGCACTCGGCCCGCCCACTTTCGTGACCAACAGCCCGCTGGCGGCCAGAGCCGAATCGCGAATTAATTCTCCAGCCAAACGGAAACGCGGACCGCGAGCGAGCAAGCGGTTCTCCGGATCACGCGTGATCAACGCTTCGGTAACGTGCGATGATTGGCGATACGTTGCGCTCATCACGATCATCTTCTGAAACGCCTTCATGTCCCAAGGCACCGCAGGCTTGCCATTTACGTCCGGCATCACACTCGGTCTCATGAACTCGACCGCCATCCAATCGAGTAATTGAGGGTGCGAGGGAAATTCCGCCTGCGAGCCGAAGTTCTCCGAAGTCTTCACAATGCCGGTACCGAAAAATCGTTCCCACGTTCGGTTGACCCAAACACGAGCGGTAAGCGGATTGGCCGGGTCGGCGATCCAGCGTGCAAGCTCAAGCCGATCTTGGGGTGGCGTGGGGCTGGCCACAACCGCGGGAATCCCTCGCTGCACCTTATCACCAGGTTGGTCATACTCGCCTCGATTAAGGATGAACGCATCGCGAGGTTTCGCTTCACTCATCACCATCGTGGAGAGATAACTATTTTGATGAGAGGTGAGCGATTTCTCATGCTTCGTTCGTTCGGTTTCCACTTCCTTCAGCGGATTAGGAATCTGCTCGTGATAGACCTTATTCAGATCCTTGACCTCCGCTTCAGTTCGCTCGTCCATATTTTTGTTGATCACATTGACGAAGCTATCGGGCAGCCAAGCCGATGACAGCTTTATATCGGCGATCGGCTGCGAGGTGGTGGACCAGCGGAACCGCCCGACATTGTGATTCGCAAACTCGGCATCGTGACGCATGGTGATCGTGAGCGTTGCATCCTCAGGCAGTTTCATGGGCTTGTCGCTCAGAAACATCACCTTGCGCGGAACGCGATTTTCTGGCTTAAGGCCCTCGATGGCCCAGCCTTTCCGATTCTTGCCAAGCTGGCCCGGCTTCGGGTCATCGCCAAAGATTGATTGCGATGGCCAACCCGACTGAGCAAAATCAGCGCTGGCGGTTTGGATAAAGAAATCGACAGGCTTCTCCAGGGACGGAGCGCGAATTTGCGCAACGACTCCGGTGAGCACGAAGTTGCCGTTGAAGGCGCGACCGAGACTTTTTGTCGGCAAGCTTTCATCCGTCATGACGTCCAAAGCCAAACCACTAATTGAACCGGAGACCGGTGCCGTAATCTCGTAGACGTCGTGGTCGGGATTCACTCCCGAAGCTAAGTAGCTGCCGTCTTCCAAACGACTCAGCGTTGATCCCTCCAGCGACTTAACGGAGGTCGCGGCAAGCGGTTGCCATGATTCGGTGGGATCGTTGGTTTCAAACTCGAGGCGTTTCTGATCGGCCCAAGCACTGGCAAGTTCAGGGAGCTTTGGAGCCAGTTCCGCTACTCGGAGCTTCCAATCTTCTGCAACCTGCTTCAGTCTCGCTTCTTCAGCAACCTGTTGGTCGGTAGGAAGTTCAATGACCGGTGGCGTGTTGTCACCATTCTTGCCGTTGGGAGCGAGAACTCCCGACTCATCATTGGAATTGAAGTAGGCAAACATCTGATAGAACTCGCGCTGCGAGATCGGATCGTATTTGTGGTCATGGCAGCGGCAGCAGTTAAACGTCAGCCCTAGCCAAGTCATGCCCGTCGTTTCGACGCGATCAATCACCGTCTCCACAAACCACTCATCGACGATGCGACCGCCCTCACCGTTAAGACGATGGTTGCGATTGAATCCAGTCGCAATGACCTGGTCCCTGGTCGGATCAGGAAGCATATCGCCGGCAAGCTGCTCGACGGTGAACTGGTCAAACGGCATGTTGGCGTTGTACGCATTAATTACCCAGTCACGCCAAACCCACATGTCACGACTGCCGTCGCTCTGGTAGCCATTGCTGTCGGCATAGCGAGCTTGATCAAGCCAGGGGATCGCCATCCGTTCACCAAAATGCGGTGACGCCAATAAACGATCGATGACTTTTTCATAAGCGCCCGTTGAACTGTCATTCAAGAAGTTCTCATACTCTTGCGGAGTCGGTGGCAAACCTGTCAGGTCAAGCGTGACGCGGCGAAGCAACGTTTCTCGATCCGTCTCTTTTGCTGGCGACAAACCTTCTTTCAATAGTCTTGCGTGGATGAAGTGATCGATGGGACCGCGGGACCATGAGCCTGTTTCAGGAACGTCAGGACGCTGAGGAGCAACAAACGCCCAGTGCTTTTCATACTCGGCTCCCTCATCGATCCACTTCTTGATCAGCTCGATTTGCTCAGCGTTGAGATATTTGTCTACTTCCGCAGGAGGCATTCGCAGGTCAGCGTCGGTCGAGATAAGTCTCGCGATCACCTCACTTGTCGATGAGTGATTTGGCACGATCGGCAACGCTCCTGAATCGGCTTCCGCGATCGCCGATTCTCGCTGGTCCAATCGAAATCCGCCCTCGCGCTGTGCCACATCCGGGCCGTGACAGGTGTAGCAGTACTCCGACAGAATCGGGTTGATGTCTCGATTGAACGAAACCTCATCCGCAGCATGCAGTGAAATGAACGGCGCAAGTGACACCGTAAAAAGCAACATTACTGGTTTCATAATACGGTCCTGCGCATCATCGCTTATCGAAATGCGCCGTTGGCCCGCAAGAGACGCTAAATAACACTTCCCCATCTTACCTCGCGGGGCGTGAAACAGCAGCGTCCTTGTGGGTCGGGGAGGGTGCGAATGGACGACAAAAGACGCCGGAAATTTTCATTTTTCCGTTTGCTGCTTAAGAACGATTCATGACATTTGCCAAGTTGTCAGAAAAAACGCTGCCAAAAAAGTACGGGAGATAAATTTCATCCAAGCAACGCTTTTACAACGCGGGCCTCTTCGACCCCGGTGAGCCGGAAATCGAGTCCCTGGAATTTGAAACTTAGCCGATGGTGGTCGATGCCAAGCATGTGCAACATCGTGGCGTGGAAATCTCGCACGTGCACTTTGTTTTCAACCGCGTTGTATCCGAATTCGTCGGTCGCACCGTAGGTCGTTCCTCCGGGTATGCCACCTCCGGCCATCCATAACGAGAAGCCTTTGATGTGGTGGTCACGACCGCTGCCTTGAGCCATCGGCGTCCTGCCGAATTCGCCACCCCACACGATCAACGTGTCGTCGAGCATGCCACGTTGCTTCAGATCCAAAACCAGTGCCGTCGTCGCTCGATCGACCAATTTCGCTGTCGTCGCGACGCCAGCTTTGACACCGCCATGGTGATCCCAACCTCGATGGTAGAGCTGGATGAAACGCACGCCACGTTCGGCCAATCGCCGCGCTAGTAGGCAGTTGCTCGCGAATGATCCGTCGCCCGGGTTGCAGCCATACTTATCGATAACATGCTGCGGTTCATCTGACATGTCGGTCAGTTCCGGCACCGACGCTTGCATGCGAAACGCCATCTCGTAACCGGCTAAACGAGTTGTGATCTCGGGATCCTGAAGCTCTTGATTTCGAATGGAGTTGATTCGTGAAACCGCATCGACAATGTCGCGCTGTTGCGACAAACCAACTCCCGCCGGATTGCCAACATAATGAACGGGGCTGCCTGTCGCGTGCATCTGGACGCCCTGATATCGGCTGGGCAAGAATCCAGAATGCCATTGTCGTGAGCTGATTGGTTGAGCCTGGCCACCACCTTCGCTCGTCAACACAATGTAACCCGGCAGGTCCTGCGTCTCGGACCCAAGGCCATAAAGAACCCACGCGCCCATCGACGGGCGGCCGCTGATCGCGGTTCCGGTATTGAAGAACGTGTGCGCGGGATCATGGTTGATCTGTTCAGTGTGCATCGACTTCACAACGCACATGTCATCCGCCACGGCACCGAGATGCTCGAACACGCTCGACATCAGCAAGCCGCTTTTGCCGCGCGGCGTGAAATCATGCTGCGGACCCATGACGTTCAACTCTTTGCCTTGAAGCTGGGCAATCGGTTGCCCGGCGGTCACCGATTCTGGCATCGGCTTCCCATTCAGCTCCGCGAGCATCGGTTTGTAATCAAACGTTTCCAAATGGCTGGGGCCACCGGCCATGCACAAGTGAATGATCCGTTTAACGCGAGGCGGATGATGCGTCGTTTTCATCATGCCAGCGGTGCCACGGTTCGCATCGATGGAAGATGTCAGAGGAGCTGCCCACAGCAGGCTCCCCATGTCCGTCTTCAGCATCGACGCAAGCGCGATCGAGCCGATACCGGTGCGCCGCAAAAACGTGCGACGGGCAAGTTGGCTTTGAAGCGGTGTCATGACGTGCTCAATATCGAGTGATGGTTTCGTGCAAGTTCAGCAGGACGCGGGCAACGCTTGTCCACGCGGCAAGTTCTTCCGCTGGCAGTTGCGTGTTTAGCGGTGCGTCACCCGAGGAGATCAACGCTTTGGCGGATTCGAATTCTTTGCGATAATGTTCGAGATGCTTTAGATGAATCGCAAGCAGTTCCTTGGTCACTTCGTCCGACGGTGGTCGTGAAACCGCGGTTCGGTAACCCCACAGGAGTCTTGCTTCATTGGTCGAGCCCCCCTCGGTCATGATCCGCTGCGCAAAGACTCTCGCCGCTTCCACAAAGGTTGGATCGTTCAATAACGCAAGTGCTTGCAGCGGCGTGTTGGACTTGGCCCGCTTGGCCGTACACTCTTCGCGACTAGGCGCATCGAATGCCTTGAGCATGGGATGCAAAAACGTTCTTTGCCAATGCGTATAGAGCCCGCGTCGATACTGGGCGTCTCCCGAATCAGCGGCATAGGTTCGTCTTGGGAAATTTAATTGCGCGTAGTAACCGTCTGGCTGATAAGGATGCACGCTCTCACCGCCAACCTCTTCGACCAGCAAGCCACTGATCGCTAACGCCGTGTCTCGGACCATCTCCGCGTCGATACAAAATCGTTCCTGACGCGCGAACAGATCGTTGTACGGGTCGCGTTCGAGCAGATCCTCGCTTGGCGTCGAAGCGCGGCGATAAGTTTCGCTCATCACGATCGTCCGCATCATGTGCTTGACATTCCAACCCGAGTCGACAAATTCGATTGCCAGTGCGTCGAGCAATTCGGGATAAGACGGATAACGACCTTGACCACCGAAGTCGTCGACGCTTGCGCAGATCCCGCGTCCAAAAAGCAGACTCCACAATCGATTCACCATCGTGCGAGCCGTCAACGGATTGTCCGCTCGACACAACCAGTCGGCTAGGTCGGATCTTGTTGCCTGACGGTCGCCTACCGAAAGCGTTCCCAAAAATTCAGGAATCGCGGGCTTCACAATCTCACCCGAATCATCCATCCAGTTGCCGCGTGGCAAAATGCGAATCGTTCGAGGCTCAACTGCATTGGAAACCACGGTCTGTGGTGCGGACTCGTAAGTCTCTTTACGTTTAA